>ERZ772937.1376-NODE-1376-length-17907-cov-3.077246_pt1 | contig 17907 bp, 8 predicted proteins | sample MGYA00512113_ERZ772937 | MGnify/ENA primary metagenome ERZ772937 (study PRJEB29015, sample SAMEA2737649) | human gut metagenome | biome: human gut; feature: human-associated habitat; material: faeces | place: China | collected 2012 ... | reverse complement strand
TCGGCGAGGTCGGCCTCGTTGGTAATGACGCCGTTGATCAGGCAGCCCTCGGGCAGCTGGGCTGTGGCGGCGGCGGTGATCCGTGCGCCCTTGGCGGTGGGGCTGCCCACCGCGGCGTACACCGTGCGGCTGCACAGATACAAAGAGGTAAGTGATGCCATGAGGAACCCTCCGGAATATAGTTTAAATGGCACCGGACGATGCGCCGATGGTGCCGTAGGATTGGTAGATCGGCACGATAACAGCCGCCACCACGCCGCCGACCACCAGACCCATGATGACGATCATCACAGGCTCCAGCAAGGTGACAAGGCGCTTGGTGGCCATCTCGGCCTCGTAGTCGAGCGTCTCGCTGATCGTGGCCAGCAGACTGTCCAGCTTGCCGGTCTCCTCGCCGACGGCGATGGAGGAGGCCAGCTTGACCTCGAAGCCGTCGATCGCGGCGATGGACTGCGACAGGCTGTGACCGGCGCGGATGCTGTCCAGCGCCGTGCCGAACTGACTTTCGATCCAGCGGTTGCCGATCGAATCGCGCGCAGCGCCCAGCGTTGTGATGATGGGCACACCGCTGCCGTACAGGTTGGACAGGGTGCTGGCAAAGCGGGCGGTGCAGATCTTGCGGTTCAGCACGCCCACGACCGGCGCATGCAGGATAAAGCGGTCCCACTGGCGGCGGATGCGGGGCTGGGCCAAAAGCAGTTTGAAGCCGAAGAAGATCAGCGCCAGCGCCACAAGCAGCAGCGGCCAGTTGGCGCCCACAAAGTCGCTGGCATCAAACAGAAGCTGCGTCAGGAAGGGCAGCTTTTCCATCTGGTCAAACATCGGCTTGAACTGGGGCAGCACAAAGGTCATCAGAATCGCAATGACCGCCACGATCAGCACGCAGAGGATGAGCGGGTACATCATGCTGTTGCCGACCTGCTGGTTCATCTTATGCTCGCGCTCATAGTAGGTGGCCATCCGGGTGCAGGCGTGGTCGATGCTGCCGGTGCCCTCGGCGCTGCGGATCATCGCCAGCAGCAGGCTCGGGAACGCCGGTGCGCAGGACTCCATCGCATCGGACAGCGGGATGCCCTTGCGCAGCTCGCCCAGCACGGCCTCGTACAGGGCCCGCTGCTGCGGGTCGATGCTGCGCTCATCCGCCATGATGCGGAAGGCACGCACCAGCGGCACACCGGCAGTCAGCAGGGTGCCCAGATTGCGGCAGAAATCCGCCAGCACGGCGGTCTTTAACGGGCGGAAGGTGCTGCGGACGCGCTTGGTCTGCAGCGCTTCGCTCATGTACAGGCCGTCATCGCGCAGCTTGGTGTAGAGTGCCTCCTCGCTGGGGGCGTCAGCCATGCCGCGGACAGTCTTGCCCTGAGCGTTGGTCGCAGTATAACGAAATTGTGGCATAGGGGAGAAACCTCCGAACGGATAGTGAGATCAGGCGGGTGCTGCACCATTACAAAAACGCGCAGTACCATTGCAGGATCGGCTCGCCGAAAAGCATGGCGATTACGATGCCCGCACATAAAAACGGGCCGAAGGCAAAGTGGTCCTTTTTGTCGGCCCTTTTGGCGGCCAGCAGCCAGATGCCGTAAAGGCCGCCGCCCAGAATACCCAAAAACATCGCCAGCAGCGTGCTCTGCCAGCCAAGGAACAGCCCGGCGGCCGCCATCAGCTTGATGTCGCCGCCGCCGAACGCGCCGTCGATGACAAGGCAGAGCAGAAACATCGGCACACTGACGCAGAGCGCACCGATGATGTGCGGCAGCCAGTCGGCAGGGGAGAGCAGCACGCTCACCGCGCCGCAGACCGCCAGCGCCAGATTCAGCCGGTCTGGGATGGTCTGCGTCTCGGCATCAATGAGCGAAACGCTCAGCAAGATCCCGCAGACCGCCAGCGCCAGCAGTGCGGCCCAGCTCATGCCGAACAGACCGCCCGGCAGGGCGTAGGCAGCGCCGTACCGCCAAGTGCAGCCCAGCGCCAGCACGCCGCCCAGAAGCTCCACCAGCAGGTACCGCGCCGGAATGTGCGCACCGCAGTGGCGGCACCGCCCGCGCAAGAATAACCAGCTGAACACAGGCACTAAGTCCGGCGCACCCAGCGTGTGGCCGCACTGCGGGCATACGCTGCGGCCCTTCAGCGGGTCCATGCCCCGCGGCAGCCGCCACGCGACGACGTTCATAAAGCTGAACAGCGCCGCGCCCAGCAGAAAACGAATGAGTCCCAGCAGAAGCTCAAGCAGCAGCATGGCCCACCCCCGCGCCGTATTGCAGCCGGTCCTCCGCGCGGAAAACGCGGTAACTGCCGTCGGCATCATAGATGGCGTACATGCCGTTCTCCTGATACAGGAGCCGCTGCACGGTGTAGCCGTTCGGGTCGATCTGCAAAAGCGTCACCGTGCCGGGCAGTGAGCCCAGCGTGCGGATTTCCTCGGCGATGCCGTCCGCAAAGCCGTCCGCGCTTGTCTGGTCGGCGAACGTCTGCCCGGCGGAGTAGCACTGGGCAGACACGGCACTGGCCGCCAGCCGCGCAGCCTTGACCTGAGCCAGGGCCTCCCGCGCACGGGCCTGATAGCGCAGCTCCGCCGCGCCGGTCACAATAGTATACAGGACAGCGCCCAGCGCCAGCAGTACGGCGAGCTTTTCCGCAAACGCAGCTTTGGCCCAGCGTTCCCCGGTATGGCGCAGCCATGCGCCCAGTCGTGCTGCCAGCATTGTTACACATCCTCTACCATATAATAACACGCTATTTAGTATAGCGTGCCGGGCCTGTATTTGCAAGAAATTTCACGAAAAAAACTCTGTTTTTTGTTCAAAGCTAACGGAAATTATGGCGAAATCGTGCACAGCTTGCCGCTGACCCACTATATTTGGTGTAAATTTGCTGAAATCTCGCGGAATTTGTTGCGAAAACGTCACATTCCGAGTATAATGGCAATATATATAATCTGATATTGTGTCTAATTGTAACCTTTCACCGGAGAAACGACGGGAGCATCTATGGTGCAGTACAATAAAAATAGAAAAAACAAAAAGAAAGGCTTTACGCTGGTGGAGCTGATGGTCGTTCTGGCTATCACGGCCATTCTGGCGGCGCTGGTCGGCGGCGGGCTGATCGCCTACACGCGGCTGGCCCGGTTTGAAAAGAACGAGGCCAACGCCCGCACGCTGTTCCAGACGGCGCAGATCTCCCTGACCCGGATGGAGACGGCGGGGGAGCTGGATGCGTTCCGCCGGCAGGTCATGGAGGAGGGCAGCACGGGCGACCACTTCCAGAACGACGTCACCGTGACCGACGCGGGCGGCAATACCCTTGTGAGCCGCACCAAGACCGAACTGAACCAGAACGTGGCCGCGCTCTACTATGACCGCACGGGCGCTGCCGCGGGCAACCATAACGCGCTGGTGGAGCGGCTGCTGGGCGATTACATCTACGACGCCTCGCTGCTGAATGCCTCGATCTGTGTCGAGATCGACGTACAGAGCGGGCAGGTCTACTCGGTCTTTTACGATACCAAATCCGATAAGCTCCGCTTCAATCAGGACGGTGCTACGAATATTTATGACCGCAGCTATGACCACCGCCGCAATGACACCCTTGTCGGCTACTACTCTGCCGAGGACCGCGTCAACGTTGTGCAGCTGGTGCAGACGAAGCTGAAGGTCAAGAATCCCCGCCTGACGAACGGCGAGACGCTGACCCTGAGCTGGAGCGGCAACTCCAGCCTCGGTGATCTGGACACCTCCTACACGGCCACGGCCTACGATGCCAAGGATACCGGCAAGACGAAGCCGCTGTTTACCATCACGATCAAGCGCGACACCGCGGGTGCGGCGGATGATAACAAGCAGGTCATCACCAAGATGCCTGTCACGATTTATACGTATAATGATGCGGGCCAACGGACGGAAACCGAGAAAGAACTCTACTTCCCGCTAAGCTACAACAAGGGCAGCTTTGTGCTGACGCTGGACGCCATGGCGGACGCGGCGCTGCTGCGTGCGTGTGAGAACGACGAGGTTGCCGCCACGAGCCTGTACAGCATCACCCGCCTGCTGAACGACCCGAAGGACATCTACATTGCCATGCGCGCCGAGCCGCGGGAGAACTACAGCGATACCTACACAGCCAGCAAAGAGGAAACGACGAACGAGGAAAACACCCTGCTGGCCAAGGGCGGCACGGCGGTCACGGCTGACCTGAAATATTTCCGCCATCTGTACAACCTGCGCTGGTCTGCCGACTGGGACATCACCAAAGAGGGCATCTACACGCTGACCCCCCAGGCCAGCAACAGCACCGGTCTGAACTGGACGGGCGGCGGCGTTACAGTCTACTGCGCGTCGGGTGAGCGGTACCCGGCGGCCAAGGTGCCGTCCCTCAATGACCCTGTCGCCTGGCCGACGATCCCGGAGCTGGGCGAAAAAATCGAACTTACGAGCAAAACAGCGGGTGCTACAACCCAAACGACCCGTGTGCCCATCCTCAATCTGCAATTGAGCAGCAAGTCCGTTGCAAAAACCGGCAGAGAAGGGCAGAAAGAGCTGGCCGACCACTATGTCGGCCTTATCGGCGAGAACAATGGCAAAATTTCTTACATCACACTGCGCGACCCGGACATTCAGGTCAACGTCAAGACCGAGACCGTCGCCGCCGGTGCGCTGCCGAAGGCAGACCAGCTCAAGCTGACCGAGACCAAATTCGTCACGGCGCTGGCGAAGGACGACGAGAACTGGCGCGATGTGCGTGCCGTCGGCGCACTCTGCGGCGTCAACACAGGCACGCTGAAAAACTGCGCCCTGACCCGCGGCACGAACTCCTCGACCAGTGCGCTGGTGGCCGCGGCGCTGGCGTTTGACAACACTACCACCGCAACGCAGCGCAAAGCGCAGACGCAAAACGCTGGCGGCAAAAGCTATACCTATTATACAGACGAGCCGCGCGGCATTGGCGGTCTCGTCGGCGTTGCCATACCCAAAGCCGAGTCCGTCATGCAGGATCTGACCGTTGCGTCGGACGTGACGGTGGCGGGTCTGCTTGTGGACAAGAACACGAAAAACGTGGAAACGACCACAGCGCCAGACCAGCAGGCCGAGAAGGCCCGCTACGCCGCTGCGGCAGCCGGGCTGAATGACGAAAACTCCCTCTGGCGCAGCGTCGGCGTGGGCGGCGTGTTCGGCACGGTGGACGCCGCGAAGATGCAGACGACGGACAAGACGAACATCGTCAACAACGGCTTTGTGACCGGCAACGGCTTTACGGGCGGCATCGTCGGCAACCTGTTTACGTCAGGCGCAAATACCGGCACGCCGAGCCTGACGGGCCTGAGGAACAACGGCACGGTCAGCGCGGGCGCCAACTATAAAGGCGATACCGCGGGCGATGCGCGCAGCCTGGTGCTGGGGCAGTTCTTCGGCGGCATTGCGGGCTACGGCAGGGGCGTGACCCTGCAAGGCTGCGAAAGCGTGACCCGCAGCGACCTGACCGAGACCCAGCTCAAGGAGCAGGTCAAGGCGGGCTTCGACGAAACCGGCACATTGACCGACGCCAGCCCCCTCAAGGGTGATTTCGTCGGCGGCCTTGTCGGCTACGGCAAGGATATTGTGCTGGAGGACTGCAAGACCGGCAAGGGCTACGTGCTCGGCAGCCGATTTGTGGGCGGTCTGGCCGGTGGCTTTACCGGCAGCGGCGTAAAACAGAACGATACGAACAGCAGTGACGTCTTTGGCAGCCGCTACGTCGGCGGCATCGTGTCGGTCAACGGCAGCAACAGCAAAATCAGCGGCATGACCAATACGGGTCTGGTCGCGGCCTTTGGAAAGAACGCGGCCTACGTCGGCGGCATCGTCGGCGTCAATGATGCCGACTGGGGCGGCAGTCAAGACCCGAAAGCCACAGCCACCGTGCAGAACTGCGCCAACCGTATGTCCGGCGACAACGCCCCCGACACCCGCCGCATCAACCTGTTAAAGGAGCTGAGCGGCTGCGCCGACTACGTCGGCGGCATCGCGGGCTGCCACGGCAAAAAAGGCGTTGTGACGTGGGATAAGAACGGCACCCCGACGCTGGGTGCCATCCTGTACGGCAACAACTACGTGGGCGGCGTGGCCGGTTATAACGATGAAAATGCGACGATCTCCAACTCCTCCGGTCAGAACCTGACCATCAGCGGCCAGATCGTGGCGGCGGGCAAGGCTGTCGGCGGCATGATCGGCCTGAACTGCGCCTCCATGCTGCCCTCCGCCACTGTGGCGGTCAGCCGCGTGGCAGGTCAGCAGCTTGTCGGCGGCGTCATCGGCGCCAACCTGCCGGTGGGCGGCTTCACCGTGAAGGGCGGCGCGTTTAACACAGATGTGGCCTCGGGTCGCGTCGAGGCCGACGCCGTCGCGGGCGGCATCATCGGCTACAACCGTCTGCTGGCGGTCAAGCGCGCGGGCGTCACGCTGGCGGCGCTGCTGCCGAAGATTGACAAGAGCACCGGCGTGCTGACCGACAGCACCGACGCGGAAACGAAAACGGATACCCCAATCATCCTGACCGGTTTCTGGAACAAGCTCAACCTGCAGGCTGACATCTACGTCGGCGGCATCGTCGGCGCAAACGACGCTAAAACGAAGCTGACGATTCAAAAGGCAACCAACGGCGCAAAGCAGAACGCCCTGTCCGTCGGCGGCCTGAACCCGTCCAACGGCGCGTTTAAAGGCGGCGTATCGCTGAACGCGCTGGCCGGTGGCCGCTATGACTTTGGCCCCGTGCACGGCGCACTGGCGGGCGGTATCATCGGCTATGCCACACCCAACACAACGCTGGAAAACTGCACAAACTACGGCACAGTGGCTCACAAGTGCGCCGCGGGCGGCTTTGCGGGCTGGAACGAGGGCACGATCACCGGCGGCAACATGGCGGCGTCCCTCGGCAACCGTGAAGCCGGGTATACCTATCTGGGCGGCGTTGCGGGCGTCAACGGCGGTCTTATTCAGTCTGCCTACCCGGCTAAAGACTGCGCCGTGCGCGGCGACAGCTATGTCGGCGGCATTGCGGGCGTCAACCTGGGCGTTGACGCTGCGGCAAGCAAGGGCCTCATCATCTGCACGGGGGACAACAGCAGCACTGGCACGGTGGAGGCCAACCAGTACGCGGGCGGCGTGGCCGGTGCCAACGTCGGCAGCGTTTCGCTGTCCGGCAAGCTGCAAAGCAGTGTCACCGCCACCGGCTATGCGGGCGGCGTGGCCGGTATCAATACGAAGAACGGCATATATACAGGCCGCATTTGCGGCGCTGAAAACCCCACCGGCGCGGTCGGGGGCAGCGTCACTGCCGCCAACTACGCGGGCGGCGTGGCCGGTACGAACAGCGCCGAAATCACCCGTGTGGATAACTACGCCTCGGTGCGCGCCAGCACAAAATATGCGGGCGGTATTGCGGGCGAGAACTACGAGGGCGGCAAAATCAGCGCCTGCGTCCATGCCCAGAATCAGGTCTACGCCACCAACGGCGAGGCGGGCGGCATCGCGGGCAATAATAATAAAGACGCGCTGATTGAGAATGTGCAGGTCAGCGCCGCCGTCACCGCGGCCAACGGCACGGCGGGCGGCGTCACGGCCACGAACTTCGGCATCATCGGTCAGGAGACCGGGCCGGAAGATAACAGCAGCGTAAGCGGCTGCACGATCACCGGCACGTCGGAGAGCATCGGCGCTGTTGCAGCGTACAACGGCAAGGGCGCGACCATCCGCAACGTGAAGCTGGCGGAAAACGTCAACGTGCGGTTCAGCACCCCGGCGGTCACGATTGGAGGCCTTGCGGGCATGAACGATGGTGCCGTCACCGGCTGCCGCGTTGAGAACGGCGCACTGGCACTGAACGACGGTCTGCGCGCGGGCACCAACACCGTCACGCTGGGCGGCGCGGTGGGCTGCACCACGGAGCACGGCACGGTCAGCAGCACCAACGTTCTGCTGGACCTTACACAAAATCTTGATAAATATACAAATTTGGGCGGCGTCGCAGGCCAGAACGACGGTACCCTGGATCAGTGTACCTATTCCGGCACGATGGGCGGCAACGCGGACACGGACGGCCTTGTCTCCGTCGGTGCGCGCAGCACCGGCAGCACGGTGGGCGGCATTGCCGGTCTGAACAACAACACGATCACCGGCTGTGAGGTCAAATACATCAAACTGCAGGTCAGCGGTATCAGCAACATCACCACGACCCAGACCGCAGACGAAAAGCTCGCCAGTGCCAGCCATGTGGGCGGCATTGCGGGCCGCAACAATGTCGAAATCGTCAACAGCTATGTCGCCACCGAGCGCAGCGGCAACGCGGGCAGCATCATCACGGCGCGTTACGGCTTTGTGGGCGGCGTCGCGGGCTCCAACAACGGCACTATCAAGGGCAGCGGCAGCAAAACTGTGCAGACCGATTTGATGCCCGAGTTGAAAAAGAGGATCGCTGACGGAGACACCAATGCAATTGTCGCTGCGCTGCGCGGCAACCCGGTAAATGGGACGGGCGCTACAGTTAGCTATGTGTCCAACTTTGTGGATCTCAAGGGCGTTGACACTGTGACGAATAAGGGCTACACGAACGTTTACAGCGACACGGGTCTGGCCGCTAACGATCTGCTTGTCGGCTTGCGCGGCAGCAATAAGGATATGAACAACCTTGCCAGCGGTCACTTGGGCGGAATTACCGGATTCAACGGCCTGAACGGCAGCATCAGCAGCACGGCCAGCGGTAAGTGGTTCGTCTATGCGGATAACGCAGCCCGCGATGATACCACCGTTGGCGGCATCGTAGGACAGAACGAATCCAATGTGACCGGCACAAGTGCGCTGGATACTGTGGTAAACTGCGCTGCCGTGCGTCGATTCAGCCGCCGGACGTTCTGGAAAACGGGCAATAACGCGACCCAAAGGGGTGATATTTCCCAAAGCGATGCCAATGACCGCGATGATGTTAATTACTATGATTCCACAAACCGCTTCAATGTGCAGGTTGGCGGCATCATCTGCAACCAGAACAACCGCAGTGGTGACCGGTGGACGCTGACAAACTGTATTAACTTCGGCTCTGTCTATAACAGTCGTTCCGGCAATGCGGGCGGCGTCATTTCGCTTTGGACGAACTACGGCGGCACGCTTCAAAACTGCTACAACTTCGGCGACCTGAAGACGAACTTCAACGACGGCGGCAGTGACTGCGGTACAATGGGCGGTATTGTGGCTTACTATGATGCGCCTGTCTCCAACACGTCGGTCAACGTCCTGTCCTGTCAGAACCATGGCTCGATGAAGTCGTCTATTGATGGCTGGAGCAGCGCAAACGACATCGGCGGCATCTTTGGCAAAGTGCAGATGAAGAACGCCACCGACATTATGACAATCGATCTGTATGACTGTGTCAACGGCAGCACTGTAAGCATTCAAGCCAGATCGATGGCTGTCGGCATTTTTGCTTACTTGGGCCCGTGGGATGGCGTGGACAATCCGAATGTCAGCAGCGTAAAAAAAGGTAACGGCTACAATGGGAATGCCCAGTTTAAAACCATCCCGTATGTTACCATCAATATTGACCGGTGCCGCAACTTTACCACCAATATGACGACCCAAACCAGAAAAGGCGATAATGACAGCGCTAATAATGGTAAATATTACTGGATTGCCGGTATTGTCGGCAGCCGGTCCATGGGCGGCTACAGTGTAGCCCCCACAACAATCACAAACTGCTTCTCTGTCGTTAAGGACGATTGGCACCCTGTTGCCTATGACAAGCGTTCGTCCACAGAATTGACAATGAAAGACGGTACGGTTGTTTATGGCGAACACATCGAGGGTCATAACAACTACTATATCGATTCCGGCGCGGCCTTTGCCAATAGCTACAAGAAAATACAAGGTCAATCCCAAACCGCTACGGGCGTAACCGACAGAACCCTGACGCGCATCACAACCGGCTTGTCCACAAGCATCAACTGGGGCACGCAGAACAGTAACTTTACCGAGCGGCAGGAAAACACCAAGTCCGGCAGCCGCAGACTCTTCATCGGTAAGGATACAGGTGGTGGAACGGACGATGCCTATTTTGCTATGCTGCCCACAAGCAGCGACGGCAAACAAATCAGCTACGACATTACAAAACTAACAGGCAGCACGGGCTATATTGGTGTCAAGACCGGGCAGTCTTTTGGTGAAAAATCGACGCGGCGTTATATCTACGATGCCAACGGCGGTGAGCGCGGGCAGCTGCTACTGGTCTACGGTGAAAACGCACAGACGACCAAGGACAACCGCAAGGGCGAACCGGACAATGAGGACATCACGGACGAGGTCATCCAGAACTACTATAAGTACGTGCTGGACAGCACCAAGCCCGCCCAGCCGGGAGAAATCCAAGTCAAGGCCAGCCAGGTGCAGGACGCGGACAACAACGTCTATGGCCGTTATGAAGTGACGTGGGGCGAGCCGAACGACACGACAGCCAGCCCCGCCGCTTACTACCGTGTTGAAATTCTGCCCTGCGATGCTGAGGGGAATGTCGCATCGGATGCAGTTCCCTATCTGAAAGCTGACGTCTACCAGCGCAGCTATACCTTTGTGGCTGATAAAGCGTGGACGGGTAACTTCGTCGTGCGTGTAACGCCCTACAACACCAACGACGACCCGAATCAGGCTGATAACCCCAACACCAGCGGCGTGCAGACCTTTATGCACGCCCTGCCGACACCGGAGATTGAGTTCCGGCTGGTCAAACGCGAGAACGGCGGCTTTGACTGGAATCAGTGCCAGACGCCGGATGAAAAACGGAGAGAATTCAAGTATGAGGTTGTCGCGGTGCTGAAAAACTACACCGAATACCCGACAGACGAGGCATGGACCGTTAAGCTGACCGATGGAAGGTATACTTATTATTTCAGCAGACAGAATGGCAAGCAGTACATCCGCCTGACCCAAAATTTGGAACGCACTTTGACGCTTACGGCGTTGGCAACCCCGGAAAACAACAGCACAAGTTATCTGCGCTCGGCCCAGTACAAGTCAGAGACCTATCTCCCGTCCCAGTGGCGAGACAATCCGGGCTCTGCCAAGGACGAGGACGGTCTGCCGCTGGGCATGCTGAACAAGGACGGCAGCACGGAGTTTGTGACCTACACCGGCCAGACAGCGGAAAGCTTTGAAGCAACCGTGAAGTTCAGCTTTACCCCGAGAGTCAAGAACGGCAGCGAGCACGGCAGCCCGACCTACCGCGTCATGCTGCTGGCAAAATATCTGGGCAATGACGAAGTCAACGGCGTATCTTTGAACGGCCAGTACATCACGCTGGCCGCGCGGGAGGGCATCGTCACCGAGACACCCGTCACCTTCAACCTGAACAGTCTGCCGTCGGATGCTATGTCCAACTACACCGACTTCCTTGTCATTGCGGTGCCCATCACCAGCGGTAAAGGCGATGTGACCACACGCTGGGATGCCACGGCGGACGAAGTGTCCGCAGCCATCGCCAGCCATGCGAACGAGACAAACGACACCGACAAAGAAATCTGGTGGAAGAACGGCTATGAGATCGTCCGCACGGGCGAGCACAGCTATACCTATGCCCATCTGACGCCGCTCTGCTTCTCCGACGTGAACCGCACCGATGACCCGGAATGGGCTAAACAGGCCACGCAGACGACCCCGCAGATCATCTTCAAGCAGCTGAACCTGAATGTCCTGAAAGCCCCGACGCTGGACAAAAACACCGAAGGAACAGTTGACAGGGCAACCAACGAGTTGACCTATACGTTCAACTGGACGCAAGAGAACATAGGTACGGAAACGCCGACCTACAGCATCAAGCTCTTCGGCCTGTTGACGGACGCGAACGGCAAGGTGACCGGTCAGGAGCAAATTGCGCTGAAGGACACCCTGACGCCGACACAAAATGGCAGCAGCTTTACCCTGCCTGTCAACGTGGATACCATGCTGGCCAACGGCAGCGACAGCTGGCGCTATGACAAGGTCCGGCTCGAGGTCACCCGTGTGGCGGCAGCCAACACCACCGAAATCGGCGCGTCCGCTGTGGCGGATTACAGCGTTAAGCAGCGCCTGCCCGGCATCAGCGCGCCGAGCTCCATCACCCGCGTCAACGGCGAGACCGACAACGCGGATGCCCTGCTCTACACGGTCAGCTGGTCGCCGTCCGACGACGCGCGCATTGGCCACTATGACCTGTGCGTCGTCGATGCCGGCGGCAAACCTGTGCTGACGCTGCCCACCACGGACAACGTCGGCAGCCTGACGCTGGATCTGGAGCAGTATCAGAGCAAGGCATTGCGCTTCCGCGTCATTGCCCGCCGCAAGGCTGATAACAATACCTGCTTTGACGGCCCGGACGGCGCGTTGAGCCAGTCCGAGACCATCGTCAGCCGCGCCGCTGCGCCCAAGGTTACGGCCAGCAGCTTTGCGCCCGACAGCCCGAATCAGGAGACGTTCCTGAACGACCTCAAGCTCAACATGACGCTGGAGGAAACCGCAAAGGGCAATGTCTACTTTACCGGCTATATCTTCAGCGATGAGGCCAAGTATACAGAAATTGCCAAACTGGCCAAGGATTGGCAGGAAAAGCCCACCGGACAGGCCAAGTACACGGCCCAGCAGAAGTTGACCCAAGCACTGGACGAGATGCTGAAAAGTCGCGACGCCGAGCTGGTCATCCCGAAGGACAGCCGCACGGTGGGCGGGAGCGCCAGCGCCAACGACACCACCGCCAGCTATACCTTTGTGCCCGACGGCAACGGCTTTACGCTGACGCCCGACCATGCAAAACAATACCTGCTGCCCGCGGTGCGCGTTATGCCCACCGACGGCACGACAGCGTCGAACTGGTTCTACTTCCTGCAGCAGGATGCCGCAAAGGCACAGCTGCCGGCCATCACGCTGGACGCCCCCGTGGACGCTGCCGAACCGGAACGCGCACTTGGCAATGCCCTTTACACGCAGGAGGTCAACCTGTACAGCGACCCCGAGTGTAAGAGCAATCGCGGTACGGCCCCGCTGGAGCTGCGCCGCTTTACGGTGGAGTGGACCGCGGTGAACAAGTACACCCAGGCCGACGGCACGGTGCGCAACCTGACCGACAGCTATACCTTTACCGTCACGCCGCTGGATAGTAAGACGAAACAGCCCTACAGCATTACGGTGACGACCTACGACAGGGACGTGAAGGACGCAGACGGCACCACGCATAAGCGCGGGGAAATCAAAACCGTCACCAAGACCTATGACGGCAAAACGACGGAGCTTGACAAGCAGACCACCGTTGTGGACGCGGAGACCAAAGAGACCCGCATCTGGTACGACCTGAGCGTTGAGCCTGTGACCGACGAGAACGGCAACGTGACATGGAAATCGCAACCCTATAACGTCACCGGCACGGTGGAAAAGGACGGCGGTACGCTGTACTACAAGGCACAGACGGTTCCCATGCTGGAGCTGGTGCAGGAGGACGGTGCCGAGCCTGTTTACCGCATCACCCTGCCCGAGCTGCAGGAAAAGGTGCAGGACGACTCGCTCGAGCTGCAAAAGTTCACCGCAAGTGTGACGCTGCAGACGCTGGCGCACTCGGATGACAACGGTAAGACCGTTGCGTCCGGCAAGGTCAAGGTCCCCGTCAACGAGACGAACACCGCCGATGCGGCGGAGGATGCCCAGAGTATGGACTCCGCGGAGAGCGTCGCGCCCGCCGAGACTGCAGAAAGCACAGCGGCGGAAAGCGCCCCCGCAAGCGTGCCTCCGGTCCTGATGCGGGCCCGTGCGGCACTGCCCATGGCGACCCCGGAGACCGCCGCTGCCCCGGATGAGACGGACGCGACGGAAACCGCGCCCCCGGAACGGACGGAAACAAGCGACGCATCGTAATTTTATTTCAGGAAAGAAGGTGGCATTATGCACCGCAGGGCACGCAGAATTCTGCGCGGCGAGCAGGGGCTTTCGATGATATTGGTCCTCTGCATCGGCGCGCTGTTTGTGGCGCTGTCGGCAGCGCTGGTCTATGCGGCCTCCGTGCTGACGGCCAATGCCAACCGCCAGCTGCTGGAACAGGAAGCCTACCAGCTGGCAACCAGCTTTTCCGACGTGCTGGAAGGGGAGCTGAACAAGAGAGACAGCAGCTTTGCCAAGTTCGTCAATGAGCAGTTCATGTTCTCCCAAAGCTACGGCAAGGACATCTATGATTTGGAATCCCAGCCCAAGGAGTTCGCCTGGAAAACCGATCCCAACCAGCCTGATGGCGGGGCCGAGGCCATCACGGTAACACTGCGCCGCCGCCCGGGAGACGGTGCCGACAAGCTGAACCAGACGGCGAACAGTACCAATGCCACAGACCTGCGCAACCTGCTCGACACACTGGAGGGCGAAAACCGCAAGGGCATGGAGATCGTCGATTTACAGCTGGACATTACAGTGACAGTCACGAAAAACGGCGAGAGCTTTGCCTTCACGCGGACCTATGACCGCACAGTGAAGTACGACAGCGACGGCAGCCAGGCAAAAAGCAAAAAATTACCAAAGGTGTACTACACAATAAACGACGGTCCAACAAAGTATTACCGCATTAAAGCCCTGACGTTCTACGCCCCCGGCAGTCCTGACCTGACCATTACTGACGAAAACATTGGCAGCTACCGCCTGACGTTCCATTGCGACACCAGCCAGCAGCCCGATTCCATCACCTACACCCGCGGTGCCAAACAGAGCACTGGCACAACACAGGAGTGACCCGCTATGAAACATACTTTACAAAGTCAGCGCGGCGAGACCATTGTGGAAGTGCTTGTGTCGTTCCTGCTGCTGATGATTTTTACGTCGATGTTCGTCGTTTCGCTGCGGTACGCCCGCGCCATGTCCCAAAAGGCCGAAACGCTGCGGGAGACAGCCTATGCCTTCTGCGCCGGGCTGTACCCGGCCAATAACGCGGCCCCCAAATGGGAGAAGGAACAGGATGGGCTGGCGTTCTCCTTTGGCGATTACGGTGAATTTACGGTGAACGGCGTCAAGCTGGACAGCGTGGAGACAAGCGCGGAAGTTACGGAAAACGGCCAAAAAACGACGGAACAGCACAAGTTTTACCGCTACAGCAAGAGCACGGCAGAAGGGACGACCAACCCATGAAGCAGCGTTTGAAAAACCAGAACGGCACAACGCTGGTGGAGCTGATCGTCTGTATGGTGCTGCTGGCGATCTTTACGCTGGCGGCGGTCACGCTGATACAGCCCAGCGCACAGGCGTACATGGACATCCAGCAGCAGACCCGCGCGCAAAATCTGGCCGACGCGCTCATTGAGACGATCCGCGGCGAGGTGCTCGAGGCGAACGGCTATATCCGCTTCACCGACGGCGCAACGGACCCTAATAATTTGGACAGCGTTTTTTTGTCCAAGGGTAACGACTACAGCAAGGGCACGGCATTGGAATTCAGCGTCTACCCCAACCACATTGAGCTGATCGACAAGGACTGTGTGCCGCCGCTGACAAAGACAGACGGCACAGCGCTGCTGACACCGGAACAGGCCAATGCGCTGAACGGCTACCTGCACATGCGGTTTTACCGCGATGAACTGAATGACGCCGGGCACTACGGCAACCCGCAGCACACAAAAGAGAACAAGGACGCGGATGGCAACGTGACGGGCACGCTGCCCTACGTTGCCTACGGCTACACAACGGCCTATCCCCGGGATGCCTATATGGGGCTGTTCATCAGCGATCTGCATTTCTACGCCCGCAGCTGGACGCAGGACGGCGACGAAACCAAGACCCCGCGCATTACGGCTATGACGGTGGTGCTGACTGTGGCCAAGCGGGACGCCGACAACCAGATCGTGCCGCTGTGCACCCAAAAAGCCATTGTGCAGTTGCCCGGTGAGCCGGTCATCCTGTATGAACCCGGCACCTGGGACGGCAAGGCATCGTCGGAGTCGTGAGCGGTGCCCTCCGGGACGATTTTTGAAAAGTTTATTACAATCCCGGCGGATGTACTGGACAAATTCAAATGGACTTGTTATACTTTAAAACATGAATACCTGTGTGCCGCACAAAATGCAGGAACGTCATGGGCATCAGAGCAGAGAGGATGACTAGGATGGCAACAATTGAAATCAAAATGCTGGGCGGCTTTGAGATCCGTGTGAACGGCAAGCCCGTGCTGGCACAGCTGGCGCAGTCCCGCAAGGCAACGGCGCTGGTGCAGTATCTCGTTTTGCGGCGCGGGGAGCGCGTCTCCCACAAGGTACTGACCGATACCCTGTGGGCAGGGGAGCGGTCCACCAACCCGGACATGGCCCTGCGCGCCATCTTGCATCGCTTCCGCCTTATGATCGACGCGGAGGGTCTGGATGAGATGAAGGGCTGCATCGTGACCAGCCGCGGCTACTACCAGTGGAACCCCCATCTGGACTGCAGCGTGGATGTGTTTGAGGTCAATGACCTGTCGGAGCTGGCCCGCAAGGAGAGCGACGCCGAGAAGCGCAGCCGCATTTATGAACAGATCGTCAACCTGTACGACGGGCGGCTGCTGCCGCAGTCTGCGTCCGAGCCGTGGGTCGAAAGCGTCAGCGTGCGTCTGCACGGGCAGTACCGCACAGCCATTTTAAACCTGCTGGAGCTCTGCAAAAAATGGGGCGAGAGCACCCGCATCGTTACGCTGTGTACCCGCGCGCTGGAGCTGGACCCCTACGAGGAGCGCCTTTATCTGGAAAAGATCGTCGCGCTGGAGACGCTGGGCCGCCACGAGGAGGCGGAGGATCTGGCACGCCGCGGCAGCGCCATGGGCTGCCTGCATCATGCCATTGAGCCGGGCCGCGCAGGCTCTGCCTACCGCCAGATGCGCCAGGCAGACCGCAACATGGAGAGTGAGGTCTCCAAGCTGATCTCTGCCCTGCCGGATACCGACAACACGGGGGCCTGTATCTGCGACTTTGAGACGTTCAAGGAAATTTACCGTGTACAGCGCGGCGTGCAGGTCCGCTACGGTCTGCAGGTATTCCTGGCGATCCTGACCGTGGCTCCCAGCCAGAACACCGATGCTGCCGAGACCGCTCTGATGGTGGAGCAGCTGGGCGATCTGATCCGCACGAATCTGCGCCAGTGCGATGTGGCCGCCCGCTACACCGATATGCAGTATGTTGTTATGCTGAGCGGCAGCACCGCCGAGAGCGGCACCAGTCCGCTGGAGCGCATCAAGGCCGCGTTCTACCGCATCCCTGCCCATGGCCGCTACCTGTTGAGCTATAGCCTCTATGTTCCCGAGGCCAAGGCCGACAGCGGGCGCGCCCGCCGCCGCAAAAAGACGGCGAAGAAGGAAAAATAAGTGAGCCGTTAAGCCGTACAGTGAAAGCTGTGCGGCTTTTTTTTGCTGCACGGACCGGCAAAGAAACGATTAGTAGGGGCGGGCATTGCCCGCCCGCCGGAGCTTCGCGGTAGCCGCAGGCTCCCGCGGTTCGTCGGGGACGCCGCCCCCTACAGTCTCTATAAATTACTGATACACGATCGCGCTCTTGACCCTGTTGGCGGCGTCGGCACCGGCCAGGATGCGGGCAAGCGCCAGCGCAAACGGGATGGCGGCACCGAGGGCCTCGCCGGTGACGATGCTGCCATCGATGGTGAGGGGCAGTCCGGTGTAGCTGGCCCCTGCGGCAGTCAGGTCGGCGTCCATGCCGGGGTAGACCGTGGCCTTTTTGCCGTTCAGCACGCCGAACGCCGCCAGCGCGGTGGGCGCGGCGCAGATGGCGGCCACGACCTTACCCTCGGCGGCAAAGTCCCGGCAGACCCGGCGCACCGTGGCGTCGGCCTTCAGGTTGGGCACACCGGGGATGCCGCCGGGCAGGATGCAGGCGTCAAACACCGTGTAGTCCAGCTCCTCGGCCAGGGCATCGGCCAC
>ERZ772937.1366-NODE-1366-length-17999-cov-4.048206_pt1 | contig 17999 bp, 13 predicted proteins | sample MGYA00512113_ERZ772937 | MGnify/ENA primary metagenome ERZ772937 (study PRJEB29015, sample SAMEA2737649) | human gut metagenome | biome: human gut; feature: human-associated habitat; material: faeces | place: China | collected 2012 ... | reverse complement strand
CCAGTGGAGCGTTGTATTATAACAAGGAGAAAGTGGATAAGGATGAAGCCGAAGTGCTCCTCTGGCAGAAGATGCTCGAACCGTTCGATAAACACGGGCGAATGGATATCGACGCTTGTATGGATAGTTTCCGGCCATACCTCGAAGCCAACCGCAGAACGACCAATACGGTATTCCATGTTTTACTGAATCCTTCGCCCGAAGACAAACTGACAGGCGAACAGTTACGGGAAACCGCCAAGGAGTATATGGAACGTATGGGATATGGAGATCAACCTTATATTGTTTTCAAGCATAATGACATTTCCAGAGAGCATCTCCATATCGTGTCGCTGCGGGTCGATGAGCAGGGCCGCAAACTCCCGCACGATTTCGAAGCCCGGCGCTCGATGGAGATTCTGCGTGACTTGGAGCGCAAATACGGCCTGCATCCGAGTGTCAAGGGAGAGGAGCAGGCCGACAAAGTGGGATTGCATAGGGTAAACTACAGAGAAGGCAATGTCAAGCAGCAGATCTCGTCCGTTGTGAGGTCGTGCCTGCGAAATTACAAATGCTCGTCCTACGGAGAGTTTTGCACACTGCTGGAACTGTTCAACGTCTCGGTCGAGGAACGCACCGGAACGATCGACGGAAGAAACTATGCAGGTAGTGTCTCGGGCTCTGACCGACGACGGCTACGGCATCGGCACGCCATTCAAGTCGAGTCGTATCGGAAAGGATGTCGGCTATAAGGCCCTTCAAAAGTATTACGGGATGTCGAAAGACAAACCGAAAGAACCGGGAGCGCTCGACCAACTGCGACAAACAGTCAAAGACGCCATGAGCCCGCACAATTCGCGGGACGAATTCCGACAGTTGCTTAAAGAAAACGGCATTGACGCTGTATTCCGCATCAATCCCGCGGGCAGTATCTACAGCGTAACGTTTATCGACCACGAAGCCGGCATCATCGCCAACGGGTCGCTGCTGGGAAAGGAGTTCTTGACCAACGCATTGTATCCTGCGCCGAAAGAGGGATGTCAGGTTGCAGAACAGCGATGCCCGGAACGAAAACTCGCCCCGCAAAGTCATAAGACCAATCCCCTGGCCGAAGCTGCCGACACCCTATTGGATTAGGCGTATGAGGAACAGCAAAGGATAATACAGAGACAAAAAAACGAAAACTGCATCGATAACATATTGTTTATCGCATAAATCGTTGAAATTAAAACAGGTATGTCGGTTTTGAAACATACTCGACCGAAGATGTCTGACTTACGCGTTATCCGGTTCATGCCGTATTCTTTTTTTTTGGGGGGGGGAAGACAAAGGGTGTCGACGCCCGAACAAGTAATAATATACTATAGCAAGAAACGATACCAAGAACATAACGAGGAACATGTCGTCATATCCCCGGTATTTCACGAGTAATCCTGCGAAAATCCTCCCAATGCAATCCCAAAATCGAAAGCCACGAAAAACGTAGAGCTTGCGGCACCTCGTCTTTCGGCAGGCATGGCCATGGTCTGCAGGGCAGACTGCATAACTCCGAAGCTGTATCCCAGTAGCGCAACCGACAGCAAGTAGCACGGTATGTTGTGCGCGAATACCAGCAGAAGTATCCCGGTGATAATGGCTGCATTTTCTGTATACACCAGTTGCGCCTCACCGTACTTATCCACCACACGTCCCAATAGTATCCGAGTGGCGACCGTAGCCACGGCAATGCCGATGAAATAAATACCTCCGCTGAGCAGACGGTGGAGTACGGCATAGATCGCGACATATACCTCGACTACTCCGTATGTCATCATGAAGAAGAGTTGTGTAACAGCGGCCCGGACCTCGGTTCGAACAATTCGCCGAGCTTTAACGGCGTGTCGACTGTGGCGATGCCTGCCGAGATGAAATACCCCATCGGGACGAACGCGATTCCTGCCAATCCGCATATAAGGACGAGGCGACGGCCTTGGGTGTCGACGAGACATCCCACGAAGGGTCTCGACAGGATGGGCGCGATGCTGAACAATGCTGTTGCCAGACCTATGGCCACGATATCTCCGCCCAGAGAGGAGATAAAAAAGGGGAACGTGGGCAGCAGTGCATGAAAGTTAACGAACATGAGGAAATTAACCAGGCATGTCTTGATGAAAGAGCCGATCCATAGTTTGGGAAAGTCTTCCGTTCTGTTCATATTGCTATTAACAAAAAAGGGTCCAATCAGGTCCCTAAAAATACAGCTCTGATTAATTAAGATTTCGATCTTTTACACAGAGACGAAATATTCAGAGTGGATTATTTTACGGAGTTTTTCCGTATTAAGGACTATGAAACAGAGCAATTCGGGATACGGACGAGGTGTCTCCTATAGTCCGGTAACTAAAATTGGCCTTATTATGTACGATTTTCGCCCTGTGAGGAATGAGGTCTGCGTATATTTGAAATATCATTTGGAACTTGCCGTATCTGGTATTTTTGAACGTCGAGAGGGTTCCAATGACACCAACCTTAAATTTCAACCTCAAATTATGGAGAAACTGCGACTCTTAACACTTTTATTTTTGACGGTGGTTATCGCGGCCTGTCAAAAAGATCCCACGCAGAATGGATCGTCTGATCCGGATGTGGTCTCATTCCAGGGATCGGCTTCATTCAAGACTGTGGACCCGGCTGAAAAAGGGCTTGATCTGATCTGGAATGCCGATGTAGACCGGATCGGGCTGTTTGCAGCAGACGGCGAGACCGTCGAGCATGCCAATATTTATTATGCGGCCTTTTCATCGGCGGCAAATACGCAGTTCGTCTGTCCTTCGCAGGACCGGCGAATCGTGTGGAGCGCCGGTGCTGCCTCACGCGATTTCTACGCCTATTATCCTTATCGTACGACATACGATGATTTGACGGCTGTTCCGGTGGCGATTGCTGCGAAACAGAAAGGAGCGGCGGGCGCTACGAAGCATCTGAAAAAACTGGTCAATTTATATGCCGTGAGCAAGGGTGTGAAAGATCCTGTCGAAACCGTATCCTTGCCATTCGAAAGCGTTGCTGCGGTCATCGAACTCCGACTTGCCGCCGACCGGACATTATCGGATGTCAAGAACATAACGTTGCGCAGTATCGACGGCGGGATATTGGCTTTCGAAACGGGGTCGCTGAATCTGCGGAACGGGGCGGTAACACCCGGAGAGCAGACGGCAGCCGAGATAAACTATGAAATCGAAGGACAAGCGACGATTTCACGCACGCCGACGAGCTTTTTCCTGGCTGTGAATCCCGTAGAAGCTGGAAAAACGCTGGAAGTGCTGGTCGATTACGGAGAAAAGCATCTGTCGCTGGGATCGGTGACCGTTCCCGAAACCGGAATTCCTGCCGGACGGTTGACCATATTCTCATTGGGTTACGAATTTCCACAGCGCATCGCGGAGGACTTGAGCGCTAACGGTACGGCGAACACTTATCTGATAACCAAACCCGGTACGACCTATAAGTTCCGTGCAACGACCAAGGGCAACGGGGCGCCGCGCACCTACTCGTACTCGGTAGACGGCCATCCGGTAACCAAATCCTACTCCGAGACTGATCTGGCTATCAAGCCTATGGCGGCAAAACTCGTGTGGTACAATTCGCCGAAAACGGCCGACGGCTGGGTACGCGAAAGCCCCGTGACTATCGAATCCGTAGAGTATGACGACTGGGAAGGTAACGTCTACTTCACTACCCCGGCCGAGTTCGTTCCCGGCAATGCCCTGATTGCAGCTTATGATGCCGGCGGCGAAGTCCTTTGGAGCTGGAATATCTGGGCTGTCGAGAATTACGATTGCGACGCCGAAGCGCGACAGGTCGGCCGTTATATGATGATGGACCGTAATCTGGGCGCCATGGCGGGACGCGAGGCGATGAACTCCTCGGATAAACGCGTTGCGGCTTGGGCTTTAGGCAACTATTATCAGTGGGGGCGCAAGGACCCGTTCCCGGCAGCTGCGGAGTACGACGACACGGGATTCGGCAGCGAGATGTACTGGGGACTTCCAACTTATACGCCTATCGAAGAATTGCAACAGGATTATTCCTCCGAGAGTTGGGGCGCCCGGAACATGATGTTCGGCAAGATCGGTGCGAATAACGCCTATGCCGTGGGCGACAAGACCGTCGATGACGCCGTTGCCCTGTCGGTGAAATATCCCTACCGTTGGATGGCCAAAGAGGTCAGCGGTGTTCAGGCCGACAACTGGTACACCCCTTCTTATTCGTGGTTCAATAATACAGGTTCGGCCGAGAATCAGACCGGATGGTTCTGGTTGTGGGGAAGCGAATACGTCGGCGACAATCTGAAGAGCATTTACGACCCGTGTCCCGCGGGCTGGAAAGTGGCGCCGCCCGAAGCCCTCGATTTCGCCCTCGGCAACGTTGCGGAACTCGATGAAAAACCGTTCGGGCGTTACTCCCGTGCATACGATCTCTATTTCCCCTATACCGGACAGCGGCAGTCAGCCTTCAACGGCAGCCATATCCGTTCGCTCACCAACAAGATGCTCGTGCTGACCAGTTCCAGCGCCAGCGGCAACTATTACCCGGTCCAGGGTGGCCTGGGCGGATATTCGTCCTACAACTCGTATACGGGAGCCGGCTACCAGCTGCGCTGCGTTCGCGAGCAGACGACGGCAATGCCCAAAGGGCGTCTGGAGGGTCCACGAGCCGTACTGATCGGCAACTCCATTACGGAAGTATGGCAGGGACGTACCGACAACAAGACCTTCTTTTCCGACAACGACTACCTGCCCAAGGGCATCAGCGGTCAGACCTCGCTCCAGATCAGCGCGCGTTTTTACAACGACGTAATTGTCAACGATCCGGCGTGCGTGGTTATCGCCTGCGGGGTCAACGACCTGGCTGAAAACGACGGCCAGCCCTGCTCGATAGAACGAGTTTTCGCAGACATCCGGCTGATGGCCGAAACAGGCGCTGCAAGAGGTTTCAAGGTAGTCATTGGCTCGACGCCCCCGGCCAACCGGATCTGGTGGCAGAGCGAGGAATGGAATGCCGCTCATGCCGATCTTGGACAGCGTGTTGTCGAGTTAAACAGGCTGCTGAAACAGTATGCCGAAGAGAGGGGCTTCGTTTATGCCGACTACCATTCTGCGCTCAAAGACGATCAGAACGGACTGAAACTCGAATACTCCTGGACACCGGACGACCGTGTGCATCCCAGTGCGGCAGGTTATGCCGTAATGGAGAAAATCCTTAAGAAAGCCGTCGACAAAGCACTCTTCGATCCAAATGCAACTGACGGCGACGGACAGATTGATGACCTCGACAAATGGGAAGGCTGGGAGTAACCTTAAAATATTTAGAACACGATGAAACGAAACTATATAATTCTGTTGGCCGCCTTGCTGACGGTCGCATGCGCCGGAAACGGCGACACCATGTCGCCGACACCGCAGGAGGGCGAGATCCTTTTCTCGGGATCAACTGTCGGTCCCAAAGTCCGGACCTCCTATGAGGATACGGAAACAGCGCTCCGGGTGAACTGGGTCAAAAACGATCTGATCGGCCTTTTCGCCGAGTCCGGCGGCAAGAACCTGGGAGCCAATTTCGCCTACAAGGCGGCTGTGTCGGGAGCGACGAGCGATTTTACAGCTGCTTCCCGGCTCAATGTGATTCGCTGGGCTGATGAAACGTCCGATCACGATTTCTATGCCTACTATCCCTATACGGACAGAGCCGCAGTCGATGTAACGGCCGTCCCGGTGTCGGTGCCCGCTGTGCAGACTCGTTCGGAAAGCGATCCGTTGGCGACTTTGGCAGCCCATGATTTTCTCTATGCCGTTACGTGCGGGATCAAAAAGGGTGACAACGCCGTCAACCTGCAATTCAAGCATCTTTTTTCAGCACTCGAAATCCGGCTGACGACCGACCTGCGGGCAACTCGAGGGCGTGATTTTCCGTTGCGTCTCGAACGAAAATGCCGCCGTATCGATGGAAAACGCCACGGTCGATCTGCGCACGGGTGAAGTGAACGTCTCCGAAGCTGTGGTTTCCAATGCCGTGCGGCTCGACTGTGCGGGCAATACCTCCGATACCGAGGCGCTGGTGCTGCACCTGGTCGTAACGTCCGGACACGCCGGTGAGACGTTCGAAGCAGTCGCTCTCGTCAATGGGAAAGAGTACGTCTTCGCCACCGTGAAGGCTCCGGCCGACGGCGGTATTCCGACGGGCAAAACGGTGGTTGTCGAAGGGGAAGCTACGCTCGACCCTGAGGATGCGCTTCCCGTCATCGATTTGAGCGCAGACGGTACAGCCAACACCTATTATGTCAATGCGGCCAATACATTCTATCGCTTCCGTGCCGACGTGAAGGGCAACGGCAAGGCGCTGACCTGCGGCGGCCTCTCCTACACGGAGGAGGACCTCCGGATCGAGCCGAAAGCAGCCATCGTACTGTGGTACAGTTGTTTGCAGACGAGCTATTTGCCATGGATACAGGCGTCGCCCGTGGTGCTCAGCAGCGTGAAATTCAAGAAAGATGGCTATATTTATTTCGATACGCCCGAAACTTTCGTCAACGGCAATGTGGTGATCGTGGCGATCGACAAGGAGCTCGGCTATGATCAGATCGAAGCCGATGCGGACAAGCGCATTACGAACGCCGAGGTGCTCTGGAGCTGGAATATCGTTTTCTCGGAGGGGTATGACCCCGACGCTGCGGAGAACTGGATCGTGAAAGGCGGCTATACATGGATGAATCGAGATCTGGGAGCTTTGATTGATCCCGAACAAGCGTATATCGGCGGTCAGCTGAACAATGTCGCTTTGGCCTCGACCACGGGCAATTGTTACCAATGGGGACGCAAAGACCCGTTCCCTGGCTTGCCGGACTATACGAGTGTACAAGTCAGTTATATGACCGGATTATGGTTCGCTCCTGCCTATACGCCAATTCCCGCGCTGGACAGAGGTACTTTTGAAGCATGGGGCCGAGAGGCGCATCACCAGATTATCGGCAATACGAAGGCGACGGTCGCCATCGACATCAACACGGCGCTCGGAACGGGTTATGTGTCGCAGGATGCATTCGACCTGGGCCGGGCCAACCCCCACCTCTGGCTTTACAAGAATGAAAATTACCTGACCGATAAGGCCGGATTGGCTGCATGGGGCAATCCATCGAAGGACGCGCACGGTGTGAAGACGATTTACGACCCGTGTCCCCCGGGATGGAAAGTGATGAGCAGCCAGGCCTGGATAGCGCTGACAGACAATGAAACACCCGATGCCGTAGTGGCTACGACGATGCGCGGAATCCTGCTGGACAATAAGTGGTATTTTCCGCTGACCGGAGGTGCGCAGCATGTGCGCAACTCGGATGGGGGATCCAATGGCTATACCGGAAGTTGCGGTGTGGAAGTTTGTACGGCTTATTACATGGATGGCCCTGATTATTCCCCCTGGGGGCGGGTCGGAGCTTTCAAGGCTGCTCCGAACTACAAAGAAGGAGACAGTGTCACCTGTCAGTCTCAGAATACCTATTCCGACCGAGGGGCGTCGGTTCGCTGCATCCGGATTGACGAGTAGCAGACCTGCAACGGAAAAAGCAGCGGCATCGGAAGATGCCGCTGCTTTCGTATGGATGCCGACCGCCGTTTACAACAGAAATCCGACCGAAAAGAGAAACGTGTCGTTGAGCGGGTTGAATCTATCGCTGCCCAAGCGCCATGCGGCGTCGCACCGCACGGGGCCTGCAATGAATCCGCAACCCAACGAAGCGTAATTGCCTGTTCCTTTGTTCTTCTGACCGAGGTGGTATCCGCCGCGCACGACACCGTGCCGGAAAAAGGTGTATTCGGCTCCTGCGGCCAAACCGGTGATTCCTCCCCGGAACTGGTGGCCCAGATCGAGGGCGATGCCGAGCACATGGTTCGGGCGGAAAGGCAGGTGAAGCGAGCCTCCGAGCGAGCCGCGTGTCGGCAGGCCGTAGCGCTCTCCGTCGGAGGCTTTCACATTGGGGCCGATGTCGGCCAGCCGCAGTCCGACGATCCAACGGGCGCCCTTCACGGCACGGAGCGTTCCGCGGTAGGCCGCACCGATGTCGAACGAGACGCCCTGCATCGGTTTCTCCCCGAATCCCTGATCGGAACGGACGTAACGGACCGTCAGCGAAAACGCTAGATTCCGGCCGATCCGATGGCCGTAGCCGACCTCCGCCGAAAGGTCTTGCGGACGGGCTGTTCCGGCGGGAAATCCCTGTTCGTCGGTCAACCCGACCGAAGGTCCGCGGAAATAACGCACTCCGGCCAACAGGGCATTCCGCGAGTCGGGAGTATAAAATCCCCCCGCGCCGTAAAGCACATTGGCGCTGTTGAAAGTCGTATTCCAAGGTCCGGAGAACAGGGCGCCTCCGGCATGTCCTTCGCCGATGAGGCTTAACGCGGCATTGGCGTAAACGGCCAGCGGATTGTCCGCAACTGCTGTCGTGGCCCCTGCCATACCAGCTGTGCGGGCATTGGTTTCCAGACCGAGAAACGGCATGATCCCGGCATCAGTGGTCTGGGCTTGCGCCGCATAACCGCCTGTCGCGAAAAGAAATGTCGCGGAAAAGTATCTGATTGATTGGTAGATAGACATGGTGTTTGCGGTTATCGTTTGATGATATGGCTGTTGAGTTTGCGGCCGCGGCACTCGACCGTGCAGCTGTAAGTCCCGGGAGAAAGCCCGGATACGTCGATGCGCCCCGTGTTACCGTTGTCGCTGGCGCGGATCGAAACCTGCGTAGCGAGCACCTGCTGCCCCGCCGCATTGTGGAACCGAATGGAAAAATCGCCCTCGGCGTCCGGAATGCGTACGTTGAGTACATCGCGGCATGGATTGGGAAAAAGTTCCATCGCAACACCCGTACCGTCGACAATCACCTGGAATTCCGAAGTCGCCGCGGCGCCGTCGAGGTCTCTTGCCGTTACGGTCAGCGTCGTGCGACCCGCAGCGCAGGGCCGTACGAGCAGCTCCGAATCCTGTACGCGGCACTCCACGACCTTTTCCGCGGAAGGCGAAACGAAGTAGGAGAGCCGATCGCCCGGAGCATCGGCATCGGTAAAATAAAGTTGAAGATCGATGCTCCTGCCCGCTTTGTCGTCACATTGCAGAAAGAGGTTCGGAATGGGAGCGGTTGCCTCAGGCGGGGTATTTTCTCCGGTCCGAACGGAGATGACGGCCGGGCGGGACGGAACGCCCGACGGACTTCGGCCGACGATTGCCAAGCAATAAATTTGCCGCGGTTCCAGCCCCTCGATTCGGCAGGCAAAAATTTCACCGAGACCCGCATCGGAAGCAAAAGTGTGTCTGATGGCCGTAGCAGGAATGTCGTCGACCGTAGCGGCCGAAAATGTCCGGGTGTCGATGTAAACGTCGAATGATGAGACCGGACGCTCCAGATAGCATCGCGGAACACGCCACGATAGTTCCGCATGGGTGCGGTATCCCGAAACCGCAATCGTACGTTCGTCGACCGGATCCGGCCGGGTATCATGGAAAAGAACGTATTCGGCATCGACCAGTCCGTTACCGAGCATTCCGGCATACTCGGGATTGATCGTTTCCGTAAACTGCTTTCGCCCCGAACCCACGAGTATTTCCCGCAATTTCTCGCTGGTGAACCCCGGTCTTTGCACACCGAATGCGGCAACGGCCAGGGCCGCAATGCCCGAAACCTGTGGCGCGGCCATCGAGGTTCCTGCGGAATAACCGTAACCGCCGTTCGTCGTGGTGCTGAAAACGCGGAATCGTTCGTCACCGGTAGCATGGCCGCCCAAAGCCGCGAGGTCGATCCACGGACCGTAGTTGGACCCGGCGACCTTACGGCCGTCGATGCCCAGCGACGCTACGGCCACCACTTTCTCGTAGGCTCCCGGGAACACCGGGTCGGAAATGCCGTCGTTGCCCGCGGCAAAAATGACGATGCCGCCTTTCATGGGACCTGTCTGATTGCCGTTCTCATCGCACCCGGCATACTTGATAAAATAGTCGATGGCCGCTTTACCCGACTGCGACAAGTCCGGAAGACCGGGGACATAAGTCCAGCTGTTTTGGCTGATGACGGCCCCATGGTCGGCCGTCCAGACCATGATCTCCTCGATCGTCGCGGCATCGCGTCCCGGCTCGTCGAAAATCTGGCAACTCATCAGCCGCACACCGCTTCCGGGCGTTCCGTCGCCCCCCGCGATGCCGCAGACGCCGATGCCGTTGTTGTTGACGGCGCCGATCGTACCTGCGACATGCGTGCCGTGGCTGCTGGGGGTGATCTCCGTATTATGGCGGCAGAAGTTGTAGCCGCAGGCGCCCTGTCCGTCGCGCCAGATATTCGCTGCCAGATCGGGATGCGTATAGTCGATGCCGCCGTCCACCACGGCGACGACGACGTCTTTATGTCCGGTGCTGACGCTCCATGCCGGAAAAATGTTGAGGTCGGCCACGGCCGTCAATCCGACCGCAGCGCCCACCCGGTGGTAAATCCACTGATTGACCAGCAGCGGATCATCGAATCCGGGGATTGCGACATTGTCCGAACCTGAGGTGCGGCTGAAATCGGCTTGCGAGACCGTCGCCCCGGCGGGAACCATACGCGGAACAGGTTCGATGCACTCGACTTCGTCCACCCGGCCGAAGCGTTCCATGGCCTCGGCGACAGAAATCGCCCCGGAGAAATGAACGTCGTACCACAGATGAAGTCCGGCCCTGCGGCGGCGTTCGCGGAAACGGTCGCCATCGGAAAAGACACGCTGTACGGCAGTTGCCCCGGCACGGGTGGCGGCGGCATCGAATGCAGCGATTCCCGAGCCGGAACCGCTGCGGGTAAAGGCACGGGTGTCGAGTTCGGCTGCCGTTTCGCGCAGCTTAATACGGAATACGCCGGGTATGTAAAACTCCTGCATCGGGGTTTGTCCGACGCCGGGAGCCGGGCCGGATTCCGGGTCTCTGGTACAGGCCGTCAGCAGGAGGAGCGTCAGAAAGAAAGAGAAGTGTTTCATCGGTTTTAAAGGAAAAAGGTCCGGAGCCGGCAGACGGCATCCGGACCGAATAAACATTTCTTAAGGATCACGGAACCAATTTGATGTCGAGAAACGAGTCGGTGCAAACGTAACAATCCGATGCCGAGGTAGGTCCCAATTGCCATTTGAAGGTTTGCACCGTCTGGTTCGGAAGTCCGAACAATTCACCCCGAAACGTGTAGGGGGCATAAAACTGCATGATGCCGTCTGGCAGGTAGATGACGCTGACGGGATCATTGGCTTCGACCGTTTCGTAGACCGGTTTCCCATGTTCGTCCACCTTCGGCCGTCCATAATCGTCGAAGGCCTGTTGGCGATAACTGTAGCGGAACGACCAAACTTTGCTGGCGGCATATTGCCGGAAATTGGTCGTCAGCGTCGCGTTGGGCCGCGTGAGTGTCCCGATTTGTTCGCCATTGGCCATTACCTTGAATTCGGTCTCGGTGATCGCCAATTGGCTGCTGCGGATGGTTTCGAGGTAACTCTCCGGAGTGTATTGTCCCGAAAGCGGCGTCATGCGAATCCGGTTGCCGGTTTTAATGCCCCGCAGAATGATTTCATCGAAAGCCGGAGAGAGCGACATGAACGTGAATTCGTAATCTCCTTTCCATCCTTGGTAGCCGGCGCCGTTGTCTCCGGGAAACGAGAAGAAATGCAGGTAATCGTTATGGGTCGCAAATTTCAGCATGGGACCGGTCGAGAATTCGACCCGATATTCCGATTCCGTCCGCAGCGGGTCGGCTTCGACGAAAGTGCTCCCCTCGAACCAGGCCTTAACCATACGGTCATCCTGGAATTCGACGATATAAATCCAACCGCCATAACCGAGATTCTCGTCAGGGAAATACTCCATCACCCATGTCTTCCCGGCCTGCAATGCGAATTTGTAGCGTTCAAGCGTCTGCTCGATCCGGGTCGAGGTCGACTCGCTGAAGTTATTTTCCGAATCGTCGCATGCAACGGCTGAGAATAACAGCCCAGCCAGCAGTAATATATTGATTCTCTTTTTCATACATTCAGTTTAATCTTCAAGATTTGTCCAGTCGATGTCTCCGAGTTCGGAAAGACGGCGCAGGTAGATGTCGCTCCACTTCGCAACGTCCACGCCAAAATCGTCGCGGAGCCATGCGATGAGAATCGAGCGCTTCTTCTCGATTTTGGCGCGGCCGTCCGCGCTTTCGATCGAGGAGAGCATCGCCTCCCACTCCTCCTCGCTCATGCTGATCAGGCGTCCGCCCGTTTCGGCGATGTCCTCTGCGGGACTCGAACGTGCATACTTCGAAACGAAGCCCAGCTCCATGTAGTCATTACCGCTTTGGGCATACTTGTCACCCACGTAATCGCTTTGCGTAATGGTATCGTAGTCGCTCGGTACGGGATATGTACCATCGAGGATATGCATGAACTCGTGAAGCATCGTTCCGGCGATTCGTTCGCTGTCCTTTTCCCGGTCGAAAAATTTTACGCCGAGAACATTGATTTGAAGGCCATTTTCAGCCGATGCCAGCACGGTGTTCCCGGTGCTGCTGATCTCAAAACTGCCCACCAAATAGAGTACCCGCGGGAAATAACTCTTTGCGAAGAGCAATGGATCTTTCTGATCGGACATCAGTTCCGCCATGGCGTCAAGCGTCGAGTATTTGATCAGTTTGGCCACCTCGATCGATTTGTCCACGGGCGGCGGCGAGACCCAGTAGTTGAAGTGGGTTTCGCGGTCAGGCATGCGGTATTCGAAACGAATGTTGTAAGGTTCCGTATAGTGCCGGTCGAGCCAGAAATCGAACTCGGTCTTTTCCTCGGCGGGATCGACAAAGATGCTTTTGCCGTCCGGTTCGTCCTTGTCGCATGAGGTCGTAGCGCCTGAGACAAGCAGAAGCAAGAACAGGGATATGATTGTCGGTTTCATAATTCAATATAAATATTTAGTGAATTGGTTATTGGCAGAACGGATGGTCAGGACGATTCTCATTGCGGGGATTCGCTTCCAATCCGGCTGTGATAACCTCTTGAGGCAGTTGGAGCGCACGTCGAAGATCTTTCTCGCCGAGCGTGGCCGCAACAGTGAATCCGGTTGTATTGTCATCGTTGTAGGCCGAGTCGTCGAAACGATCAATCACGATGCCGTAGCGTTTGATGTCCCCCCAACGCAGTCCGTCGGCGATGGTCTCAATGCGGCGGCAAAAGAGCGTGGTCTGAATAAGGTGCTCCTGTTCACCAGCCTCGACTGTAAAGCCGTGGGGATGGAGCGGCTTGCGCGATGTCGGCTCCAAAGCGGTGTATTCGGCGATGTATCGATTCGATGACGGATCACCGTAGACCTCGGCGATGCGTTCGCGGGTCAGAGATTCGATGCCGTTCTGTCCGACCAGATAGAAAGAGCCGATCCAGGCATTGAGGTCGGCAACTGCCTTGTCGTACTCCTTGAGATGGACATAGGCCTCTGCACGGCTCAACACCGTTTCATTGGTTGTGAACGCCACCATCGTCGAACGACCGATTCCTACGCCGGTTACCGGGTCGGTTACCTCCCACTGGTTGGGCCATTTGGGCATGTAGATCTTGTTGACATCGTTGTCCTGCCAAATGAAAGGAGGATGCTGGTAGACCTTTTCGATGCAGTTGTCCTTCCACCGGTCCCACGGACCGCCCATCGGCCGCTTCGCGCGGTAGGTCTCCCTCTTGGCGACGCGGTAGTTGTGAGTGAAGCGCGCGCCGGAGTTGCTCCAGGCGTTAAAAAGCGATCCGTTACCGGTCACCATGGGAATCATCAGCAGGTTGAACGAGTGTCCGACGCTGATGTAGTCGAGGGTACGGACCGAGCCGTCCCAGGCCAGCTGCTTGACTGCCGCCCAGTCGCGCATGACGGTCGAAGGGGCACTGCCGAGGACCTCGGAGGCGTATTCGACCACCTTTTCCCACTTCAGATAATAGAGGTTGAAGCGCGTGGCAAAGGCATAGGCGGCGCTGCGGTTGAAGTGGTACTTCGGAACCGCATAGTTGACATCGCTGACCAGAGGAAGCGCCTCCTCGATATCCCGGTCGATTTTCTCATATACCTCCTTGAGATTGTCCCGGTGATAAACCGGATTGAGCGTCGTTTCGGGAGCTTCCATGTAAGGGACTCCCAGGTATTCGCCACTTTTTTCAGGATGATAAGGGAGACAATAGAGCATCGTGAGGCAAAAATGCGAATAGGCCCGGCAAAGCAGGGCTTCGGCTTTGGCCGGAAGCAATTCTTTGGGCGTACCCTGTTTTTCGATCGCTTCCAGAGCGGTGTTGGCTGCGGCAATCGCGGAGTAGTAGGCCTGCCAGGTATTTTTGTTGCTATCGTTCTCGGCCTCGTTCATGTCCATCCAGTAGCTGTTGTGCTCCAGCAGCAGGCTGGTGTTAGGATTGTTCGCTCCCATGTCGTCGCAGTTGTCCGATGCGATTTCGCACATGCGGGTGAAACTGCGTGAAGGATAGGCCGACACGAGCAGCCGGTTGATTTTGTCCGGCGTATCGAGCTCAGTACGGTTGTCGGGCAGTTCGTCGAGGAAATCGTTGCAGGCAGCGAGTATGAGCGAACCGGCGCCGAGAAGCATTATGCGTGATATCAGTTGTTTGATTTTCATGGCGGAGCGGGTTTAGAAGCTGACACGAAGCGTCAGCGTGAACTGTTTGGGCATCGGTACTGCAACACCTCCCGTATTGAAGAACTCGGGATCCTGGCCTTGCAGTTTTTTGTCCGAATAGATCAAAAACGGGTTGGTTGCCTGGAATTTGAGCGACAATCCGCTCATGCGCAATTTCGAAGAGACCGATTGCGGAAAATCGTACGAGAGCGAAATCTCTTTCATGCGGATGAAATCGCCTTTGGCGACCCGTACATCAGAGTAATTGTAGGCGCTGTACGCGACATAGAGATTGGAAATATCGTTATTCTGTCGCGTGCTGGCGATAACCGGGACATTGGTCCGTCGTTCGTCGCCGGGATTGAGGTAACGATTGGCGAATTCCCGGGGCATGGCCGTCAGATCGGAATAACCGTTCGAGAAAATCGGATCGAGACGGACGACGTTTCCAAAGGAATAGGTCATGAAGACGTTGAGCGTGAATCCCTTCCACTTAAAGATATTACCCAGGCTGCCCGTGATGGTAGGATCGACAGGACCTTCATAGACGAGGTTGCTCATATTCACAGTCTCCTGGAACTGGATGTTCGTCGAGGTAATGCTGCCGTCAGCGGCGAGGAACGTCGGGATGCCCATCTCGTTAAGTCCCTTGAATTTCAAGGAAAAGAGCGAACCGCGCGGCGTACCTTCCATCGAGTAACCTGTGCCGGTGATATAATCGATCATGCGCGTCATGGTTTTGAGTTTGGTTACCTCGTTGTCCATCCAGGCAAAGATGAAATTGGTCTGCCATTTGAAGTCTTTACGTTCGATATTGCGGGTGAAAAGCGAAAGTTCCACACCCTGCGATTTCATCTCCGCGACGTTACCCTGCTTATCCACGGCACCGCCCAAACCCATTGTTACAACGTTGCCGATCAGGTCGAAATTATTGCGCCGGTAGGCGTCCATCGAAAGAGTGATGCGGTCGTCGAGGAATCCCATGTCGAGGCCGACATTCAACTCATGCTTTTTTTCATAGGTCAGTTCCGAATTCTCAGGAGCTGAAATACTCAATGCAGGTTCCCGGATTTCAGTCGCACCACGCCACGGGTTCAGCGGATAGATCGTAGCCGTGGAGTTATTGACCCATGTGGGGCCCCGGTCGGCAGTGAGGCTGTAAGAGAGTCGCAGCGCAAGGCTGGAGAAGGCCGGACGCAATGGTTCGAAGAACGACTCCTGGTCGATGCTCCACTTGCCGGCGATATTCCAGGTCGGCAACCAGCGCGCCTTACGCGATCGGCCCAACCGGTTGGAACCCTCGTAACGGAGCGTACCGTTGATCGTATAGCGGTAGTCGTAGGAATAGGAGAATGTGCCGGCGAAGGCGGCGTTGCGTTCCCGTGTATTGGACAGGCTGTAATACTGGGTGTTTCCCTCCAGTTGTTTCTTAAACAGATCCAGGATGTAGAACGGCGTTTCGCCCATGTCGTATTGCAGGCCCCAGCCCTGGAACGAGGTGGCGCGGCGGTCGATGGCATTGACTTCCACAATGCCGAACAGATTCAGAATGTGCTTGTCGTTGAACGTGTCGTTGTAGCTGATCGAAGCCCGGAAATCGCGGCTCTTGGCGCGGAAGTCGCTCCGTTTGTAGATACCACCCTGGGGAAGGATCGAGTATTTGTCACGGTTCGGCTCATCGGGATTGTCGTAAAGGTAGGGATTGTTGCTCTGAATGATCGAGGTGGCCATCGAACGGTAGGCCTGCGCCTGGTTCGAACTGTCCTCGATGTGATGCTCGGTGCTCGAAGCCTGATATTTGATTGCCCCAAGGGCCGAAACTTCGACTTTCGGAGTGATCTTCCATTTGAGTTCAGCCTGGAATTTCACGTCGCTCACGTTCAAGTCCATATAGTTCTTGGACAACTCGTCCTTGATGTTGAACGGAGTGTAATTGCGTGTGTAGAATTCATCAGGGTCGAGCGTGCGCGACGAACGCAATGCATAGGAGTAGGGGTTGATGTCGAAATCGCGCTTCACCTCGCCCGTTACATAGTCGGTCGTGGCGCCGAGCGTTCCGGGCGCTTTCTGCTTACGGTACGAACCGTTGGTAATCAGGTTGAGCGTAAGGGCGTCCGAGATATTATACGTCGCATTGAGATTGGCCGTATAACGGGAAATCTCGCTGGTCTTCGTCCATCCCGGATCGAAAAGGGCGCTGATCGACGCATAGTAGGCGGACTTCTCGGTACCCGAAGTGATACTTACCGAATGCGAGTGCATGACCGTATTCTGGAAAAGCTCCTTGAACCAGTCCGTGTTGCGGTACTCGGCCTTGCGCAGGTAGCGGTTGCGCGTCTCCACGGTGTTTTCCAGCAGTCCGGCATTGATCAGCGAATACATCTTGCCGTAAACACCGCTCGCCGACGCGTTGGTGACACGCGAATTGCCCAGCCAGCCCTTGTTGTACAGCTCCTGATAGACGGACATCTGGTCCTGAGAGTTCATGATGTTGAAATCGGCGTAGGAGGGAATCATACGATACGTGAACTCGCCCGTATAATTGATATGGCTGACGCCGGCACGTCCCTTTTTGGTCGTAATGACGATCACGCCGGCCATAGCGCGCGCACCGTAGATCGAGGTGGCCGAACCGTCCTTCAGGATATTGAAACTCTCGATATCCTCGGCGTTCAGACCCGCGATGGCGGAACCGATCAGCGTCGTGGCGTCACCCGAAGAGAGGTCCTCGGCCGAAATATCGGCGACATCCTCCATAATGACGCCGTCCACGACCCAAAGCGGCTTCGAGCTGCCGTGAATCGACGTCGCACCGCGGACGCGGATCTTGGGAGCGGTACCGAAAGTACCCGATACGTTCTGCACCGAGACACCGGCCGAACGGCCTTCCAGACCGCGGCTGATATCGGCCAGACCCGATAGTTTCACATCGTCGGCGACCAACTGGTCGGATGCACCGGTAAACAGTCGTTTATCCGTTTTGGTCATACCCGTAACCACGACGGACTCGATAGTCTGCTCGTCAGGAACAAGGGTAATCTGCATGTTCGGACGGATCTTCACATCCTGCGTAACATACCCCAAATAGGAGATTTGCAGTTCCTCGGATTTCGCCGGAACATTGTTCATAACGATAAATCCCTGCTGATCGGTGGATACACCGATGGTCGTACCTTTGACGATAACCGAAGCGCCGATCACGGCCGCTCCGTTTTCATCAACGACACTACCGCGCACTTGTTTGGCTTGGGCAAATGCCCCCGCTGCAAACACAAGTACTCCAATTAACGATAGTAGGATTTTTTTTACCATAAGCGTTAATTTTAATTAATTTTAAAATAGAAAGCCAGCATCCTCTATTCGG
>ERZ772937.1354-NODE-1354-length-18073-cov-3.555778_pt1 | contig 18073 bp, 14 predicted proteins | sample MGYA00512113_ERZ772937 | MGnify/ENA primary metagenome ERZ772937 (study PRJEB29015, sample SAMEA2737649) | human gut metagenome | biome: human gut; feature: human-associated habitat; material: faeces | place: China | collected 2012 ... | reverse complement strand
GTGGCTGGTCGTATTCGTCTACTTCCATATCGAGAAACAATTCTCCTAAGAAAAAGCAGGAACCGGCATGTGGAATGATGAGCTGGGTGTTTTTTCCTATCCAGCCGAGCCCTGCGCGATAGGCCCAATAACGCTCTAATACGGGGGCGGTATCACAGAACACACGGCTTTGCAAGGGTAGGGGAGAGTGTGCGGAAATGTATGCCTGCAACGCGGTCAGTCTGGTTTTCATCAAGTCGTGATAGTCTTTGCCATAGGCGTACCAGGCAAACTGGTATTGGTCTTCCCGTAATTGCCGGGCAGGATAATAATTGAGAGCTACGGACAGAATGGTACGTACCCCTTCCATCAGCAGGCGGGGATCGAGGCGTTTGTCAAGATAGTTGCCCATATAATTCATGTTCGCCTGCATTCCTTGTGCCTGCCATCGGCTGAAAGCGTCGGCAATGGCTGTGTTTACCGGTTCTGCCGGCGCCATTCCGCATGCAGAAAAGCCGAGGCGTAGAGCTTCGGCTTTTATTTGACTTGCAGAAAGGGTTTTTACCTCCATGGTTTTGCTTTCACGATTTTATTTTCTGTTATTGCCGTTGTCCGGTGAGCTTCTCCGGGCAGGAAGCACTTTAAAGGCATAGCCCTGTTGTTTCAGGTATTCGATTGAACGGGGCAAAGCGTATTGCAGATTCCCATTGTTCCACGATTTTAGTGAGTCGTGGAAGGTGATGATGGAACCATTGCGCACATACCGTTTTACATTGGCCAAGACCTGCTCGGGACGTCTCTTTTTACTGTAATCACGTGTCACTAAATCCCACATGATGATATCATAGTGTTGTTTTAGTGTGTGATATTGCTTGAAGCCCATATGTCCGTGTGGCGGGCGGAAGAGGTCGGTCTTCATTTCCCGGTTGGCGAGATCGGTGTTTTTTAGGTATTCGTCGGCAGAGTATTCGAATCCGCGAATATGGTTGAATGTATGATTCCCGATCCGGTGCCCGCGTTCGACGACCATTCTGAATATATCCGGATATTTCCGTATATTATCGCCTACCATGAAAAAGGTGGCCTTGATGTCGTATTTATCCAGCAACTCCAATACCCACGGAGTTACTTCCGGGATGGGACCATCGTCGAAGGTCAGATAAACAGCCTTCTCGTCGGGACTCATCCGGAAGATAGCTTTCGGATATAGAGCGCGGAAAATCCACGGTGGTTGCTCTATAAACATTGCCTTTTATCTTGCTCCTTTCATGCGGGAAACATACATGCCATACAATTCGTCCAGTTTGCCGGAATAGTTGTCTGACAGTTTTGATTTATATTTCTCCATGAGTTTCAATTCTTCGTTCAGCAGAGCGATGTGGTATTCGAATTCCCGTGATGATACGAAGAATTGCGAATTGTCCAGACTGAGATACCAAGTGAGGTATTCGATGGCTTTATTGGCCAATGCGTCCATAATCTTATCTGCTTTTTCTGTCTCTCCCAACTGGTAATAGGCTTCTGCCATTTGTACGGCACCGTTCTGCCAATCGTAGGGAACATTGTAAGCAGGGATCATCTTCTCTGCATAATCCAGTGCTGCGAGGGCTTTGTCTTTTTTGCCCTCTTTCATCAGCTGCTCTATCAACTGGGCGAACACACGGCGGTGTGTGTAGCACATGCGCATTACGTTTTCGTCAATGTAGATGCCCGGTTTGTCGATGCCGCCGAATTTGAACTTGTTCATCAGGTTGTCATACATCTTTTCGCTGTCCACGGTTGTTCCTAACTTTTTGGTTTCGAACGGTGTGAAGCGGGAAGCGAGACCTTCCTGGATAAAGTGTTTGTCCATGCCTAACTGATTTTCCCGGCCTACGGTGATGGCCATATACATCGGCCGTTCCCAGTTGGCATGCGCCAGCATTTCGAGCATCATCAGCTCGCTTTTGTAAAGTGCGCGTTTGGGTCTTCCGTTGTCATCTCTCAGCAGGATATTCATGTGATCGGGGATTGAATCGCCCAATGCTTCCGGAATCTTCATACCACTGCGGCGTACGGCTTCTTTATCGATTTTGATGACGATACTGTCAGTCGGGATAACGTGTAACCCTTCTTTCTCGGAACGTATCCAGTATTTGAGGATGTTCTTTAATTCGTAGGGATCTTCTCCGAACTCGTTACGGACATTCTGCAAGGCCTCCGGATTGTCGCTGCTGTTTGCTTGGGCATAGAGGGCGTCGATGGTCTGTTTGATTTCCGGACGGATCTGAATGTATTCATTGGTTCCTTCTACGTATTCTACACGGTCCCATGTGATGGGGAGTGACGGGGAATCGTAAGCCGGGCGTTTCATTTGGTCGATGTACCAGTCCGTTTGCAGATAGCTCAGGTTGCAGGTACGGGCATCGGTACGGAAACCTTCCGTCTCTTGATTGTACCATAAGGGGAATGTATCATTGTCACCATTGGTAAAGATGATCGGATTGCCGCTTTCCTGTAAAGACATCAGGTAGTTTTGCCCGAAATCACGTGCGACGTAACGTCCCGAACGGTCATGATCATCCCATGTCTGGCTTGCCATTTGGATGGGAACCAGCAGACAGAGTACTGAAACAAGGACAGACGCCGGAAGTTCCTTCATTTTGGCGTAGTCCTGCAAGAGCTTGATGATACCTGCCACGCCCATACCTACCCAGATGGCAAAGGCATAGAAGGAGCCTGCATATGCATAATCTCGTTCACGGGGCTGGCTCGGGGTCTGATTCAGATAGAGCACAATGGCAATACCGGTCATAAAGAACAGGAAGAATACTACCCAGAATTGCTGTACGCCTTTCTGTCCCCGGTAGGCTTGCCAAAGGAGGCCGATAATACCTAAGAGCAGAGGCAGGCAGTAGAATACATTGTGTCCTTTGTTGTCTTTCAGTTCTTGCGGAAGCAGGCTCTGGTCGCCTACCAGCCAGTTGTCGATGAACGGGATGCCTGTAATCCAGTTGCCATGTTCTATTTCACCGCTTCCCTGGAGGTCGTTTTGACGTCCGGCAAAGTTCCACATAAAGTAACGCCAGTACATGAAATTGAGCTGGTAGCGGAAGAAGAACTTAATGTTTTCCCATTGGGTCGGAATGTTGACCATGATGGCATTGCCGCATTCGTCGTAAGGGACGTCGACACCGTCGATATCTACCCATCCTTTGTATTGTGCTGCGTGTGCGCTGCTGTACATACGCGGGAAGAGCATGTTTTGTGCATATTTATATTCCACACGTCCGGGAACCTCGATGTACGAGTCTTTTTCGTCTGCGGATGTTTTTTCTTTACGGATATATTTGGTGGTACTGTTGGCTTCTACAGGAACGCAATATCCGTCTTTGACTTCCAATTCTACTTTTGAAGAGTAGGCCTGTCCGTAAAATAACGGACGGGTTCCGTACTGTTCACGTCCCAAGTATTCGCCCAGTGTGAAGATATCTTCGGGAGAGTTTTGGTCCATCGGAGTGTTGGCCGTTGAACGGATAACGATCAGGGCATACGACGAATAGCCTACCATGATCATCATGGTACAGAGTAGGGCGGTATTCATGGTGCGTGCAGATATCTGGTATTTCTGATCGAGTTTTTTTGCGAACAGGTAAAGTCCCAAGGCTGCCAGTACGATAATACCGATAATGACACTGCTTGCTCCGTGTCCGTAGAATGGGATACCCAACAGGGCAATGGTAAGCATAAAAGAGATATTCATGCGTGGGCGGCTGGTTTCCGTATAACTTTCGTATACTCCCCAGATGATGCTCGCTGCAAGTATAATGATATAAACAATAACACCGGTATTGAATGGCAGCCCCATGCTGTTGACAAAGAGCAGTTCGAACCATCCGCCTACTTTTACAACTCCCGGTACAATGCCGTAAAGTACGATTCCTACCAGTACCATAGAACCGAAAAGGGCCAAAAGCGAACCTTTGGCATTGGCGTTGGGAACTTTTTTATAATAATATACCAATACGATGGCGGGTAAACAAAGCAGGTTCAGCAAGTGAACACCGATGCTTAATCCTGTGAGATAGGCGATCAGGATGATCCAGCGATCACTGTGTGGCTGGTCGGCCACATCTTCCCACTTCAGAATCAGCCAGAATACAACGGCTGTGAACAGGGATGAATAGGCGTAAACTTCACCTTCGACGGCACTGAACCAAAAGGTGTCGCTGAAGGTGTATACCAATGCACCGACAAGTCCGCTACCCATAATGGTGATCAGTTGACCGGTCGTAATGTTGTTTTCGTCCTTGATAATGAGTTTGCGTACCAGATGGGTGATGCTCCAGAAAAGGAACAGAATACAGGCACCGCTCATCAGGGCGCTCATGTAATTCACCATTTTGGCCACGGTGGTGGCATCGGATGCAAATTGTGAGAATAGGTTGGCTGTCAGCATGAAGAAAGGTGCGCCGGGCGGGTGACCGACTTCCAGTTTATAGCCGGTAGTAATGAACTCGGGACAATCCCAGAAACTGGCTGTCGGTTCTATTGTCATGCAATAGACCGTGGCAGCGATAATGAAAGTAAGCCAACCGACGAGGTTGTTTACGGTTTTGTACTGTTTCATTAAAACGATAGTTGTTTATTCATTAACATGTTAAGTGGGCGCAAAGATAATGATTTACATGTATAAAGAAGTGGAAAGGGAGGAATAATTATAAGATTTTAGGAAGAAGCCTATACGGGATGTCCGTCGATATGCTTTGTTTGCGGAGTGTGCAGGTTGAATAAAGGTGATAAGGCAGTCGCTCTTTTATGTTTTTTCTATTGCTTTTTTACTGTTTCACAATTGTGAGGAGAGCGTCTCATGGTTGTGAGACGCACGTCTCTCATATGTGAGGAACTCGTTTCACAACTGTGAAACGATTAAGACTCTTATTGGTTTCTCTCTTTCCTCTAATGATGATGGTGATGCTCTCCCAGTACGCGGTGTGGCAATGTGCCGTGCCCTAATAATTCGATAGGGCAGTTGAAGTTACGTTCCAGCCACTCTGTCGTGACTTCCGTATCCGGGTGATAATCCAGTGTTTCGTTGACGCAGGCGATGGACTTGACCTGTTGCAGTACCGTGCCGATGTCGTGACTCACAAGGATAATGGCGCATTCTTTGTTTATTTCTGCCAAAAGCTCGTATAGGCGGGCTTCGAAACGTTTGTCTATGTAAGTACTCGGTTCGTCGAGGATAACGACCGACGGGTCACTGACAATGGCACGCCCCAATAAAGCACGTTGTAATTGTCCGCCACTGAGTTGTCCGATCGCACGGCTTTCCAAGCCTTCCAGTCCCATACGGGCGATGGTTGAACGCACTTTCTCGCGTTGTTCGTCTGTAAATCTACTGATGAGTGACTTTTTGGAACTGAGTCCGGATAATATTACCTCTTCAACGGAAATAGGAAATTTACGGTCGATCGTATTGTATTGCGGGAGGTAACCCATAGTCGAAATATTGTATGTAATCTTTCCGGCTGTAGGTTTTAATAACCCTAAAATGCATTTGATAAGAGTTGTTTTTCCTCCTCCGTTGGGGCCGATAATGCCTAAGAAATCATTTTCATAGACAGTAAGGTCGATGTCATGCAGCACGGTACGTCCGTCATATCCGGCGGAAAGTCCGTGAACTTCTATTATCGGTTGTGTCGTCATCGGATCGTTTATTGTTTATCGTTGTTTGCCAATGCCCGGGCAACTGCCTGCATTTCTGCTTCCCAATCGTAACTGAGAGGATGGATGGGGACAATTCTTGTCCGGGTTTCTTTAGCTATGATTTCTGCATTACGATGATCAAACTCGGGTTGGATGAAAATAACACGGACGTCTGCTTGGCGGCAAACATCTACCAACTCTTTCAAATGGGCAGGAGAGGGCTCCTTTCCGCCCTCTTCGATGCTGATTTGTTGCAGTCCGTAATCGCGGGCGAAATAGGAAAGGGCCGGATGATAAATCATAAATGTCCGGGTAGCGCCGGGCTCTTTCAAGGTTTCCCGGATAATGCTGTCTGTTTGTATGATACGTTGGCTCAGACTGTCGTATCGGGCCAGATAATAGGCTTCGTTCTCTTTATCCAGCTGACAAAGCGCTTTGTACGTATTACGCGCGATGATGAGGGCATTGCCGGTCGAATTCCAGATATGTGGTTCCACGCCTCCGGCATGGCGGTGGTCTCCGTGAATCTCTTCTTCTTCAAAAATGAGGTCTACATCTTTCGACGTATCGAATACTTGAATGTGTGGGGTATTGTCTGTGAGACGATCCATCCAGACTTGTTCGAAGCCAATATAGCCGATGCGGAAATAGGCTTTGCTGTCTCCAAGTGAAACGAGCTGTTGGGGCGTCGGATCGTAGGTTTCCGGACTGCTGCCTTTGGGTACGATGCTGATGACATCGAATTTATCTCCGGCAATGGCTTCGGTGAAATAACGTTGCGGCTCGATGGTGACGGCAATAACCGGCTTCTCGTTATTTTGTTTTGGCTTTCCTGTATTGCACGATGTCAGGCAGATGATTATCAGGAGAAGAGCGAAGATATGTCTCATATATATTGTTTCTTTTTAGATGGTTATTTTTTCTCCGGCGGACAGTCTTTCCGGGCTCTTAGTATTTCTCGTTTTCCTCCTGGGGGGCCGGGAAGGCGTTCCACTGTAAAGCCTGCTGCCTGTAACATACGGCGTACTATCCCTTTCGCACAATAAGTGGTGAGTATGCCTTTCGGATTCATTATAACATATAGCCGGTTGAATAGTTCTTGCGACCACATCTCCGGTTGTTTCTCGGGTGCAAAAGCATCAAAATAGATAATGTCCCAATGTGTTGCCGTGCCGATCCCCCGGTTACTGTCAGGTATCACCGTGTTTTCAGCAGATAGATTGCCACATGGACACATAAATACATTGTTTACATCCGCTTGTACTTTTCTTAACGTAAAGTGGGGCGTTATTATTGCATCCTCACCCCAGGGAATCATATGTAATGTTTTGAACAACGGGTTGTTACTATATCCCAACGGCTCTACGATATCCCAGGAAAGCGGGTAGAGTTCGATACCGGTATAGTGCACTTTCCGAAGGGATCTTTCTGCTGTTTCAAGTGTAAGCAGAGCATTAAATCCCGTTCCGAAACCTATTTCGAGAATATGTGGCTCTACGGCTTCGGAGGCATTCAATCCCATGTCGATGAAAATATGTTGAGACTCGGTTCTGGCACCTTTCACAGAATGATAATGTTCGTTCAACTCCGGAACGAAAAGAGTGGCGCTGCCATCGGCAGTCAGTTCAATGATTCGTTTCATACCATTAAGTCGATCAGCCCCCTCGCTGCAAGGATTACTAATATATAACGCAGCATTTTTCCGGCCAGCATAGAGATGGAAACTACCCATATATTGCTTCGCAGAAATCCCAGTGCAACGGCTATTACGCTTCCGATAATGGGAAGAAAAGCGAAGAAAGCCATGAAGCCGCTTCGTCCGTTGAGGTAGGCTTGCATACGTTCTACCTTTTCCCGTTTCATGTGGAAGTATTTTTCAAGCCAATCCATACGGCCCATGCGCCCCATTGCATAGCAGGTCAGGCTACCTAAAAGGTTGCCTGCCGAAGCTGATAACAGGCAGATAACAGGACTCAAACCTGTACTGGGCAGAACCAATGCTGCCAACACCGCTTCCGAGCTGAAAGGAACAACGCTCCCAGCCAGTACGGCAGAAAGAAACATGCCTAAATAACCCCATTCAATAAGAAAATTTATAAAAGCGTCCATACATTGAAACAGAATAAGAGAATTAATCCGGTCATGGAACCGATAAAGAATAGATTAGCGGCTTTACTGTTGGTTAAAACAAACAAATGTCCCACAAGAATACTGACTCCTATCAGAAGTAACGATAGTAGGTCCATGCAGTGGGCCGGTTGCAGGAATATGAACAGGAATATGCAGAAATTTATGAAAATCAGGAAATGCAGATAAGAACGGGTACGTATCTTGTCTTCGAATCCACTGACAATGCAATGCGCTGCGCTGACTATGAACAGGATGAATAGATAACCAAGCGTAACGAGCTCCCAAAGTTGAAGGTCCTTGCCGGGATTGACCGGTTGGAAATGAACCAGCTCGACGAATGGTTGGTAGAACAGCTCCATCTGGCCGTAGAAGAACGCATGACCGAACAAAAACCAATAGGAAACACTCAGCCCTATCAATGCGGCACAAAAACTACGGGCTGTGAGTGATTGGAAGTAATAAGCTCCTATCAGCCAAAGGGGAATGAAATATAATAATTGTGGAAACAGCAGGCTTCCCGCTCCTATAAAAACGAAAGAATGGAATATATAACTCACCGGACGGGGGTGCTGATAACTTTTAAATAAGAAAAACAGAGAGATGAGGAAGGCTACGGCGGCTATATCTCCTGCATACAACAGGTGCATGCCCGGACAGATGGTTACCAATAAAAAATAAATGGAGGTCTGTACCGAAGCCCGCATACGGATAATGGCGAACGTATTGTTGAGCTCGATCAGAAAATATCCGATGGCGGCGTATAGCATAAAGCTGATGACCCTGTCGGCCCAGGCAGGGAGATAAAGTGTGCAGACCGACTGCCACAATGCATATCCGGCTTCTTTTTCCGAACTCATTGCAGGCAACAGGATGGAAGTGCCTATCCAGCAGACGATGCAAATAAGGATAACAGCGGGCAGTGTGAATCTGCCTGCTGTTATCCGGCCTTGTAGTCTTCTATTTCTCATTATAAATCAAATCCGATATCGTGCCGGAGGTTTTTCTTTTCAAATTGTATCATCTCGGACACTTGATAGCTCTTTGCAAGTGCTTCTTCTTTGGAATTTCCATACGAACTGATGGCAATGACACGTCCTCCGTTGGTTACGATTTGACCCTCTTTTAAGGCCGTGCCGGCATGAAAGAGAATGCTTTCCGTATCTTGGGCCTGTTCAATGCCGCTGATAGGAAATCCTTTCTGGTAAGTTTCCGGATAGCCGCCGCTTACCAGCATGACACATGCTGCCGTGCGAGGATCGATCTCGAGCGTTTTTGTATCTAAGTTTTTCTGGGCTACTCCCTCGAAAAGCTCTACGAGATCGCTTTTGACGCGAAGCATTACGCTTTCTGTTTCCGGGTCGCCCATACGGACGTTGTATTCGATCACCATCGGTTCTCCTTTTACGTTGATCAGCCCCAGGAAGATAAAGCCTTTATAAAGAATGCCCTCTGTCTTTAGTCCGTTGACGGTAGGTTCGATGATCCGTGTGCGGACTTTTTCCATAAACTCTTCATTGGCAAAGGGAACCGGAGTAACGCTGCCCATACCTCCCGTGTTGAGACCTTTGTCGCCTTCACCGATACGCTTGTAGTCTTTGGCTACAGGAAGTACTTTATAGTGTTCGCTATCCGTCAATACGAATACGCTGCACTCGATTCCACTGAGAAACTCTTCGATAACCACTGTTGCCGATGCGTCTCCGAACATACCGCTAAGCATCTCTTTCAGCTCTTTTTTTGCTTCATCCAGAGTCGGAAGTATCAATACTCCTTTTCCGGCACAGAGTCCGTCGGCTTTCAATACATAGGGTGCTTCCAGACTTTCCAGAAAAGCAAATCCTTCTTCCAGGGTATCGGCTGTGATACTCTTGTACCGTGCGGTCGGAATGTGATGGCGTTGCATAAATTCTTTGGCAAATTCTTTACTGCCTTCCAAACGGGCACCTTCGGCAGTAGGCCCGATAATGGAGATATGCTTTGTTTCAGGGCTGTTTTGGAAATAGTCGTAAATACCTTCTACCAACGGATCTTCGGGGCCGACTACGATCATATCGATTTTCTCTTTAAGAGCAAATGCTTTCAGTGCATCGAAATCTGTAGCTTTGATGTTTACGTTCTCACCGACCGAAGAGGTTCCGGCATTACCGGGAGCGATGTATAACTTTTCCACTTTGGGGCTTTGGGCTATTTTCCATGCTAAGGCATGTTCACGGCCGCCCGAACCTAAGAGTAACAGTTTCATATTGATAATTGGGTTAATATGCCGATATACCAATGTGCGCGTCCGGCACCGGATATGTGGCATTTGTTCTTACTTATAATTTATTTATCGCATCTTTAAAACAGGCACCAGTTTACAGGTTATCTTCAAAATAGCGGGTTATCTTTTCGTGTAAATGTACGCGGTCGCGTCCCATTACATTGTGTTTATGTCCCGGGTAAATGAAGAGATCCGGATAAGTACGGGCGTCTACGCAGGCTTTCATGAATGAAAGTGTATGCTGGGGCACACAGGTATCATCGTGGTCATCATGGATGATGAGCAGATGCCCTTTCAGGTTGCCGGCCAGATTTTTCAGATTACACTGTTCATAACCTTCGGGATTGCTTTGAGGAGTATCCATATACCGTTCTCCGTACATTATTTCATAATAACTCCAGTCGATAACAGGACCACCGGCTACACCTACTTTGAAAATCTCCGGATAGCGGAGTAGCAGTGCAGTAGTCATGTGGCCGCCGAAGCTCCATCCATGCACGCCGATCCGGTTTTTATCTACATAAGGCAAGCTTTGTAGAAATTCGGCTCCTTTTACCTGGTCTTTTCCTTCTTCGATACCTAATTGGCGGAAAGTAACATTTTCAAATTCCAGTCCACGATTAGAGCTGCCGCGATTATCCAGACAGAACATGACGTATCCTTTATTGGCCATGTAAATATCCCATCCGCGGGCACCGTTTTGCCAGCCTCCTGTGACCATTTGAGCATGGGGACCTCCGTAGACATATACAATGACGGGGTATTTTTTGTTCGGATCCATGTCAGCAGGTTTGATGAGGCGGTAATACAAATCGGTTACACCGTCTGCGGCTTTGATCGTACCGGTTTCGATAACCGGCATTTTGTAGCCGTCGAACGGATTGGCTGCTGTGAGCAAGTTGATGTTCTTTCCCGTTTGAGTATCGATGATGTCAATTTTTCTGGGAATGGTGGGAGTAGAGTAACTGTCAATCACATAACGGCCTGATTGACTGGCTGTAGCATTGTGTACTCCTTCGGTATCTGTATGCATACTGAAAGGCAGACTGCGTTTGCCTGTTTTTACATTTACGGAGAAGTTATCCCGTCCTGTAGCATCGTTGACACTGAAAAGAATTTCTTTCTTTTTTTCATTGAAGCCCAAGATGCTATTAACCAGCCATTGCCCTTCGGTCAGTTGCTTGATCAGCTTGCCGGTGATGTCATACAGATATAAATGATTGAAACCGCTACGTTGGCTTTGGTAGATGAACTTAGTAGAATCCCAAGGTAAGAAAACGATGGGTTGCTGAGGTTCTACATATTTGGGATGTGTCTCTTCGAGGAGGGTAGCGGCCAGTTCTCCGGTTTCTACATCATATCGGCACAATTTTGCATGGTTCTGATCGCGGTTTAATTCTATCAGATAGAGGCTTTTCCCGTCCGGTGACCAACTGATATTGGTAAAATAACGGTCAGTAGGGTCTCCGGTCTTTAAATAGTGCGTTTTGCCGGTAGTCGGATTGTAGATACCTATCATGACTTGATGGCTGGTCATTCCCGCCATTGGGTAACGGATGTTGTTTACTTCTCCTATACGGGCGGTTATATCTACCAGTGGATATTGAGTCACCATACTTTCGTCCATACGGTAAAATGCCAGCAGATCGCCTTTGGGATTCCAGAATGTGCCTTTGTAGATGCCGAATTCGTTTCGGTGTACGGATTGACCGCAAACAATGCCTTCGGGCTCATCGGTAACAGGATTCTCGTTTACGTACAGATTGTTCCCGACCGTATAGGCCACGTTTCCGGTAGCGGTACAATAATCTTGATTAGAAGCACCTTTTGCCAATGTAACGGTAGAAACGATCCGGTTGTTTTTGAAGTCATAGACAACATATTTGCCGGGCAGTTCGATCAGCATTTCTTCTTTATCTGCCCAAGGGAAACTTGTGGAATAGAAATGCGGCAGTTTACCGTATGGCGATGATCTTCTCTTTTCCTGTTTTGGGATCGATAACGAATAGAGTATCTATACTTGGTTTGATACATTCATCCCCCCACCATTGTAAGCTGTAAAGGTTTTCGGCATAACGGTAGGTCTCGCCGCCGGGAATCAGATCTTCCAGTGTCGGCGTTTTTAACTCTTGCGACATGATATTTGTGATAAATAGGCTATAGATCAATCCTATCAGTAGATAACCTTTTTTATTCATCATTTTCTTATTTATCCTCTTGGTTTTTGAATCCTTGTATCTTGACCCTGTTTAAAGGAGCCGTTTTAGATTGAATGATGGCACTGACTTTGGCAAAGGCTGTGAACAGCTCTTCGAACTGTTTTTCATAGCTTTCCCGATCGGAGGATATATCTTCTTCGAGATATTCCACACGTTTTCTTAATTCGTCCAGTTCTTGCTTGGGGATGTTCGAAAGCAAATATTGGCGCATGTGGACAAAGGCACGGATAATATTGATATTGATTTCAATGGCCGTTTTGCTTTTTAGTACACTTGATAACATCACTACTCCATACTCTGTAAAAGCAAAAGGAAGATATTTAATGTTATGTCCCTGTCCTGTTTTCAAGGTCACAGATTGTGATCTTGAAAACTCTGCTTCTTCTTTAGTAAGTTCAAACATGAATTCTATTGGAAAACGTTCGATGTTGCGCCGTACAGCTTGTTTTAATACTCGAGTCTCTACGCCGTACATTTCTGCCAGATCAAAGTCCAGCATTACTTTCTGTCCTCTGATTTCATAGATCTTATTTTCTATGATAGCTAATTCATCCATCATTGCTACTTTTCAGCCTTCGGCTTCTAATTTTTTTTGAAATCTCTCGGCTTTCTGTCGCCATTATTGAAGCTTTGTCCTTCTCTTGGCCTTCTGTCTCCGGAGAAACTACGGCTTCCTTCTTCACGGCGTGGACGGAATTCTTTTCTCTCTCTCGATGTTTTTTCTCCATTCTCTTCGCCGCTTTCCTGACTCTTGAATTCCTTGTATTTACCGTCGAATATTTCGTATTTACGGAACTCGCATTCCAGTGCTCCGTTGAAAAGTGGGGTCTTTTGACTGGGTTTTAATCCTATCTGGTCGAAACATTCTTCACGATACGAGAGTATCCATGCATCATTGCCCACAAATGCATGCTTTAATCGTTCGCCGATCATGCTGTACAGTCCTAAAAGGTCATTGGTGGATATACGTTCACCATAAGGCGGGTTCGTGATGATAATTGATTTTTCGGCCGGTTGTTCGAATTGCTGAAACGGTTGTAGTTTCAAAACGATGTCTTTTGATACACCGGCAGCCTTGATGTTATGCATGGCAATTTCATTGGCTTTCGGGTTGTTGTCATAACCGTATATTTTATGTCCGAATTCCCGTTCCTGCGTATCGTCGTTGTAGATATTGTCAAATAGTTCCTGATCGAAGTCTACCCATTTTTCAAAAGCGAACTCCTTGCGGAATACACCCGGTGCGATATTACGGGCTATCAATGCAGCTTCGATGGGGATTGTTCCCGATCCGCACATCGGATCGATGAGATCGCATTCGCCCTTCCATCCGGTCATTAAAATCATACCGGCTGCCAATACCTCGTTTAGCGGTGCTTCAACAGCTTCTTGACGGTAACCGCGTCGATGTAGGGATTCGCCGGATGAATCGAGGGAGAGAGTACAGGTCGTTTGTGCGATATGGATATTTAATAGTACATCCGGTTTGTTGATACGCACGGATGGACGTTTGCCGTTCAATTCGCGGAAATAGTCAACGATAGCGTCTTTCACTTTATAAGAGACGAATTTGGAATGACGGAATTCTTCACTGAATACAACGGCATCTACGGCGAAGGTCTTGTTTACATCCAATATATTTTCCCAATCGATGGCTTTGATTTGATCATAAACTTCGTCGGCATCCTTGGCTTTAAAATTTTTGATAGGCTTCAGAATGCGGATGGCGGTGCGCAGGCAAAAGTTCGCTTTGTACATCATCTCTTTATCTCCGGTGAATGAAACCATTCTTCGACCTATCTGTACGTCATTGGCTCCTAATGCCGTCAACTCCTCTGCCAGTATCTCTTCCAATCCCTGGAAGGTTTTGGTAATCATTTCAAATTGTTCGCTCATAATGAATAATGTGCCAATATGCCAATGGGGGTAATGTGCCGATTGGCTGGCGCGTTAATTTGTTAATTATTCAAGTTATTAATTTCTTATTCTCTTAATCGGTACATGGGCATACTTGCACATTGTTTCCTTTATTTTTTGGCTTTGGTCTGGACGATTTTCGCTCCTGCAGGTACGTCTTCCGTCACCCAGATGTTACCGCCTACTGTCGCATTTTTACCAATAGTGATACGTCCTAAGATAGTTGCGTTGGAATAGACGATCACATTGTCTTCCAGTATCGGATGGCGGGGAATGCCTTTGATCGGCTTGCCGTCGGCATCCAACGGGAAACTTTTGGCACCTAACGTAACCCCTTGGTACAGTTTCACGTTCTGTCCGATGATACTGGTGGCTCCGATTACCACACCGGTTCCGTGGTCTATGGTAAAATAGCTTCCGATCTGAGCACCCGGATGAATATCTATGCCCGTTTCACTGTGTGCCATTTCCGTAATGATACGGGGAATGAGCGGTACACCTAATTCCAATAATTCGTGGGCAATGCGATAATTACTGATGGCTCTGATGGCCGGATAACAGAAAATCACTTCGCCGAAGCTTTGGGCTGCAGGGTCGCCATTGTAAGCTGCCTCCACATCCGTGGCCAGAATACGACGCATATGTGGTAACTTACTGATAAACTTTGCGGCAAGACGGGCTGCTTCTTCGCGCTGTAATTCGTTGCAAGTACCGCATTCTTCATTTTTTCCGAAACACAATCCTGCCAGAATCTGCTCTGACAACAGGCCGAATAATTTTTCAATATTAACTCCGATGTGATAATTGATTGTCCGGCTGTTGATCGTGGAATTACCGAAATACCCGGGAAAGAGAATGGAACGTGACAACTCGATAATTTCGCACAATACCCGTGCAGAGGGCAAGGGTTCGCCGTCTTTGTGTTGATGAAACAGTCCTTTATATGATTCGCTTTCCGAAAGCTCATCGACTGCCTGTGTCAGAATGTGAGTGAAGTTTAATGGACTCATTAGATTCCTGTATTCTATAATATTGGCTACAAAGATAAGTAATTTTGCTTATAATTTCTATCAGAATATATATATCATTCAGAAAAAGAATGTATTTTTGTTGCAATATTCTATAGATAAGGAGATGGTAGATAGATATATTCAGGGAGTTATTGTATTCATCTGTTCATTATTGTTTGTGTGTGGATGTGACGAGCATGTAGACATATCAGAAACGGGTGACGAAGATGATATTGTGACTTTATTGGAAAGAAAAGCGATGGATTCTCTGTTCACGAATAATGCCTATTCCCGTTCTTTATTGCGTAAGAATATGTCGCAGACTGCAGATAGTTTGTCCTATTATCGATTAATGAATGTCTATTCTAAGGCCTGTTTTGCTGCTTCTCAGTTTGATTCGGTTGTGTATTACAGCCGGATAATTCTTCATTTTTGTCAGAAATCTTCTGACTCTCCACAAATACACGATCTCTTTTCTGCCACTTACAATATGATGGGAAATGTATGGGGGAGATGGAATTTTCCGGATTCTGCGGTTGTGTATTATCAGAAAGCTTATGAACATCGCAAGCAGGGTAATGAATTGTCTTATTTGCCTGATATTTGCATAAATCTGGCCGACGGTAATGTTCATAAAAGCGATTATACCGATGCGGCTTATTATTATCGGCGTGCGTTGTTCCTTTGTGATTCATTAGGCTTGCCCGACCGCAATAAATTTCCTATTTATTATGGTTTGGGACAGACGTATATGGAATTGCGTGATTTCGATCTTTCTAATCATTATTATGAGATGGCCGGCCGTTACTTTTCGCAGATGAGTGTTCCTGAGAAGTTTACTTATCTCAACAATCGTGGTAACCATTTTTATTATAAGAAAGATTACCGGGAAGCTTCTTGTTACATGGAGCGTGCTTTAGCTGTTGTAGCTCCTTATTCTCAGATGATTTATGAACAGAATCTGTGTAAAGCCAATCTGGGTGAGTTGTATGTATTGACTGATAAGTTGGATTCCGCTCAACTATATCTGAATGACAGTTATCGTTTCTTTTCCGGTATGAATAATCGTTCGGCGATGTATTATATTGAAACTCAAATGATAGAACTTGCACTCCGACAGGGTGATGTGTCACTTGCCAGCCGGATGATTGCGCGTACTGTTCCTGACGGGCATGTCGATGCCAATATGATTAATATCCGTAATCAGTATTTGCAGCACTATTTTGAGCAGACAGGTGATTATCGGCGTGCTTATGAATATTTGAGACGTGATCAGGAGTTGAATGATTCTATCCGGAACGAGCAGATACGTACTCGTGTTGCGGAGTTAGACATGCGATATAGTCAGGACACGATTGTAATGCGGCGTGAACTTTTGATTGAAAAACAGTCGGGAGAGATGAAAGTCTTGCGGCTTACATCGTACATTTGGGCTATTGCCTGTGTTGGCTCTATCGCTGTATTATTTTTTCTTTATCGTTTGATGAAAAAGAAACGTGCTTTTTTGCAGGAACGTCTTCTTAACCAGATAAGCCGCCTTCGTATGGAGAATATCCGTAATCATGTTTCACCTCATTTTACTTTTAATGTGCTGAATCGTGAGATTAGCCGTTTTAAAGGGACTGACAGAGAACGTTCGGGATTGGTTGATTTAGTGAAATTGTTGCGTAAGAGTTTGGAAATGACAGAGAAACTAAGTGTGCCGCTACGGGAGGAATTGGATTTTGTACAGACGTATATCGGCTTGGAAAGGGACCGGTTAGGTGAAAACTTTATATTGGATTTATCGGTCGATACGACCTTGGATGTAGAGAAAATCATTGTACCTTCCATGATTGTGCAGATTCCGGTAGAGAATGCTATTAAGCATGGACTTGCTGGTATGGAAGGGGAGAAGCGGTTAGAGATATCTGTTATGCCTGAAGGGAATGGCATACGGATAATGATTGCAGATAACGGACGGGGATATTTACCTCAGGTTATGTCGCCTACCCGGGGAACAGGCACAGGTCTGAAAGTGCTTTATCAGACAATTCAGTTGTTGAATGCAAAAAATAAAGGAGAAAAGATACGTTTTGAAATAACAAACCTTGCTGACGGGATGCGAACCGGAACTGGTGTTTCTGTGTATATCCCATGCAATTATTCTTATGATCTATGATAACAATGAATGGAATTTGCAAAGTAGTGATTGTGGATGATGATCGTACGGCGATAGAAAATCTGTGTCGGGAATTGGCGTTATATCCCGAAATGGATGTCAGAGGGACTGCTGTCAATGGGGCTAAAGGAAGAAAATTAATCATGGAGCAACATCCTGATCTTCTGTTTTTAGACGTAGAATTACCGGATATCCAGGGGATCAGGTTACTGAGTGAAATGCGCGACGAGGTATTGTGGGATATGAAGGTTGTTTTTTATACAGCCTATGACAAATATTTGCTTCAGGCATTGCGGGAATCGGCATTTGATTATTTATTGAAACCCTTTGTTTCAGGAGATCTCGAATTGATTATTGAACGTTATCGGAAAGCAGCGCTTTCCCATCCGGCGATTCCGGCCTTTGCGGCGTCTGTGAGTGCATTATTGCCACAACGCGATACCTTCATGATAAGTACTGTGACAGGTTTTAAGTTGCTTCGTATTGAAGAGATAGGTTTCTTTGAATATTCGAAAGATAAACGACAGTGGCAGGTGACACTTTTCAATCAGGCCAGGTTGAGCCTTAAGAAAAACACGAAAGCTGAAGATATTATAAGCTATTCGGAGTCATTTGTACAGATTAGTCAATCAATAATTATAAATGTCAGCTATCTGGCTGTTATTAATGGCAAACAATGCCAACTGTATCCCCCTTTTAATGATCGGGA
>ERZ772937.1353-NODE-1353-length-18073-cov-25.059774_pt1 | contig 18073 bp, 9 predicted proteins | sample MGYA00512113_ERZ772937 | MGnify/ENA primary metagenome ERZ772937 (study PRJEB29015, sample SAMEA2737649) | human gut metagenome | biome: human gut; feature: human-associated habitat; material: faeces | place: China | collected 2012 ... | reverse complement strand
CAAGGTGGACTTGCCCGAATAACCGCCCGACCTATCCGACACAAGAGCTAAGTGCCGGATAGGAACGGCAAAATTTTTTACACTTCTATTACTTCTTTATCGCACATCAGTAAAATCAGCAGGTTTATAACCCGAAGGCAGTTGTCAGTGTCATGCTGCGCGGAAATTTCCAAAGCTACTGGTCGCAGACCGGAACATATGAGGTTGTGGTTCCACTGATCAACATGGATTTTGATGGGTTAAAACAGGCGGTTATAGAGATGGTTTCAGGTTCGACAGTAGAAGTAGATACCGGAACATTTCAAAACGATACGGTAAGCTTTTCTAGCAGGGATGATGTGATAACTTACCTGATCCACCTTGGATATCTGGCATATGACCAGAGAAAACAGTGCGCATTTATTCCAAATGAGGAGATACGGCAGGAACTTTTAGCGGCAGCAAAGAAAACGAAATGGAATGAACTGCAGGAGTTTGAATATCAATCCGAGCAGTTGTTAGAGGCTACTCTTGATAGAGAGGAAACGCTGGTTGCAGATTATATCGAACAGATTCATATGGAGTATGCGTCAGCAATTCAATATCATAATGAAAATTCATTGAGCAGTGTTTTGACAATTGCGTACTTAAGCGCCATGAAATATTATTTTAAACCAATTCGGGAATTGCCGACAGGGAGAGGGTTTTCAGATTTTGTATTTATACCGAAAGAGGAATACAGAGTAGATTATCCTGCACTCGTAGTCGAATTAAAATGGAATAAAAGTGCATATACAGAATTACAACAGATAAAGGACAAAAAGTATCCTGAATCATTGTTGCAGTACACTGGAAATATACTTTTAGTGGGCATTACTTATGATAAGAAAAGTAAAGCACATGAATGTGTGATAGAAGAATATAAGAGATAAAAGAGTTGTTATTTTAGAAAGGACACCATTTAGAGAATGGTGTCTTTTTTGCGTGTAGAAAAAATGTAAATATTTTACCCAAAATTACATCAGATTATATGGTGTGAATTGTAGGAGAATAATATAATAAAAAAAATAATTGTAAAGAAAAACAGGGGGAAAAAGTTGAAGAAATTTTATATTGCATATGATACAGACGTTGGGATAAAAAAGAAGACCAATCAGGACAGTCTGTTATTAAAAGGATGTTCTGAGGAACATGGAGAGACACTTCTGATCGCAATTTGTGATGGCATGGGTGGCATGGAAAAAGGGGAGCTTGCCAGTGCAACGGTCGTCAGGGCTTTTTCAGACTGGTTTGAACAGGTTTACATAAAGAACGAAATGCATGTTGGAGATGAAGGAATAAGACAACAGTGGCAGAGTCTTTTGGAGGAAATAAATGGCAGACTGATCAGGTATGGAAAAGAAAACCAGATTCAGCTTGGAACAACAATAAGTGCGGTTTTATTAAACAGTGATGGACAATATATGCTTTGTCATGTTGGAGACACCAGAATTTATACATTATCGGATACGTTGCAGCAGCTGACCGAGGATCATACATTCATTGCGCGAGAAATAAAACGTGGGAATATGACAATAGAGGAAGCTAAAAAGGATAATCGCAGAAACGTGCTTCTTCAGTGTATCGGTGTGAATGAATTTTTTGAACCACAATATGAGAATGGAAGGCTGGCGCATGGCACAGCCCTTTTGTTATGCTCAGATGGATTCCGTCATATGTTATCAGAAGACGAAATTTCTGAGTCTCTGAATCCGCATAAAAATCTTGATGAAGCGCAGATAAAAGAAAAATTGAGAGAAATGATCGAATGGAATAAACAACGGATGGAAACGGATAACATTTCTGCAATTTATATCAAACTCAAATAAGGCAAAAGAGGAAATGAAAGTTGGCAGAGAGAGGAACAATTATTGAGGGAAAATACGAGGTTTTAAAGCTGATCGGAAAAGGTGGAATGTCAAAAGTTTACCTGGCGATGGACAAAAACCTGAATAAGCAGTGGGCAATCAAAGAAATCGAGAGAAAAGCTTATGATAAGAAAAATGAAGTTGTAGTTGCAAGTGCAATGGCGGAAGCAAACATGATGAAAAAACTGGATTATCCGTCACTGCCAAGAATTGTAGACATTATCGAAAAAGAAAATGTAATCTATGTTGTCATGGATTACATTGAGGGAGAAACCTTAAGCAGTGTATTGAGTAAAGAAGGTGCACAGCCACAGGAAGTTGTAATTGAGTGGGCAAAGGAACTATGCAGGGTATTGGATTATCTGCATACGCAGAATCCGCCAATTATCTACCGGGATATGAAACCGGCAAACATTATGCTGCAGCCGAATGGAAATATCAAGTTAATTGATTTTGGTATTGCGAGGGAATACAAAGAACAGAATTTGGCAGATACAGTAAGTCTTGGAACAAAAGGATATGCTGCGCCGGAGCAGTTTGGAGGAAAAGGTCAGACGGATGCCAGAACAGACGTATATTGTCTTGGCGTGACGCTATACCATTTACTCACAGGACAGAATCCGTGTGAACCTCCTTATGAGATATATCCAATCCGATATTGGAATCCGCAGTTGTCCAGTGGATTAGAAGCAATCATTCAAAAATGTACCCAGTTAAACCCGGAAGACCGTTATCAATCATGTGCAGAATTGTTATATGCGTTGGATCATTATGATGAGATGGACGAGGGGTATCGAAAGAAACAGAAAAATAAGCTGAAAGTTTTTTTTATTACAGCAGGTTCAGCTGTATTTTTTCTGATTGCAGGGTGTGTATGCACAGGAATGAGGGTTCATGTGAACAACAGCGATTATGATAATAACATCAAGCAGGCAGAATTATCTGCGACAGATGAGGAAAAAATCGATTATTATGCCAAAGCAATAGATATTCTGCCGGGCAATTCGGAAGCGTATTTTGGAATAATCGAGGCATTTAAGGATGACGCGGTCTTTTCATTGGAAGAAGAGGAATTATTCAAAAAGAAAATAAACAGTAATCTGACTGTTTTGCAGCAGAATAGCGATTATGGGGATCTTGCTTTTGAGATAGGAAAATTATACTGGTATTACTACGATTATGGAAAAACAGAAAATTCAGACAATCAGATAACCAGAATGAAAAGTGCGATTCAGTGGTTTGAGGCGGCATGTACTTATGGCGGTGAGGACAGCAGTTATTATACGATGGCTGAAATGTACCGTGATATAGGACAGTTTAACCGCGATATCACACTGAATGTGCAGGAAGCATCTGATAAAGGAACCTATCTTCCATATTGGGAGAATATAACAAAACTCGTAGCAACCGTATCTGAGAGTCAGGATGAGAATGAAATTGTAAATCTGGAAGTATACAAACTGGCAATGAATGCTGTGGAAACTTATGCAAGAAAATTTAAGGCAGATGACGTAGCACAGGAAGATATGAAAGCGTTGCTGGAACAGGTAAAAGCTGGTACGGAGCAGGTTGATACGACAACAGACAAAACAGAAGAAATGAAAAATGATATTCTAAAGCGTTTGCAGGATGCAGAGGCAGCAGTGGAAAATGCATATGCAAAAGATACGGAGGTGAAAGCATCATGAATGCAGGTACTTTACAACTCATATCCATCATTGCATTTTCATTAGCAGGAGTTTTAACACTGATATCCATTTATCTTTTTTTAAAAATGGATGTACGGGGAATCATAGATGATCTTAGCGGTAAATCGGCAGAACGTCAGATTATGGCAATGCGGGAGGAAAATAACAGACAGAAAAATCCATTGTCTAAAAGAAGTGCCAAATCATCTGAAACAAGGAAAAGCAGTCTGATGGAACGCACAACAGTGGAATTGAAAAATGAGGAAAAAACGGAGGTTCTTCCGAAAAAAGATGAGGAAAAGACAGCATTGCTGCGGGAAGAAGCCACTATGCCGCTTCAGATGGTTGAGGAGGAAACAACTGTTTTAGAAGAAACTACAACTGTATTACAGGAAGATGAAACAGTTGTGCTGACTGAAAATGCAGGAAACACAGATAAAAGGTATGAACTGGTCTTGAACGAAATCATCATACATACGCAGGAGATAATTTAGAAAATGGAAATGTTTTGGAGAACAAAAGGAAAAAGAATTGCAGCATGGTTAATGATTGCGTTAATTATGGCAACAACGATACCATTTGGAAGTATCAGAGCATCAGCAGATAACACTGCAACAGGTGAAAGTGGTACAGTCGCAGTCACAATCACAGGACAGGTGATGGTTCCGTATGATACTAATGAAAACACGGGTACGAGTAAAGGAAAAGCATATGCAGGTGCTAAGGTAATTGTAAAATATCCTAAAGACAGTGCGACTACTGTGACTCATAATGCAATTACAGGAGCCGATGGAAGTTTTACCATTCCCATAGATGATTTGACACTAAAAGAGGATGATAAGTATACGATTGAAGTTGAGCCAGCAGATGCGGATAAAGATACATATGACAGATATTCTGATGTGAAAACGGTCACTGCAGATCAGGTAAGCACTAAAGCGATTGAGTTAAGTGAAATTACGCTTAAAAAAAAATCTGCATCTTATTCTGTTACTGCAAATGCAAATACTTCTGATAATTCAGCAAAAAATGATGCAGGAGAAGTAAAGGTAGAAAATAATGTAGTAACGGCAACACCAAAGGAAGGTTATGAAATCACTGCTGTAACAGTAAAAAAAGAAACTGCAGATTGGAAACCGGATGGAGAAACCAACGATAATTGGTGGAACAAGAATATAAATGCGAGCGGTGCATTTGTATATGAAGAATTTAAGGATAAAACATTAGATGCAAATTATGCATTTACAGTCACATTCGCAAAGAAACAGTTCACAATCACATATAAAATCAGTCAGAATGGAAAGCTAATTTTAAATAGTGATGCACAAAATGATAAAGTTGAAATCACAACCGAGAGTGGAGAAGACGGTAGCCGGAATGTTCCATATACAGATTCTGAGTACAAAATAAAAGCAGCTGTTACAGACAACAAGTATCATCTTACAAGTTTTAGAGTGGACAATGATGAAAAGCTTAATGAAAACGAAATAAATAACAGCTTAAAAGAGAAAGAATATATATTTTCAGAAGGAATAAAACAGGCACATAGTATAGAAGTGACAGCAGAAATTGATACGTACACAGTTTCTGTTACAACTGATGATGGAGGAATTGTTGAGGTTAATGGTTCCAGTGAAAAAAATATTATTGTAGATTCTGGAGCAGAAGTTGCAATCATTGTAAAACCAAATGAAGGTAAAACAGTAAAAATATTTTCGGTCAATGGTACGCCGATACAGGAAAATAATTTAACAGAGGATGAAGATGGAACAGCAGTCTATAAGATTGAAAACGTAAATGGTGACCAGAATGTAACTGCTGAATTTGAAGATATTCAAAATGAAAATAAAGATTCGTTGGCTCTTGCAGGTCTGAATCTGTTAGATAGTGGAAATAATCAAATAACAGCGGATGAGGATGGAAACTATTATTCATCATCAGCCATTTTAAAATTTGATGGTAAAACTAAAATCAGTCTTTCGCAATGGGGATTGGGCAAAACGGAACTCAACTTAACGGAAACAACTATCATTTCATCAGTGTATAAAGGTGGAATTATTGGCAGAAAGCAAATAAGTCTCAATCCGTCTGTGAAAATTGTGATTGATACAACAGAACCAACAATTGAACTGAGTGACGATGAGAAAACAATTTGGAAAACGGAAGCAGACACGACGGTGGATATCACAGGTACAGCCGTGGATGAAAATTTGAAAAAGGTTGTCTGGTCAGCAACAGAACTTACACCGGATGATGTTGTACTGAATCAAAAACAGGAAGCAGTATTAAATGAAAATGGTAAGTTTGAAATAAGCGGCATTCAATTAGCAGAAAATCAGAACATTGATAAAATCTATGTTTATGCCATTGATAAAGCAAAACAGTGTTCAGAAGCCGGAGTTATTACTGTATATCGGGACAGTGCAGCACCTGAAATTACGGAAGTGTCTCTGATTCCTGCTGATACAATAAAAAAATACGATTTTGGAAATTATTACAATGCAAATATGACAGTAAAAGTTACTGCAAAAGATGTGGATGTAAAAGACAGCAAATCGGATTATCCGGCAGTTGGTGTGAAAGAAATTCGCGTATACAGTGATGATGATACAAAAGTGTATACGGGAACTGTAAGTACACAAGTAAGTGGAACAAGTGATGCAATGATAGAAGTTACGGTTCCATTGGAAGAAGCTGGTATATTTGCAAGCCTGAAAGAGGTTCATATCAAAGCAGTGGATGCATTGGGCAATGAGAGTAAGGCATATAAATTAACAGAAATTAAGAATCATAATGGTATTGTATCGGATGTTTTAATGCTGGAAAAAGATGCACCTGTAGTAAAGGTGACGCCACAGGCAGATGGCAAATATGAAAATGCAAAAGATGGAAAGACAGAGTATTGGTACAAAGATATTCCAGCGATTGCATGCGAGGTTACAGATCAAAAAGATCAGACTAACGGAAGTGGTCTTGCGGCAAGAACTGTGACCGTAAACGGAGTTGAACTTACTTCGAAGGCAAAGAACTTTATGGACAGTATTGCAGGTAGTGATCAGATTGTACAGGAGGATTCTCTTACACTTTCAGCAAACGATTTGCAGAAGGTGCAGGAAGGCGAAAATACAGTTGTCACCACCTATACAGACATCGCAGGAAATAAAACAATTGACACAAAAACAATCTGTCTTGATACACATCAGCCAGATGTAACAAGATTTAATATTGAAAAGAAAGATGCATCAAAAATTTTAAATATTTTTACCTTTGGTAACTATGGAAATGGTGTGATCAAAGTTACTGTAACAGCAGATGATTTACACAGTGACGATGGTTCAGAAGTACCGTCAGCCGGACTGAACGAAATTACATTATATGTAGGTGAAGAAGCTTATCAGACAAAGGAAGTCGGAAGCGATAATACAGCGGTATTTGAACTCCCGGCAGAGACTGTTTTAAATGAACAGAAAGTATATTTAGATAAAAAAATCAGTGCAATAGTTACGGATAACGTTGGCAACCAGTCTGAAAAGACACTTGTGACGACAGCAAATTCCAATGTGAAAAACAGCAATTTAATGATTGAAACAGTGAAACCGACCATTACATCTGTTTTATCGGCAGAAGGATATGTTGGAAAAAATGGAATCATCTATAACAATAGTGATACTGGAGTCAGCATTAAAGTAGAAGATAAAGATTCTGGAATTTATAGTGTGAAAGCCTCCGTTAATAACAAGGAGTTAGTGAACGTTTCTTATCCGGATCAGAAAACGGTTACGGAAAGCTATGAGATCAACACGAAGGATGCTGTCATTAATGCAGACACCAACAGCTATGATATGGTAATTACAGCCATTGACAATGCTGGAAATGAATATTCCAAAACACAGCGTGTCTACAAGGATATTATAGCTCCGGAAATTTTAAGCATTGATATGGAAGCAGCAGGAAATAAAGAAGCAGATGGAAGTGTTTCTTATACAGAGACGGATTATGGTTATTATTTTGTGGAAAATACAAAGGTGACTGTAACGGCTACGGACGGCTCCAAAGAAGGGGATTCCGGTGTAAAGGAAATCCACTATTATACGGTAGATGCCAATGGAACAAAAGGCAGTGAACAGATTGTACAGGCAGATGCAGAAGGAAAAGTGACATTTGTGGTTCAGGCAGGATTTAAAGGACAGATTTATGCCTGCGCTTACGATATGTTAAATAATCACGAAGAAAGATATGTGACACCGAGCAGTCTGATCATTGAAACAGCCGAGCAGCATGCCCGTGAGAAACATATTGATTTTAACAAGGCGGCAGCTGCAAGCAAGGATGCAAAGGGAAATGAACTGTATGAAAAAGATGTAACGGTAGATGTTACAGTGACAGATACATTTTCGGGAATCCGTTCTGTGGAATGGACAGTGGAATCGCCTTATGATAAAGAAAACAATCAGTCAGGAAATGTGGAGATCAGTAATCAGGGTGCATTTTCCAGTGGAAATGCGGATGGCTGGAGTCAGACAAAGAAAGACAAAAACCTTGTTACAGAACTGAAAAAGTCATTCACTGTAAAAAATAACAGCAATGAGATAAAAATGCATATCAAAATGACAGACCGTGCAGGAAATACATCAGAAGACGAACTGATATTCAGTATTGATAAGACAAAACCGGAAATCAAAATTGCATTTGATAATGAGACACCGGATGCTGAAAATACAACCATGTTCAAAGAGAACAGAGTTGCTACCATTACAGTTACAGAACGTAACTTTGAGGCGACAGATTTTAAGGCAGATATTACCAATACAGATGGTGTGATTCCGGAGTTGTCAGCATGGCAGACAACCGAAAATACGGAAAACCCAGATCAGAGTGTAAGTACTGCAACCATTACATTTGCTGAAGATGGTGATTATACGCTTTCGGTCAGTGGAAAGGATAAGGCAGCAAATCAGGCAGAGACAGTAAAAGCAGATGATTTTACTATCGATAAAACCCGTCCGGTGATTACGGTTACTTATGATAACAATAATGCAGTAAATGGCAATTATTATGCAGCAGCGCGTACAGCGACGATTCAGATTGAAGAACATAATTTCTCTGAAAACAGAGTGAAAATCACTGGAACAGCAACTGATAACGGAGCAGGAATCTCATTCCCGCAGTCTGGCGGATTTACCGGAAATGGAGATGTTCATACCGCAACCATTACATGTGGTACAGATGGTTTATACAATTTTAATGTGGAGTACACGGACATGGCAGGAAACATAGCTGAAACCTATACAGGGGAAGAATACTATGTGGATCTCACTGAACCAGAAATTGAAATTGTTGGTGTCGAAGATTATTCGGCAAATAATGGAGATGTTATTCCACAGATCGTAATGTCAGATACAAACTTTGATACCAATGGTGTGAACATTGAACTGGTTGGTGCAAATCAGGGAAGTGTGGCACCGGAAGGCTCTTATACGAATCAGGGAAATGGAGAGACATTTACCTTCCAGAACTTCCCGAAAGAGCAAAACTATGACGACATCTATACGATAAATGCCACATTGACCGATATGGCTGGAAATGAGAGCAATGCAACAGTTACGTTCTCCGTAAATCGCTTTGGATCGGTTTACGTGTTTGATCAGACCTTAAAGGATATTGAAGGAACTTATATTCAGAACGAGATTGATGTCAAGTTAAAAGAAGTGAACGTAGACAGTCTGGAACATGACAAAATCAAAGTAGTAGTAGATACAAATGGAACACCGAGAACATTAGAAGAAGGTATCGATTATCAGGTACAGGAATCCGGTGGAAACGGACAATGGTATCAGTATGATTACACCATCGACAAGTCTCTTTTTGCCGGGGATGGACGCTACATTGTGACACTGTATTCAGAGGATATTGCAGGAAATGTCAATGAGAACATTGATGAATCCAAAGAAGCAGAGATTTCATTCGGTGTTGATAAAACAGCTCCTGTCGTTATTCCGATTGATGTTGAGAGCAATGCCCAGTATCCTGTGGATACGAAAGCAGCGAATGTGACAGTCAACGACAACCTGGTATTAGATAGTGTTGAGATTTATATTGGTGATAAAAAATGTGATTATACAGTGGATGGTGAAAACTATCAGTTCAATATCCCAAACAATACGAAAAAACAGGATGTCACGATTATGGCTGTGGATGCAGCTGGCAATAAAACAAACTATGTCTTAAATGGAATTCTTGTAACAACCAACACATTCATCCGTTGGTATAACAATAAGCCATTGTTTGCAGGTTCTATTGCGGGTGCAGCAGTAGTAACAGGCGGTGGCGTCGGTGCAGCGATCGCACTGCGAAGCGGACGTATCAAAATAAGACGTAAGAGAAAATAAAAAAAGGACTGAGAGATATGGCAAAGTATCGCATAGTTTCAAAGGGAAATATAGTTACGATTAAAAGTAAGTTATCATTTGGGGAACAGATTAATGAGCGGGAAATCAATATTTTTGAACAACAGATTTTCCGCGGCTGTTTCAGACCGAGACAGGAAGGAAAAAAGACGATTATCTACACAGCACCAGATGTGGTACCTCTTATATCATATCTGAAAAAGGGTGTGGATGAAGAAACGTTTTTTCTGCTTGCGGCGCAGACAATTGAGATGACTAAAAAAATTGAAATGAATGGGTTGTATCTGCATAATCTCATGTTACAGCCGGAAATGGTGTTTGTATGTGAAAGAACCAGGGAAGTGTTCTTTGTATATCAGCCGATCAATAGCAGAATTACGAGTGGAAATGTTTATGCGTTTCTTGCAGATACCGTACAGTATGCAGGCAGATATGGCAAAGAGCCAGAGCAGTTTCTGAAGGAATTCCAGGTATTCCTCAATGATACAAAGAATTATAAAATAGAGGACATTGAGAGATATATCCGCGAAAAATGTCCACAGGCATTCCGGAAAATCGTAAAAGCAGAGACGGGAAAAAGCGGTTACATCACAAATGACCGTTCATCCTATGAAAGACATTATCACAGTGACAGTAACGATGAAGGTGGAACGACATTACTGATGGAGGAGGATGAAAGTGGTACAACCCTTTTGACACAGCAGGAGGATGACGAGGGAGACACAACTCTTTTGCAGCAGGAGGAAAGATATCCAATTTTAGAGAGAATCAGCACAGGGGAGAGCGTGACTGTCAGAAAAAATATTTTTAATATCGGTAAGGAAAAAGAAAATGATTTTACAATAATAAATAATAAGGCGGTCAGCCGCAGACATGCGGTAATTGAGCGGATAAATGGAACTTATTATCTTATGGATAAAAGTTCAACGAACCATACATATCTGAATGGAGAAATGCTGGATGCTGAAAATTCTTATGTGCTTTCGGATCATGACAGTATTCAGATTGCAGATGAAGAATTTACATTTTATTTTGATTAGGAAGTGAAAAAATGGACGAGTACTTTGCAGATAAATTGACAGAAATTCAAGACACGGAAGACACTGCCTACTTATTGGAAAATAATGAGATCTTTTATGATGTTGGCTATAAAGTGATGCAGAATCAGGAAAATGCCAACCTGTTAAGGTGTCATAGAATCAAATATAATGGAAAAATAAAACTAATTTATTTCACAAGAGAATATACATCACTGGAGGATTACATTGCATCTTCGGATATGGATACGATCTTAAATGCGATTCACAGTTTGCTCGAAGCTTTAATTCAGATTGAAAATCTTGGATTTTTAAATATGGCATGTATTGATAATCGCCTTAGCCATATATATGTAGAGTCTGGCACGAATAATGTGAAGATCATTTATTTGCCTGTAAATATAACGGGTGTTCATAAAAATAAAAATGAATTTGACAATGAAATAAAGGCTCAGCTGGTGCAGAAAATAGAACGGATAGGAATGATGGATCATCCGAAAATGCGTCAGGTGATAGATGCGTTGGAGGATGGAACATTAAAACTTCATGACATTAGTACACGTATACAGGCGGAAAAACCTGTAATGCATAGAAATACAAAAAATACTTCTGCAGATCCCAATATTGGGCAGAAAAAGATAGTGGATATGCCGGACATGAATCAGATATCAATACAATCCATAGATGGGCAGTTTCACTTTGTTGTTTGTGAAAATGAATTCCTGATAGGAAAAAGCAGAGAAAGAGTTCAGGGTGTGATAACAGGAAATAATGCGGTCAGCAGAGTTCATTGCAAAATCGTAAGGCAGAATGGCAGCTATTTTGTAGTGGATATGGGAAGCTCCAATGGTACTTATGTTAATGGAAAAAGAATACAGCCAAATGTGCCAGAGCCTATTTCAGACAGAAGTCAGCTGAGAATTGCAAATGCAGAATTTATAGTACGAGGATAAAAAAATGAGTAAGCCATTAATCATTATTGCAGATACAGATGAGCTGTATCTGCAGAATCTGGAAAGAAAATTTTTGGAAGAGTTTGATGACCAGATAGAGTTAGAAATCATATCTGATCCGGTCTATTTTGAACAACGTTTTGAGACACCTGTTTCGGTGGAAATCCTGGCTGTTTCAGAAGCACTATATTCAACAGGACTTCAAAGGCATAACATTTCCAATCTGTGTGTGTTAGCAGAAGAACAGGAGAATGGAAGCACGGAGGATTTGTCTGTAAACAGAGTGTATAAATATCTGGGAATCAGGGAACTGTTCAATGAATTGACCTATCAGAGCAGAGACCGGTTGACCAGCTCACAGGTTCAGGAGCATAAGACGCAGATCATTTCCTTCTATTCGGCGATCGGAGGAACCGGAAAAACGGCTTTATCTATCGGACTTGCAAGATGTCTGGCAGAAAAACATAAGCGCGTGCTCTATGTAAATACGGAGTCCGTGCAGGATTTTTCTTATTATCTTGAAAATAAGACGGGTATGCCCAATGAGGGATATCGGGCGATGAAAAATGAATCCGGGCACATGTATCAGGATGTCCGTTTTACATTGCGGAAAGAAGGATTTACATATTTACCGCCGTTTGCATCGACGCTGGATGCAAGAAATCTTGATTTCACGATATATAGGAAATTAATACAGTCAGCCAAAGACAGTGGGGATTATGATTTTATCATTGTGGATGTGGAAGCCGGATACAGCAGGTGGAGAATCCAGTTACTGCAGGATTCAGACAAAGTAATGTTAATCACTCTGCAGGATGATGTCTCTACAAATAAAATGCGCTATATCACAGAATGCCTTGATTTCGGAGATCATGAGAAATATATGGTGATCTGTAATAAATACAGCGAAACAAGAGAAAATCAGTACTTTCAGTCGGGGCTACAGGCAGAATTTTCCATCCGGGAATATATCGATGAAGTGAGTACACCGTTGGTGACCACAAGACAGTTTGCACAGTTGAGTGGGATAGAAAAAATGTCTTATATGTTTATTTAGATGAATCTTTGTTTGAAAAACAGAAAAGCGAAAGAAAGGATAGAAGATACCAATGCTAAGAGATTTTTCAGAAGCAGCAAAACAAAAGCTTTTAAATTATGTTGATGAAGTGACGGCAAATGGAACATGGAATAGTGTAAAAGACTGGTTTGGTGATATTGGACTGAATGTGCAGAGCTGGCTTGGATTGCTCGATATTCAGAGATATGCAGATAGAATAGACCTTTATCATAAGAAAATCCTCGATAAAAATGATACCACAAGAGAACAGATTGAAGAGATTTTTTCGAATGTACAGGCAGTGGATACCAGATATATCAGTATTACAGGCAGCCAGACTGTATGTGGAAGTGACATCATAAAATTAATCAATGATCTTGCCAATACCATTGACCCAAATGGTGGGAATATGGACATGGGAAAGATGAAGGGTGTTTTGGATGCAGATGTCGAGAACATCAGGAATGCAAAGGCAACTGTTGAGAAAACGATCGAAGAAAAAATGCTTGGAACAGAAGCGGAAGGCTGTATGAACAGCGAGGATCCGGTAAACTTAAGTACTGGAAATTTCATCTATGAACACGAAGATTTAAAAGTAGCAGGAGAAATACCATTATCCTTCCACCGTTATTATAATTCCAAAGACAGCCGTACAGGTGTGCTTGGCAGATGCTTTTTACATAATTATCAGATTGCACTTGAAAAAGAAGCTGATGGAACCATCGGTGTACGTCTTGCGGATGGACAGATAAATTACCATGATAAAAAAGGGCAGGAATATATTGCGAGAAATACGGCGCTGGAATTTCTGAAAGAAACGGAACAGGGATATATTCTCGTGCATCCGGGGCAGGAGAACATATCTTTTGATCAGGAAGGAAAGATGCTTCGAAAAGAAGACAGAAATGGAAGAGGTATTTCTTTTTTCTATTGTGAAGATGGAAAGCTGAAAAAAGCAGAAACGGACAATGGAAGCAGCCTGACTTACTGTTACAATCAAATGGGGCAGCTTAAGAAAGTAACTGACCACACAGGAAGAAGTGTGCTGTTACAGTATGAGGAGGAAAAACTAAAAAAAGTAATAACTGCATCTGGGGCAGAATATGTCTATCGTTACGGGGAAAATGGAAGAATCACGGAAGTGGAAAATGCCCGTCATGTCACATCTGTTAAGAATACCTATGACAGAAGATTTCGTATTATTCATCAGCAATTTACAGATGGTGGAATGATGGAGTTTGCTTATGATGATAAAAACCGACGTGTCACACTCACGGAGCGCAATGGAAGTAAAATCATTCATGTGCATGATGAACGATACCGTAACACAGAGACTATTTATGAGGATGGGACAAAAGAGCATTATCTCTATAATGAAAAAAACCAGTGTATCAGTAAAACAGACCGGCTGGGAAGAACTACGCGAATGGCATATGATAACCGTGGTAATCTCACACAGATGGTGGATGCTTTAAAACGCAGAGTCAACTACACCTATGATGCAGATTGTCATCTTATCAGTGTAAGTATTAACGGAAAAGAACGTCTGAAAAACCATTATGATGCAAAAGGTAATCTGATCGGCACGGAAAATCTGTACGGAAACAGAATTACCGTGATAAATAATGGGGCAGGAAGACCGGAAACAATCACTTATGCAGATGGAAGCGTTTTGGAGATTGGATATGATGAAAGCGGAAACATCGTACAGTTAAAGGATGTAACCGGAAATGTGACAACTTATGGTTATGATGCCTTAAATCGTGTGATTGAGACAGTAGATGCAAATAGGAACGTGACACGTTATACCTATGATGCAGCAGACCGTGTCACAACAGTAACCGATGCTATGGGTAATCAGAGAGCATACACTTATAATGCAGGTGGAAAAATCACGGCAATCCGGGATTTTGATGGTAATACGGCAGAGTTTATCTATAATCCACTTGGAAAAGTGGAAACATACACAGACAAAGAGGGACAGCAGGTACATTTCACTTATGATAAAATGTGGAACATCCGTTCGGTCACGGCGCCGGATCATGGAAGGCAGGAATATTTTTATGACGATGACAATCATCTTGTAAAACAGATACTCCCGATGGGAGGAGTAGTGAAATATGCTTATGATGCGGCTGGAAACCGCACAGAAATGACGGATCCGGAAGGAAATACAACCCGTTACTTTTATGATGCCGTAAACCGTCTGACAGAAGTATTGGAACCGGATGGAGCCAGGATTGTGTATGAATATGACAGAGAGGGAAATCTTGTCAGAGAGACGAATGCATCCGGACAGACGACCAGTTATACTTATGATGATTTAGGAAGAAGAACAAGTGTTACAAATGCGGCTGGTGCAACGACAAGTGTATTCTACAATGAACTTGGAAAAGCAGAGCGTATCTGCTATCCGAATGGAAGCAGTACTGTTTATGAATACGAAAAAGGTGGAAGATTAAAGAGTGTTCGTTACCCGGATGGTGCAGGAGAACACTATGGATATGATGTCAGGGGAAACCTCACAGAGCGTACCACTACGGCGGGAGAATGTTACAAATATAGTTATGACTGTCTTGCCCGTATCACATCCATTGAAAATCCGGCAGGAGGTGTGGCGTATTTTACCTATGATGCACTTGGACGTGTAACGAAGGCAGAAGATGAAAAGGGAAATGTTACCTGTTATGAATACACTCTAAATGGCAATCTTGCAAAAGTGACAGATGCGTTGGGAAATGAAACATTTTATCAGTATGATGCAATGGGACAGCTGGTACAGACAAGCTGTACAGGAACCAATGGGGAAGAACCACAGAATACAGTCTATACCTGGGATAAAGAAGGTCATGTGACCACCGTGACAGACGCTTTAGGGGATATAGAACGCTATACTTATGACCCGGCAGGAAAAATGAGGGCAAAAGTAGACAAAGATGGTTATGAGACTACCTTCCATTATGGCACAAATGGTCAGGTGGAGGAAATCTGTTATGCGGATGGAAGAAAAGTATCCTTAACTTATAATGCCATAAGGCAGCTTGAGGAAGTAAAAGACTGGCTCGGCACGACAAAAATCGCTATGGATGAGGCAGGACGTATTGCCTCTGTCACAGATCCATATGGAAAAACCGTGGGATATGAATGGGGAAGCATGGGCGAGAGAACGGCAGTTCTTTATCCAGATGGAAAAAAGAACGTATATGAATACAATGAAGCCATGCAGATGTCAGCCATGAAAATCTTTTCTGGGGAAATGCGGGAGAATACAATTCGTTACAGTTATGATGAATTCGGAAGACTGATTGGAAAGCAGCTGCCGGGTGGAAATTATACAGATTACCGATATAATGCGGCCGGAAAACTTGAAGAAATCTTACATAAAGGAGCAGATTTTACAGAGCGCTGCCACTATTCCTATGATGTCATGGGAAATAAGGTCATGGCAGAAAAGGAAAGACCAGGATTGCCGGAGGACAGTGGAAGTTTTTCTTATTGTTATGATGCATTAAACCGTTTGACCACCGTAGCACAGAATGGACAGACATTAAGAACATACAGCTATGATGCATTCGGAAACCGAAGCAGTAAAACTGAATATCAGACAGCAGGAGGGCTGGTGACAACTTACCGTTATAACACCAGAAATCAGCTGTTGCAGGAAACAAATGCAAACGGAACGAAAGATTATGCGTATGACCACAGAGGAAATCTGTTATCCGTAACAAGCGGTGAAGAGGTTTTGAGAGCATATGGGTTCAATGCGGCTAACCAGATGAACAGCTCTATGGGAATGACAGATGGACAAATCAAAAAGGCAGTATATCAGTATAACGGATTAGGACATAGAATGGAGCAAAGCATTGCAGCAGGGGATGCAGCCCCGGAACAGACCATTCGCTATACACTTGATGTTACCCGCCAGTATCATAATCTTTTACAGAAAACAGAAAATAATGTGGAGCAGACCTACTTCTGGGATGGTAATGTCACGGGAATGGAAGAAGAAGGAAGGGAGCACTTTTATTTTCAGGATGATCTGGGAAGTCCGATGCGGCTTGCAGATGAAGCAGGAAGAAGTGAGGAAACCTATGGATTTGATGAATTTGGTAATGATATCCGAACGGCAAAAGATATCTTCAAGTATTCCTTACAGAGCTTTGGTTTTACAGGGTATCAGATGGATAGTGCAGGAGGGCTGTATTTTGCACAGGCAAGAAGATATGATGCCGGAGTTGGAAGATTTGTCAGTGAAGATTTCATAAAAGGACATATTGCAGTACCGTACACAATGAATCATTACAATTACTGCTGGAATAGACCAATGGATATGGTGGATTTGAATGGTATGTGGCCTAAATGGGTTGAAACGACGGTAAAGGTTGTTACTGTAATAGCAGCTGTTGCTACTGTTGGTGCAGTGGTGGTTGGAACAGGTGGAGTGGCTACAGTTATTGTTGCAGGAGCATTAACAACTGGAGTTATAAGTGGATTTGTAAATGAAGAATTAAGTGGAAGTTATATTAATGGATTTGCTGGTGGTGTTCTTGCAGGAACAATTCAAGCCGTAACTTCTCTTACAGGACCAGTTGGAAATATTATAGGAGGAGCAGCAAATGGTTTAGGTTCAGCTGTTACTGATACATTAGATAATTTGGATCCGTGGTCTAGTAAAAAAAAGAGTGTTGAGCAAATTGAAAGAGATGCGGTTACATCATCTGCAAAAGGAATGGTATTTAGTCTGCCAGGAGGGTTTATGCAATGGGCAACAGGACCAGGCAATACAACAGCTCAAGCTTTAATGAGGGGTTATAATACAAATTCAACGAATGTGTATGGATTATTTTATGGTCTTATTGATAATGGACTTCTAGCAGCTGATAGTACTGGAAATTTGTTTACAAATTTACCAACTCATATTAAAGAGCAAACTTCAGATATGAAAAAAAATGAGGAAAAAGAATAATGAAATATTATTTATTTTACGAGGAAAATCATAATAAAACTATTTTTCAATATAAAGCCACCTATTTGTGGCTTTCGTT
>ERZ772937.1338-NODE-1338-length-18270-cov-27.166072_pt1 | contig 18270 bp, 20 predicted proteins | sample MGYA00512113_ERZ772937 | MGnify/ENA primary metagenome ERZ772937 (study PRJEB29015, sample SAMEA2737649) | human gut metagenome | biome: human gut; feature: human-associated habitat; material: faeces | place: China | collected 2012 ... | reverse complement strand
GCAAAGTAACGGAAGAGTGGATGGCTTTACAATGTGTACTTTATCGGATGCTTACCCACAATTTCAGCATGGAAGATTTTCTGCTCAATTCGTTCATCAAAGTTATCACTAACAGCACCCACAAACATACCCTGAGTAAGATTAGAAATCTTGCTTGCCGGGATAAGCGAGTCCATTTGTGTGGATATGGAAGTGGATTTATCATTGCGGTTAATAGTCATGGATTGACGTTTCTGTAATACTTTCCCGAAGCGCTCAGAAAGATTCTTGGCTGTTTCACCGACAACCTGACCACTGAAGATATTGCCAACTGTATTCTGAATAACCTTGCTCTCCTTATCTCCATAGTCACGGGTAAGCTGACTGAAATCCTGAAAGCCCAAGCACACAGCAACCTTGTTGCTTCGTGCGGTAGCAATAAGATTATCAAGACCTCTGAAATAAATTGTAGGTAACTCGTCAATGATAACAGACGACTTCAATTGCTTTTTTTTGTTTATCAATTTTACTATTCTGCTGTTATATAGACCAAGTGCTGCAGAATAGATATTCTGTCGGTCAGGGTTGTTTCCCACTACAAGAATCTTAGGTTCTTTCGGATTGTTTATGTCAAGTGAAAAATCATCTCCTGTCATTACCCAATAAAGTGCCGGAGAAATCATTCTTGACAACGGTATTTTAGCAGAAGCTATCTGGCCCTGGAGCTGATCTTGTGCATTGGACTCCCATGCATCCATGAACGGACTGAGGTAGTTCTCCAGTTCCGGATACGATGTCAGTATCGGAAATATCTGAGCGTATGGGCGGTTCAGAAACTCTATAGCATGAGGGAAAGTACAATACCTGCCGTTGTCATAAATCTTCAAATACCAGATTATAGCTGCAAGCAGAATTATTGGCGACTCAACAAAGAAATCTCCCTGTTTCTGAATCCAGCTCCGATTAAGGTTCAACATAATGGTATAGGCAGATTCGTATGCATCAGATATGTCTGTCATGAAGTTGGGATTGATAGGGTTACACCGATGGCTTCTTCTTGGATCATCAAAGTTGATTACATAGAATGTTGGTTTTACCTCGTAACGGTCGGCATATTTAAGAAGATGATTATAAGCTATTTCAGACAAATCCGGGAACTTATAATCGTATATATACATAGCAAAAGACTTCTCAATCTGCTGTTTGATGAAGTTGTTTACCACTGCATACGACTTTCCTGAACCGGGTGTACCCAATACTATGGTTGCTCGGAAAGGATTCACGACATTTATCCAACCATTGTTCCATTTCTTCTGATAGTAGAAACGTGTCGGAAGATTTACTGAATATTCGTTTTCCATCAGTCTTGTTTCCTGCATGAAACTTTCATTCTCGACATTGAAAACATCATCCATAAGATTATTTTTCAGCAGTCTGCTCATCCATGTTCCACCCATGAGCAAACATATATAACCAATAGTAAGAGAACTCATATAAAGTATTGCCCCTACTTTTGGAATAGCTAAAAGCATCCAGTTAAGAAAGAAAGTAATGAAACCTACAACAAGAAGTATTATAATGTTTCTCCATGTAATTTTCTCGTCCTTCACACCACGTGTACCCAGACATGACAAGCCTAAGAACAAAACTGCAAACAGTTTGGTCCATAGCAATGAAGAGAACAATCCAGTGTTCTTCTGAAAGTTCATCAGTATTCTGTCCACAACACCTATAGTAATATTCCATTCACGGAATGATTCATAACAGAACCAATAACAGTGTATCAACACAAACAATATGGATATGGCACGCATAAAGTCAATAACCTTTGCCAATCCTCTCAAATCATCTTCCTGTGACATAACTTTATTTTTTTCGTTTTAATTTACCTGAATATAATCTTCTCATTTTGCGTTGGAACGCAAGTTCCCTGTAATCAATACCATGCGATGTACCATCAAGCAGTGAACCTGTCATTTCTGCAATCATATCATCACCTGGTGTATCTGATTCTATAATCTGATCAACCTGCGCATCCTGAGGTAAAGCAGTAAGGAACGGATTGTCTCCATTTCCATTGAAATATTCGTTGAATACTGATGCTGCATATCCCTTTCCAAGTCGTGAGCCATTGGCTACAATACCGTTTTCATGGTCAATAAAGGTAATACCATAGATTCTTCCGGCATTATTTTCACGAAACACCACATCTATACCTTCAGCTTTAAGCATTTCAACAAACTCCTTTCTGTCAGGATTCATCATCATAGCTTTACGTACCTTGTTTCTTAAATCCGGCTGTACCTTCTTAAATTCTTTCTTTGAACGTGTAATATGATTATGGATAGCATTATATCCATATTTGCGACCAAGTTTTGCAGCATCTATAGGAACAGTGAGTTTTCTGCCTTCTGAATTTGTAACAGAATACACAATACCATTATATTGTTTTCCGTTATGCTCCTTCTTTACTTCCTCTGCCATTATGTTGTAGGCAGAAAGCACAGCATTCAATTCTCCAACAGACTGGAAACTGTATTTCTTCAATATAACAGAAACAGTTCCGGCAATCTGCCTCCTAATATCTCCTTTGTCTATATCTGCCTTTTGCAGCTGCTCCCTATCTGGAATATTCTGTTTTTTACAAGTATTCAGATTCCATTTCCTTTCAATCTCTTTACGGACCTTATCGCTTCGTCTGAACTCGTGGCTGTCATTTATCTTCCGTCCATTTGAATCCACGCGAAGAGAAACTATGTGTATATGTTCCCGTTCAATATCACTATGCTTGAAAACGATAAAAGGCTGACTGCCGTATCCCATCTTCTCCATATAATATGCGGCAATATCACGTAATTCTTCATCGCTCAGTTTGTCATCCGGATGCGGATTCAGAGAAGCATGAAATACGGTTTTCTTTGTCCTCATGAATGAAGGAAGCAACCTTTGCATATCCTCAAGGGCACGGTTCATATCGGTGTTGCCATTATTGTCAACACTCATGCCTGAGACGAGCAAAACTTTTGCCTCTCCAGCTTCCACTTTATGGAAGTTATAACCAAGTGCCCCTCCAAGGTTAGATGTAGAACTTATTTTTGCAACCATTTACTTCTAATCTCTTCTGCAAGACTTATCGAAGTTTCAAGAAGCCCTTGCAACTCTGCTGTATTATCATTCAGTTTCTCCAATAATGTATGTACCACTTTAGCAGAATGATAGCTGTTTATGGCCCGTACAGTCTGGTTATATAACAGTCCGATTTTTCGGATCTGCGCGTTCACTTCTGTCAATCTGTTGTAAAAATCCACAGTGGATTTATCGGTTGTAATCACCTTGAATGTATGAGAAAACAGACGTGCACGAATAAAATCTGACTTGGTTCTGGCACCGGAACGTTCATACAGACTGATAAAATCGGCATTCTCTTTTTCATTCAACCTTACATAATATCTGTAAGACGGTGTAGCGGATTCCTTATGCATAATCTTTGTTTTTAGTATTCAACTTGCGACTTTGGAGCAAGTATCTTCCCCTTTTCAGGGGCAAGAGTTTTTGGCGGACAAATTTCGGTTTGTCGGACAAAAACACATCTTGCCAAAGGTTATAAAAAAACAGAGATAGTATTCCTTTCACTCATACTCTGCTTCGCTACAAAGTTAGTCTGTTTATTATCAACAGCTTCCATTGAAGCTGTACGCAATTTTCCACAATATTACCCGGTATTCTCCAAGGTGCGCCAGCCTGTGTTTTTTAGATGTTTATTTGCAGTTGTAAGTATCTGCACACACTGAACAAGTGCATAAAATTACGCACATACACACATTTGCAGATGTGTGGAAACATACATACTTACACACTTATGCAGATATGCACAAATATATAAATGTGAATATACAGATATACATACAAATGGAAATACAGATATGAATATGTTACCAACCATATAAACATTTACAGATATGAAAACAGAAACAGATGCAACTACACACATACGTGTAGGATTCGGCTCCCAGAAAGGGGGCATCGGGAAAAGTACCATTGCCGAAGTGCTTGCAAGCTATCTCTACTATGAGAAGAATATCAAACTGCTGATAATGGACTGTGACTATGCACAACACAGTTTCTACAGACTTAGAGAAAGGGATAAAAAAGCTGTTGAGGAAAGTACGGCTCTGCAGGAGAAATTGAAGGTATATATCAGGAAAACAGGAAAGCGTTCATACCGTGTACTGAAAGCCAAACCTCAGGAAGCCATAAAGGTAGCAGAAGAATACATATCAGAGCACCCGGAAGAGGAAATTTCTGTTGTAATCTATGATTTACCGGGACGTTCAGACAGTTCCGACCTTCTTTCACTTGCCCTTGAAATGGACTATATCATTTCACCGATAGAAGCAGACCTCCAGTCAATAGCTTCATGCATGGCATACGCCATTACAATACGTGATATGGGTGTAATGTTAAGTGGAAGCAGGATAAAGCAGATTTTCATGATGTGGAATAAGGTGGACCGGAGAGTCAATACGAGGATAATGGAAAGCTATGACAAGGAAATCGAGGAATACGGACTTGGACTGCTCAAAACCCGCTTGCCAAGATCTGTAAAGTTTAGCCGTGAACTGTCGATGAATACCGGAGGTGTATTCCGCTCCACCTATATGGCTCCCGAAAAAGACCAGCTTACCGGAAGTTATATTGAAGAACTTGCCAATGAACTAATAGAAATCTTATCACTGAAAGCGTATGAACAATAACAAAGGAATTTTAGAAGCCAGAATAAAGCAGATGGCCGAAGGAAATTATAAGGAAATGGACAAGGAATTTTCTCTTGATGACTTTGATCCAAAACCTGCCGAGAAAACAAAACCACAGGAGGAAACTGAACCAACTGAAAACAAGAAACCTGAAAAGCCGACAGCCAACAAGAAAAAGCCGGTAGAAAGAAATGATCCGTCTGACATGGAAGAATACAGGAACAGATTCCTGATAAGCCGTCCCTTCGACAAAAGAACCTCTTTTCCGCTAAACCGTGTAACACTGGATATACTGAAAGACATATTACATGACACAAACAGCCGTGTAAGCCTTTCATCCTTCGTTGAGAACATTCTGCTTGACCATCTGAACAACTACCGTTCACTAATCAATGATGCCACAGCCAAGAATATAAGAAAACATACCATACCAAATATGTAAACAATTATGGATGCAATATTGACTTTAATACTTTCCATTATGCTTATGGGAACAGCTGCTATTTTTCTGTGGCTATTCTTGCATACCGGAAAGAATGAAAATACGGATTCTATCCGTGAGAAGAAACCTCCCCAAAAAGAAGGAAACACCTCTTCCGTTATAGGCAGGACAAAAACAGATATTACACAATATTCTACAGTTTTACCCAATAATCCTGCTCCCGTAAAAGATGTAGATAATAGCGATAATTTTACGGGCGAGGAAAACGAGTTCTTTCCTGATATTGACGAAGTTGACGAGGAAGAAGTTGAATTGGAAGAACTTTTCGAAGTTACAAAAGATGATATCCGACTTAATGGAACAGAACTGATTAGTAAGGAAATATCCTTGCTTAAAAAAGTCGGCAGCAATGATTCTATTGAGGAAGAGGAAAAGGTTACCGTTTCAGAAACCATATCAAAGCTGAATGGCAGTGATTTCCTGAAACTGCTGAAAGAGAATGAAGCAAAGGCAGAGAAGAGAAACCAGGAACTCATGCGCATGATAGAAGAGGAAGAACTCAAATCCCCCAAGCCGGCACGTAAAAAGAAAAAAAAGCCGGAAGAGATTTCACTGGAAGATTTTTTATAAACCTTTTAAACGGTATTTGTATGAAGAATAAAATGATTATTACACTGCTCATAGCATGTATGCTTGTCCAGCAGACAAGAGCTCAAGGTAATGGACTTGCCGGAATACAGGAAGCAACACAGATGATTACATCTTATTTTGATCCGGCTACCAAACTTATCTATGCCATTGGTGCAGTTGTAGGACTGATTGGAGGTGTAAAGGTGTATAACAAGTTCAGTTCAGGTGATCCGGACACATCAAAGACTGCGGCATCATGGTTCGGTGCATGTATCTTCCTGATTGTGGCTGCAACCATATTACGTTCATTCTTCCTGTAATTATGGCCGGATGGGAAATAAACAAGGGAATCGGGAGGTCAGTGGAATTCAAGGGACTGAAAGCACAATACCTTTTCATCTTTGCAGGAGGACTGCTGGCTGTATTTTTGGTTACAGTCATACTTTACCTCTGTAATGTGGACCAGGTTCTCTGTCTTGTCATGGGAGTATTGGGTGCCACAGTTGTTGTGTGGCAAACTTTCTCCATGAACAGCAAATACGGTGAACATGGACTTATGAAAAGAGGTGCTGTCCGTGGCCATCCCAGATACCTTATTAACCGTAAGACGGTGTTTCATATATTCCTAAACAACAGACGATATGAGAAACATTAGCAAAATGTCCACACTTGAACAGAAGTTTCCGCTTTTAGCCATAGAGAACGGATGTATCATTTCAAAGGATGCCGATATTACGGTAGCCTTTGAAATGGAACTTCCTGAACTTTTTACCATCACCTCTGATGAATATGAGGCAATGCACTCCACATGGTACAAGTCTATCAAAGTGCTGCCTAATTATACTATTGTGCACAAACAGGACTGGTTTATCATGGAAAGGTATGAGTCGGAACTGCAAAAGGAGGATATTTCATTTCTTGGTAGAGCCTATGAAAAGCATTTTAATGAAAGACCTTTTCTGAATCATTCGGTATATCTTTTTATCACAAAGACCAATCGACAAAAGATGATGCAGCAAAGTAATTTCTCCACTCTATGCAGGGGAAACATTCTGCCAAAAGAAATTACAGACAAAGAAGGAGTCAATGCTTTTCTTGAAGCGGTAGATCAGTTTGAAAGAATAATGAACTCATCCGGATTCTTCACTCTCAAACGGTTCGATGCTGATGAAATAGCCGGGACAAGTGATAAACCGGGACTCCTGGACCGATACTTTTCACTTTCAGAAAGCAACCATGCTTCTTTGGAAGATATACGTCTGGGGGCTGATGAAGTACGTATCGGTGACAAGATTCTTTGTCTACATACTTTATCTGATACGGACGACCTTCCGGCTCATGTAGTAACTGACTACAGACATGAAAGACTTTCTACAGACAGAAGTGACTGCAGACTATCTTTTGCTGCTCCCGTTGGATTATTGCTTTCATGCGACCATATATACAACCAGTATATTTTCATTGATGACAGTGCGGAAAACCTGAAGAAGTTTGAACGTCAGGTCAGAAATATGCACTCCCTTTCAAGATACAGCCGTGCCAATCAGATAAACAAGGAATGGTTGGAAGAATATATGAATACTGCACATTCAAAAGGACTGACTTCCATACGTGCACATTTCAATGTATTGGCATGGAGTGACGACCGTGAACAACTGAAGCATATCAAGAATGATGTCGGTTCGGCCTTGGCTATGATGGAATGCAAGCCGCGCCATAATACCATTGATACGGCAACTCTCTATTGGGCTGCCATGCCGGGTAATGCTGCTGACTTCCCAGCAGAGGAAAGTTTCTATACTTTCATTGAACCTGCACTATGTTTCTTCACTGCTGAAACGAACTACAAGGATTCACTTTCACCATTTGGTATCAAGATGGCTGACCGTATGTCCGGAAAGCCTTTGCATCTTGACATTTCAGACCTTCCCATGAAGAAAGGAATAACAACCAACAGAAACAAGTTTATCCTGGGGCCGTCAGGAAGCGGAAAGAGTTTCTTTACCAATCATATGATAAGACAATACTATGAGCAGGGAACACATGTTTTGTTGGTAGATACAGGAAACTCTTATCAAGGACTCTGTTCACTTATACAGAACAACACCAAAGGGAATGACGGTATTTACTTTACTTATACGGAAGAGAATCCTATCTCCTTCAATCCTTTCTATACAGACGACAAGGTTTTTGATATTGAAAAGGAAGAAAGTATATGTGCACTGATTCTGACATTGTGGAAGGGTGAAGACAAGTATATAGAAAAGACCGAATCCAATGAACTCGGAACAGCCATACATAATTATATAAGGATGATACAGAAAGACGAGAAACTGATTCCGTGTTTCAACACCTTCTATGAATATCTGCGTGACGTATATCGGGTAGAATTACAAAGCAGAGATATTAAGGTATCAAAAGATGATTTCAATATAGACAATCTGCTGACTACGCTCACTCCATATTATCGTGGTGGAAGATATGACTTCCTGTTGAACTCACAACAGAATATTGACCTTCTTAGTAAGAGATTTATTGTCTTTGAAATTGATGCCATAAAGGACAACAAAGACCTTTTCCCGGTTGTGACCATCATTATCATGGAAAGCTTCATCAACAAGATGCGCCGGTTGAAAGGTATCAGAAAGATGATTCTCATAGAAGAAGCATGGAAGGCTATCGCTTCAGCTAATATGGCCTATTATATAAAATATCTTTACAAAACAGTAAGAAAGTTCTTTGGTGAAGCCATCGTTGTCACTCAGGAAGTGGACGACATCATTCAGAGTCCTATCGTCAAGGAAAGTATCATCAACAACTCCGACTGCAAGATTCTGCTTGACCAGCGAAAGTACATGAACAAGTTCGACATCATCCAGAATATTCTTGGACTTACGGAAAAGGAACGTTCACAGATTCTTTCCATCAATCAGGATTTGGATCCGAAAAGAAAATACAAGGAAGTATGGATAGGACTTGGAGGAACACAGTCTGCCGTATATGCCACAGAAGTTAGTATGGAAGAGAACCTGGCTTACACGACTGAAGAAAGGGAGAAGATGGAAGTGATGGACAAAGTGGAACAACTGAACGGTGATATAGAAACGGCTATACGTCAGCTTGCCGAACAGAAACGTGAGATAATCAGGAAAGAAGAATCAGGTCAAACTTAATACAAGAGAATTATGAAATCAAGACTTATCATCATGGCTTTGACATTATTGTTGTCAGGACATGAAGTTTATGCACAATGGGTCGTTACAGATCCTACCAATTTTGCCGGAAACATAGCCAACACCGTTAAAGAGATTGCCACAGCATCCAAGACGGTAAACAATACACTGAACAATTTCCGTGAAGTGGAGAAAATCTACAGACAAGGCAAAGAATATTATGATGCCTTGCAGAAAGTAAAGACTCTTGTATCGGATGCATATAAGGTAAAAGAGACTATCCTAATGGTTTCGGATATATCCGGTATTTATGTCAACTCATACAAGAAAATGTTAAGTGACAAGAACTTTACTCCAAAGGAACTGGATGCCATTGCCTTCGGTTATGCCAGGTTACTTGAAGAAAGCAGCGAGTGTCTGAAAGAACTTAAAGATGTGGTGAACGTGACCTCACTTTCCATGACAGACAAGGAAAGAATGGATGTGATAGACCGTGTATATCGTGACGTGAAAGAATATAAGGGACTCGTAAACTATTATACAAACAAGAACATTTCCGTAAGCTATTTGAGGGCCTTGAAAGCCGGAGATACAGAAAGAGTACTATCACTATATGGTACTGCATCGGAAAGATATTGGTAAAACTAACCTGACTTTACTATGGATGTAAGTAATCTTCACGAGATTCTGAGAGATCTCTATAATGAAATGATGCCACTTTGCGCTGATATGGCCGGAGTGGCAAAAGGGCTTGCCGGACTTGGTGCTCTTTTCTATATAGCCATGCGGATATGGTCAAGCCTGGCACGTGCAGAACCTATAGACGTATTCCCTTTGCTTAGACCGTTTGCACTGGGACTCTGTATTCTTTTCTTTCCGACTATTGTACTTGGAACAATCAACGGACTGTTATCACCTATAGCTCAGGGATGCCATTCCATTGTTGAATCACAAACTTTCGACCTGCAGAAATATAAGGAAGAACGTGACAAGTTGGAATATGAGGCACTGATGCGTAACCCTGAAACTGCATACTTAGTATCCAATGAAGAATTTGACAGAAAGCTTGATGACCTTGGCTGGTCTCCTTCGGATTTGGCTACTATGACCGGTATGTATTATGATAGGGCTATGTACAACACCAAAAGAGCAATATCGGACGGATTCCGTTCCTTGCTTGAAATGATATTTGAAGCTGCCGGACTAATCATTGATACGATACGAACTTTCTTTCTGGTCGTACTATCAATACTTGGACCAATAGTATTTGCCTTTGCCACATGGGACGGATTACAAGGTTCACTGGCAATATGGTTCAGCAGATACATTTCAGTGTATTTGTGGCTCCCGGTTTCAGACATTTTCTCGGCAATGCTTACCAAAATACAGATTCTTATGATGCAGCAGGATATTGAAGCACTCAGTGATCCAACATTCGTACCCGACCTGAACAATACGGTGTATATCGTATTTCTGCTTATTGGAATCATTGGTTTCTTTACCGTTCCAACCGTATCTGGATGGATTGTCGAAGCCGGTGGCGGTGTTGGCAACTATGGTAAGAATATCAACGATACATCAAAAGGTGCAGGCAAAGGTGCGATATCAGGTGGTAAAGGTGTTGCTGCGGCATCAGGTGCAGCCGTTGGAAACATTGCCGGAAGAATAAAGGGAACACTTATAAAGTAATGATACAATATAAATATTTCTGATTATGGAATTTAAGTCATTGAAAAATATCGAGACTTCATTCAAACATATACGGCTGTATGTAATGGTATTTGCAGGACTATGTCTGCTGATTTCTGCCATTGCCATATTTGCCTCCTTCTCATTTGCAAGGGAACAGAGAGAGAAAATATATGTACTTGATAACGGTAAATCGCTTATACTGGCATTGGCACAGGATGCGGCAGCCAACCGTCCGGTTGAAGCAAGAGAACACGTAAGGAGGTTTCATGAACTGTTCTTTACACTGGCTCCGGACAAAGATGCCATAGAAAGCAATATGAAACGTGCCTTTATGCTAACCGACAAGACTTCTTATGATTATTATAAGGATTTGGCTGAGAAAGGATATTACAACAGAATCATTTCCGGAAATATTCATCAGCGCATAGAGATAGATTCTATAAGCTGCAATTTTGATTCACATCCTTACAAGGTAGTGACATTCGCCAAACAGTACATCGTCAGAAGTAGCAATACTACCATAAGATCATTGGTAACTGAATGTAATCTTGTCAACTCTGTACGTTCAGACAACAATCCCCAGGGATTTACCATTGAGAAGTTCGTAGTATTGGAAAACCGGGATTTACAAACCATAAACAAATAAAAGCATGGGAAATATACTAAAAGGCATTAAGGAAACTATAAAAGAAAGGTGTGAAGCTCTTTCTCCCAAACAGAGAAAACGGGTGCTTATAATCATGTGTCTGCTTTATTTTCTTGCATCGCTATGGATGATAATGGGCTTTTTTATAAAGGACAGACAAAATGAGCAACAAGACTTCATGGAAATGTTTGACGGCTCAATATCTGAAGATACTCTTGACATGCCTGAACTTATGAATAACAATAACTAACCATTAAACAATCAAGATTATGAGCAGTGACAAAAGCAAAGGAACTGACCTTATAAAAAAGGAGAAGGCAAAGAAAGCTCTTGTCTTCGGAGGTCTTGGTATCCTCTTTCTGGCTTCAATATATCTGATATTTGCACCAACAGACGCAGACAAGGAAAAGGAAGCGTTACAGTCCGGACTGAACGTAAATATACCTCAGGCTACGGATAACAAGCTGACGGACGATAAGCAAAAGGCATACGAATTCAGTTCTGATGAAAAGAAAAATAAAGACAGAGAAAGAGCTATCGGGACATTAGCTGAAATGTATAGTTCTGACAACACAAATGAACCTGATATAGAAAACAGCAATAAAAGTAATACTACTGTAAATAACAATAATGAAAGTAGCAGTCATATAGACCGTTCCGTACGTGAATACCAGGCAGCTTCACAAGCTGTTTCCAATTTCTATGAAAATGATTATGACTACGAAAAGGAACAGATGCGCGAGGAACTGGAGTATCTCCGTCAAGAACTAAAAGATATGGAGGAAAGCCAATCAGAGGAAGAAAAGCAGTTGGAACTACTTGAAAAATCCTATCAGATGGCTTCAAAGTATCTGCCAACGAATATGAATACACAGACTTCTGTCAATGATTCAACCAATAAAAGCCATATAAGTTCGACATTCAATGGCCAATCAATGGAGGTGCTTCCGGCTTCAAAACCGGTTGTGTCTTCATTGATTCAACCAATGACAGACAAAGAATTTACAGAGGAATACTCCAAGGAAAGGAATATGTCATTTATCACACCTACAGCTAATAGGGACAATTCACAGAAAAATACAATAGCCTGTAAAGTGGATAGAACTACCACAATCAGAGACAATGAGACTCTGCAGCTCAGACTGCTTGAATCGGTACGTATCGGTGAAAACATCATTCCAAGGAATGCACTCCTTACAGCAAAAAGCAAACTGTCCGGTAACAGAATGATGCTTTATGTTACAACTATAGAACTAGGAGAAAATATCTATCCGGTGAAACTGACTGCATACGACATGGACGGTCTGGAAGGGGTATTCATACCCGGATCTGACGAAATGGATGCATTGAAGGAAGTTGGTGCAAACGTAGGCGGTTCAGTAGGAACAAGCTTTACATTCTCATCATCGGCAAAAGACCAGATAATATCTGATGCGGCAAGAGGACTGATGCAGGGAACTTCCAACTACCTGGTCAAGAAAATCAGAACAATCAAGGTAACATTCAAAAGCGGGCACAGACTTATGCTGATGCTTACCAAGTAAAACAATAAAATCAGAAAATATGAAAAAAGGATTCTTAATTGCGGCTATATGTGTCGAATTCGGTTTACAAACAATATCAGCACAGGATACAGAAGCAAAATCACACGGTGACTTGTTTCAGGGAATGAGCAGAACCATACCTCAGGGACGTGTGGTACTCCCATACGGACTTGAAGTAACTTTTGAAAAGACTGTTCATCTGATATTTCCGGCTCCTATAAGATATGTGGATTTAGGCTCGTCAAACATTATTGCCGGACAAGCTGATGATGCAGAAAATGTACTTCGAGTAAAAGCTGCAGTACGTGACTTTGAAACAGAATGCAATCTCTCCGTTATCTGTGATGATGGCAGTTTCTACTCATATAATGTAAGATATGCGGAAGAACCTGAAAAACTGAGTATAGAAATGAAGGATTTTCTTTATCCGGGAAACAACAATCTGCCTGTTAATAAAGCTGATATCTATTTCAAGGAATTAGGTAATGAATCTCCCGTACTTGTGAAACTTATAATGAAAACCATATACCAGAACGACAAGAGAGAATTCAAACATATTGGCGCAAAACAGTTTGGTATGCAATTCTTACTGAACGGACTTTACACTCATAATGGACTTCTATATTTCCATACCGAAATAAAGAATAGAACCGATATGCCTTATAACGTGGACTTCATTACGTTTAAGGTAGTGGATAAGAAGGTTGCCAAACGTACAGCTATTCAAGAAAGAATACTCCAACCATTAAGGGCATACAACCAGATTACCTGGATAAAAGGGCATAGGGAAGAAAGGAGCATTTTTGCACTCGAGCAGTTCACACTACTTGAGGACAAGCGTCTGGAGGTTACTCTATACGAAAGAAATGGTGGTCGCACAATGACGTTTTATATGGAAAACGAGGATTTAATAAGAGCAAAAAACATTGACAACCTCAAACTGAAATTCTGATGAAAAGGATACTTGTTATTATAATTGCTGTTGTCGGTTTGAGCATACCGACAATGGCACAACGATTATTACCACACCAAAAAGGAATTGAGTTCTATGGTGGTGTACCTTTACAGAAACATAAGACATTTGGAGACGGTAATTTCAATGCCGGACTTAATTTTACAAGGTATATCCGTAACTATCACTATTATCATTTCGGACTAAATTATCTTCAGCAGAACTATCATTATAATGAACTGAAAGTGCCGGTACGTGATTATACTGGTGAAGGTGGATTTATGTTTCACCTGATTTCAAGTCCTGGAAAAAGTTTCCTCGTTTATGGTGGACCATGTATTTCACTCGGTTATGAAGAGGTGAATGACGGCAACAGGTGGCTGCCTGATGGTGCATACCTTGAAGCAAGAAACAGATTTGTTTATGGTGCTGGTGCCCAATTATCTATGGAAGGATTCGTAACGGATAATGTTGTGGTTCTCGCTAAAGCCAAAGGAACATTCCTTTTCGGAACAGACTTGGATTTATTCAGACCTTCAGTATTGATAGGAATCCGTATTATCATGTAATATCAGTCAAATGGAATCAAAATCAATGTAATAACACATTATGAAAACAATAAAACATATACAGTCACTTCTTGTGATAATAATCGCCTGCATGACATTTGGTTCATGCAGCAATGAACTTAATGTCACAAAATCATTTCCGTTTACAATAGAAACAATGCCGGTCCCAAAGGAACTCAGTCAAGGGGAAACCATTGAAATCCGCTGCACCTTAACCTGTCCGGCTGACTATTCTGGAACTCAATATACAATCAGATATTTTCAGTATGATGGCGACGGCATACTTCGCATGGGAAAAGATAGCGAACCATTCATCCCCAATGACAGATACCCAGTAGAAAAGGGAGACTTCCGTTTATATTATACCTCTCAATCTACAGAACAGCAAAGTCTGGAGATTGTTTTTGAGGATAATATGGGGCATTCTCAGGTCGTGGAATTTGATTTTAATGATGCAAGTTAATATATATTGCGACATTTTGTCATGTTTGATTTTAATATTACATAAAAGTTAAAATGGTATTCTTTTTGTATATCACTTTGTGTAATTTTAAAACTAAAACAATATGAAACTAGAAGTTGTGAAAGATTTTAGCGCGTTTATAACAACCATTGATACTAGTGATTACAATGAGGTGTACGAGCTTTACCAAATAGCAAGAGGAGAAGAAACATCTGAAACATATTTTACTAGACAAAAGGCTAATGGTAGTGATGATATTTTAATAACTTGCCTTTATAATCAAAATGCTTTAAGATTAAGTAAAAAAGCTGCAGAATACTTTCCTGAATGGATAAAAAATAATTTAATGGATGGTCTTGACGGGGAATCATATTGGGCAATGAAATATGCCGAAGAAAAAGATCAAGATTAACTGAAAATTCTCATTAGGGATATTGATATTTCATCCCTAATGAGAATTTTTCATCCATTAGTCAAATAACTTGAAATTATATTAATAAAGATACCCAAGCCAACAACAACAAATATAAAATATAATATTTGTTGTCTTTTATTATATTCTTTTTTAGACTTCCAGTCGCAATAAAAACTAAAGGGAATAAATAATTTCTAATTATATTAATTATATAGCACAATATTATTATCGGTATACAAACTATATACCCAACAATTGGATTATTTGTTGAGCTCGAATTATAATCTATTGACAAGAAACCTGAGTACCCAAATAATTTAATGAAATAATCTATTGCCAATATAAATAAGAAAAACAAAATAAAAATAATCGGTATTCCTAAAGTTAGATTAGTGAAAGTTAATATATTATACCATGGTTTGAATTCTTTCAACCTTTCAATAAGTTCATCTTCAAAAGAAAATCCCCATTCTCTATTGTCATATTGTAAAAAATATGTAATAGTCTCAGGGAAAATATGCCTAAAAGAGGAAATATCAATATATAAATTTCTATCATCACTATCACACTTTATTTTTAAACCTACCAAACTTCTTTTTTTAAAATTAGGATAAGACAAAAGTGCATCTACAGAAAAAAAAGTTATTTCTGTTCCATCAGAAGTAGTTCCTACGTATTCAATGTCATCGAAGTTTTTTACTAAAAACTTATTAAAATTATTTATTGCAGGCTCAGTTATTAATGTTGCAATTTTTAAATCGGATTTCTTTTGATTGTTTTTATAATATCCCATATGTATATTTTTTACAAAAATAATACAATTCCTTATAATTTCCTATAAGTCATATATTGAGAAATGGATTTTTGCTACTTTTTGTGCCGCCTGAAGCTCACTGTAAAAAGTAGTGGGCGGAAATTCCGCCCACCTTCATTCTATTAACTTGAGATATTTAAGAGGTCCGAACTCATCGGATTTTCTTCCCCATGTCCAATCGTATTCATACATATCATCTCCCCACTGCTGTGGGGAGTCAAAGACAACTTTTACGTTCACAGAATACTTACATTCTTCTATTTCAGTAATAGTACCTTTTACCATTATACCGGTGAACATACATTCACACCTTTTTCCAATTATACTCTGATTTATTTCTGTAGTTTTCATATCTCAAATATCCGTTAAGCGACCAAACATTTCTGTATCATCCCCATATTCTGATTCACCAAGTTGATGATTTGCTCATGGTATTCGGTATTCTTATTACATACACCTCGACTTTGTACGACCTTTAAAGTTTTCAATGAAACCTCAATTGTTTCAATGCGTTTACCTTCAATGGTAGCCGATAGTATCAAAGAATTTTCTTTCAGATAGTAGGAATTTGAAAATACGCAATGGTGCATTATCTCGGCTTCCTCAATAAAATCATGTACACTGCTCAAAACATGTACTTGAATTATGCCGTCTGTAAATGAAATACCGAAGAACTTACCCTTTTGCTCATTATATATCCTTTCATTCTCGATAGCTTGAGCCTTTTTACGTTCATTATCTTCCCGTCTGATTTCATCATCCCTTCTTCTGACCAACTTGTCATGTTCGGAAACAATATCTTTCGGACAAACGTATTTGGAATTATGAATGTCCATTCCAAAGTGTTTCAGTAGTCTGATATAATCACACCATTCAGAAGCATTGGTGATTTCATAGCCATTACGGATACAGATTTTTAAAGCTGCCCAATATTCATTTATACCAGCATTTGAACGAATGAAATGACGGAACATTTCTATCTGACCGACTTTAAGTAATGTTTCCATCTTGTTATCAGATAGGATTGCCTTGAAAAAAGCATTGGGGGATATATTGTAGAACTTTCCCTTGAAGCCATTTCGTCTGATTTTCTTCATAATTCTGATATGTGGATAGGTGCATTGTGGAGTAATATCGTATGCAAAGTGGTTACTATTTGACCTCAGTTCCATGCAGCTGTGTTCATTCCACAAATCATAATACATAGAGGACATACACCGCAAACGTGCTATAATTTCACCTCTACCATTAGGAGCAATCCACTGCTGCACTATTTCATTGATTTCATATTTCGCTTGATTGCCAACCTTTCTATTGGCTCTGACAATAAAGAAACGGATTACCTGATAACCCTTACAGGTTGTAATGATAGAGAAATATTCTGTACCTTTAAACACTCTCTGACGGGTTTTCATTACCTCCAATTTGCTTCCACAATGAGGACAAGTACATTCCGCATGGTCTGAGGAAGGGATATTTTCACCCTTCCAAGAATGCCCACAATCGGTACAAGTTACAATTCCCTTACTCGTCATACGAGCAATATGGCTGAAACAATGCTTGTATGCGTATGCCTTTTGTTTCTCTGATATGCTTTTCAGTCTTTTTGATAATGTAACAATTTCAGACTGGATACGTGTTTTCGGCTTCATAATCAAAAATCAAATAATGAGGGTTGAACATTGGTTGTCTGAGTTGCAGATGATTTCTGTTTTGCTCTGCTCTGTAATTTGTTGAGTTCCATTTGCTGATATTGCTCAATAGCCTTTCTGCGTGCGTTCTGCTTTTCCTCTTCAGTAAGTTCAACATGGTGGTTTACCATTACTTTACAACTGATAGGCTTTCCGATTTCAATATCATCTTCATCATAGTAATGCATAGCCATAGAATAGATTTCATCATCATCAAATCCGTTCATTCCGCTTTTCTGAACTTCATTAAGTATATAGGTTATGCAATCGTCAATGTTCTTTGCCGGATTTGCGTATCGTGGTGCAAACAAATCGTCCGTCATTGCTCTATACTCCAAGTAGTTTTGGATAGCAGCCTTGAATAATTCAGTACCTTTCATATCTCACAAGTTTAATAGTTAAAAATTTTATGCGGATTCTAGAGCTGAGAGAGTTGAGTTTCAACCTTTGGTACATATTCCGGAGCATACCCGTTCACTTTCCGGCAGCTTATTAGGGTATAAAAC
>ERZ772937.1309-NODE-1309-length-18618-cov-3.863169_pt1 | contig 18618 bp, 20 predicted proteins | sample MGYA00512113_ERZ772937 | MGnify/ENA primary metagenome ERZ772937 (study PRJEB29015, sample SAMEA2737649) | human gut metagenome | biome: human gut; feature: human-associated habitat; material: faeces | place: China | collected 2012 ... | reverse complement strand
AAAATCACAGGATACTTTTGTGGTCCTGCCGTTTTATTTTAAGGTGAGGAGTAATTGTATGAAAATTCAAAATTTTATCCAGGAGCAAATACACATGGAACATGTATCAATGAGACAAAGCAATATTGCTTTGTCTGATAATATTTCTGCAAAACCGGCTGATCTTGACCGAGCCAGTTTTGAATACACCGAAGGTATTTCGGCTGATGAAACACTTTTTGCACGATCTCTGGCTCACAGCATTACAGAAGATGTCTGCCGCGAGAAAGGCGTTTCCGCTGAAAAGGTTGCCCAACTGAAAAAACAGGTTGAGGAAGGAACCTACGAACCGGATCCCATGGCCATTGCAAGGGCCATGTATAATCTATGAGGGCGCCTGAAAGCCTGATCCCGGTATTAGAACAGCTGTGTACTGTATTAGAACAGCTATGCCGGGTTGAGGCTGATAAACTAACCGTTGTTTCAGCTGATCATCCTGACCAGCTGGAATCTCTTTTAAATGATGAAAACATGCTTTTACTGCAGCTGCGCGGACTAGATAAAAAACGAAGTGATCTTCTTCGCAGGTCGGGTCTTGAGGGGCTTACTTTCCGCCAGATTTTGATGCAGGAGGACAGCGAGGAGGCTGTGGCACTTCTCTCTCCGATCTTGGAACGGTTATCCATCCAGGCTGAAAAGCTGAAAAAAGTAAAAGGTGGCACAGACCGTCTGATCCGGATCCGCATGAAGCAGTTAGAACAGCGCCTTTCCGGTGCGAAGCAGAGCGATCCTCATGTTTATGACAAATATGTCTGATAAAACTGTGGGGACTGCAGGATATTTATATTTTGGAGGTAATAATACTTTATGGTAAGAGCAACTTTTTCCGGTTTTAATACCGCTCTGTCCGCTCTCCAGGCCAACCAGAAACGTCTGGATATTACAGGACAGAATTTGTCAAATATGAATACTGCCGGATATACCAGGCAGCAGTTAGAGGCATCCAGCCTTAATTATACGAATCCTGTTTCCCATTATTCTAATGGGAATGAAACTGCAGTAGGCTTTGGGGTAAGCATGGACCGGGTCTCACAGATCAGAGATCCTTATCTGGATATCCAATACCGCAGCCAGTCTGCTGACTGCAGCTATACCAATCGTTTACAGACTGCCCTTAATTCCCTGTCAAAGGTACTGGACGAAACAACCATTTCCGGCATCCGTCAGGCATTTGATGATGTCCAGTCTACCCTTACAAGCATGCAGGATCCTGCAAAGGTATCCGATCCCATCTATGAAAGTGAGCTGCGAACTAAAATGCAGTCTGTATGTAATCTTTTTAACCAGGCATCCAGACAGATCACACAGGCCGAACAGAATGAATTTCAAAGGCTCACAGGGGAAGGCAGCAGTGAACAGGGCGATGTGCAGAAGATCAATGACATTCTCCGCCAGATCGGTGACCTGAACGTACAGATCAAACGGAACCAGGTTGCCGGTCATCCTTCTCTGGAACTGCAGGATGAACGTAATCTTCTCCTGGATGAGCTTTCCGGTTATATTCCTGTTGAAACCAGATATTACAAGGATGATGCCCATTCCGGGAATAACGCCTATGACTATGATGCAAATGGTGCTGTGATCGGCAAGAAGGATTGGCCTGATGACCTGGAAGTGAGCATGAATTATATTGATGCCCAGGGAAAGAGCCAGAAGCTGATCCTGGTAAATGGATCTGACCTTGGTGCTGACGGTCTCACAAAAAACTACGGTCAGTTAAGTGTGTTAAAAGGCGATCACCAGACAGCTGCTTCTGTTTCTGATCCTGCAAACATTTCCATCAAGTTTGAAAAAGCCCCCAGCTATCAAGGGAATGGACCGGCAGCTACCAATGATGTATACGCAGAGTTAAAAGGGATCCATTTTGAAGGCGGCTCTCTTCAGGCAAGCCTGGATATGCTCCAGAAAACAGGTACCGGCAATGTGATAAATGGATCTACTGCTGTGGATGATGTCCGTGGATACCAGTATTACTCAGGAAAACTGGATCAGTTAGCTTCCACTTTCGCAGACTCCATGAATGACATCAACAATAAGGGCAAAAACCCCAAGGATCAGAATCTTTTATCTAATTCCACCAATGACTCAACAACTGGTATAACAGCCGGAAATATCGGTATCAGCAAAGGCTGGACCAGTGGAACGATCCATATTTCTACAGACGGCACCAACCGCACAGATACAATCCTTGATATGATCGCAGCTATGAAGGATACCAAGAAATTGAACGGGAAAACATTTGCTGATTATATGAATAACCTTTCCACCCAGCTGGCATCTGATTCCAGCTCCAACCAGACTGCATTAAAGACGGGCACAACTGTTTTAAACAGTATCCAGGACTCCAGAGACTCTCTTTCCGGTGTCAGCCTGGATGAAGAAGCAACCAATATGATGGCCTACGTTTCAGCCTATAATGCTGCTTCCCGTCTGATGACTGCCCTTGATGAAGTGTTGAATACCCTGATCAGTAATACTGGTGCATAAATATAAGGAGGATTAATAAATTATGAGAGTTGTACGTTCATCTGTTTACCGCAGGTATACTTCTTCTTTAAATGATCTTCAAAGCAATCTGAACAAAAGCATGAACAAGGTTTCTACCGGCGCTGCTTATGAAACAGCTGCTGATAATCCTCTTGCTTATTATCAGGGAAAGAAAATGGATCATTTATATCAGGATGCAAAGAGTAAAAGTTCTATTTTAGGTGATATTAAAAACCGTCTGTACCAACAGGAGCAGGGCGCAAGGGATATCCAGAAAACTTTAAGCAACAGTAAGACTTCCATGCAGTATGTGCTGGATTCCTCCCATAACAGCTCAAAAACTTCTGTCCAGACAAAAAGAGATGCTCTTCTTCAGGATGTGCAGAGCATGGTCAGCAATCTGAACAGCCAGTATCAGGATTTCTATGTTTATGGAGGAAATGATATTACAACAGCTCCGTTTTCTTTAAGCGGAGATGGAAAAACCCTTACTTATACCCATAAGTATTCAGACGGTACCACAAAGACGGTCAATATGACCATGGCTTATGATAAAAATAACAATACTTACAGTTATCATTTAAGCGATGATGACCTGAACAACCTTGTGACAGCTATGAGAGAACAAGGCCGGGTAGATATCGGTTATGGCGATATTTCCAACCGCCAGTCTCTTTTAGATACCTATACCGGAGGACTGAATATGCTTACGGGGCTTACTTCAGATTCCCTAAATGCCATGTCTGATGCGGATGCAAAGGATGCGGTCAAAGCTGCCCTGGAAACAACTCCTGTGGCACTTCTCAGCCGTTCGGTTATGGCCTGTGATAATTATATCAATGATACTACGACCGTTGATCAATTTACAGATACTATGGGCAGTGTACTTAAAGATGCAGCTAATACAGAGCATACCATCAGCACCATTTACAGCGACCTTGGCAATAAATATTCCCTGGTAGAAACTACAAAAACCCGTCTTGATACTTTAAGCGACAACCTGACAGAGGAATACAAAGACATTCTCGGAGCTGATCCTTATGAGGCCATTACAGAAATGTTCTCTTACCAGTACTCCTATTCTGCTGCTTTAAAAATGGGGTCAAACCTGATGCAGTCATCTCTTTTTGATTTTATAAAATGATACCGGTACATTGTTTACAAAAAACAAGCAAACAATAACTTTCTATTTTCAGGTCTGAAGAAGGTGAAAATGTATGAAACCTGTGATTGAAGCAAATTTTAAACCTTTTGAATCTGTCCGTTTCCGTCAAAATGCCAGTCTGGTTTCAAAGGACCAGCTGGCAGCAAGACAGCATCAGGCGATTTCCCAATACCGCCTGAAAGTACGTCAGGCTCAAAATTACGGGATCAGTTCTCCGGAAAGCATGACCTGTATCCAGGATATCAGACAAGCTTTTAATCTCCGGGATACTGTCCAAAGAGTACATGGCACAGCAAACGTCTCTGGATCAGGAAACAGCTTTTGTGATCCATTTTCTGGCAGCCCTGACAATAATGGGCTGTATACCCTTCAGAGAGGTGAATTTGAATTTCGTGTGGCATCTGGCAATCTGGAATACGTACCAGCCCTGGAAATGACCATCATAACCTCTTATCCAAAAGTAGAGTTTGTGTATACCGGCACCCCCAATTATGTTCCACCAAAAAAAGAGCCGGATTCCCCTGCTCTTAATGTTACCATATAAAAACTGACCCCCGGAGGCTTATGCAATCATGAAGATTGATACAAAATATTACGGCGAAATTGATTATACAAAAGATGAACTGGTTGTATTTCCAGATGGTTTATTTGGTTTTTCCCAGTACCATGACTATCTTCCCCTCTCTATGGAGGAAGATGACAGTTCCCTGCTGATATTGCAGTCTGTAGACGAACCTTATGTAGCCTTTTTTCTCATCGATGCAGCAGCACTCTTTCCTTCTTATTCACCGGTTCTTCTACCGGAAGAATTATCCTTTCTGGAAGTAAATTCCAGTGATGAATTATCCTATTATGTCATATGCACTGTAAAGAAGGATTATCTGGATGGAACCGTCAACTTGAAATGTCCTCTTGCCATTAATCCGGATACCCGCAAAGGGATCCAGGTGATCTTATCCAACGCTGACTATGATTACCGCCATACCTTACGTTCTCTTCTTGGTAAAGAGATAAAGGAACAGGACACTAAAAAAGGAGATAAATAGCCATGCTGATACTGAAACGTAAAAAAAATGACAGTATCCTGATCGGGAATGACATACGCATCACTGTACTTGACTGCGACAATGGATCTGTCAGCCTGGCTATAAATGCCCCGAAGCATATTTCTATTTTGCGGGAAGAATTGACAGAAGCAGAACGCAGCAACCTGGATGCCTTATTATCTGATACAGATTCACTGCGCTCTATTGAAAAAGGACTGAATTCTTATATGAAGAAATAGACCATAAGCTTAATGACCCGCAAACGGGTGAATACTGATAAAATGACTCTTATCTGCTATACAAAATATCATATAGCTCTTTCAGCTGCCGGCGTACGAGAGAAAAAAACTCTCTCAGACGCCGGTAAAATAATGCTCTTTTTTCCATGCGGTTTTCCCGCTCTTCTTCTTTTAATATGTCTGATCTAAGATCCAGCGCCTGTTCATCTGTTTCCGGCCCAAATTTCCCTGTCATGCCGTAGAATACATTTTTCTCCAGTATATCAAATACCTGGAGTTCTTCTTCCTCTGTCTCCATGCTGGCACATTCTTCCCGTGTTCCAAACCACATATAGCTTAAATGCAGAAGCTTCTGCGCCAGTATATTTACTTTAAATTCCTTTAGCCGGTTCTCAAGCTCCTGAAACTGGTCTTCTTCTGCTGCTTTTCTGTAAAATACATATAAGTCTGTCAGATGGCGTATCTGCAGATGTCCTGTTACATATAGGTAAGCAGACTGGATCATCAGATAGACTAGCTGGTCTATGGCATTCCATTCATAAATGTAGTTACCATTTTCTTTCAGGAAAGCACGCTGGAGCAGCTTTTCCATCCCCCTCTGGTATACCTGGGTTTTAAAAGGAAAGGTATGATAGATCTCCACAGAAAAGCGGCCTGGTATACGCATCTTTTCACCCACTCCCGGATAGAGCGTATCCGTTTCGTAGCCTATATTGACCAGATAGCCTTTTGCAAAAAGATAATCTTCCGGGTCAAGAAAAAAAAGCTTCAGAGAGCTTTCCCCTGCCATTTCCTCCCTTGGATACAGCTGTCTGCGGCTGCTGGAGGAAAGGACGAGTACCGGGATTTTTTTTAATTCCAGAAGGACCAGTATCTCCCGTTCTCCTTCTGTGCAGCTTTCGTTGAATTTCAGAATATCGCTGTAGCGCTCATAAAAGCGTGTTTTCCACCGTTCCGGCATTTTTTCATTATTTCCAAGGATTGCAAGATAGATCAGGTTTGAAATTTTGTTATAATCTGCAACCCGGAACAGCCTTTCCCAGTCCAGATTTCCATGAAGCGGCTTTAAATCATCCTGGCGCATAACAGATGCAGCCATATTTACCAGTATGCGGCCTTCATAAAAGTTTTGATTTTCCATTTAACTTCACCTGTTTTTTGATATTCTTCTGTTAAGTCCCCCATCGATCCTGCGTATCTTATCTAAAAGCTTTTCTGTGCGGCAACGCAGATCCTCAATACGCTTCTCCAGCATTTTTTCCTGCTCTGTCTTTCCTTTAAAACAGCTTTTTACATTCTTTAATGGACCTTTAGCCAGATCTCGTAGATACCGGGCCTGAAGGCTGTTTCCCGCAGTCTGCAGGATGATCTGTTCTTCACAGTCTGCATGGCGCTGCAGCTGTTCTCCCCTCATATCTAAAAGAAGAGAAGCGGAGACTGTGTCGCCGCGCTCCACTGCCTCCGCCAGTTCTTCCGTCAGACTACAAACTTCTCTTAATATATTATATCTCCTTTGAAGATATATCAAAATTGTTTCCAAGTCTGCGCTCATATATTCTCCTTTAACCGAAAACACTTCGTTCTCTCACAATATGCTGATCGCCGGAAATCTTTCCTGCCTGGTTAAATGCATCTCTTAATTCAGAAAGTATGTGGCTGATCCTTGGAATCTCTTCTGCCCTGCGTTCCCTTCCTGCTTTAACACGGCTGATATCATAGATCAGGTACTCATAGATACGTTTCAGATCCTTGCTGATGGGATACTGCATATCCAGTATCTGTATTAAATACCGGACGATCCGTCCTGTTTTTTCGAGACATTCTTCAAAAGTCTCATATTTTTTATCCTCAAGTGCGATCTGTGCCATTTTCAGACGCTTCACTGCTTCATCATACAATAAAAGCAACAACTCCAGATTGCTCATAGAATAGATCGTACTTTCCTTGTACTGCTTAAACTTTTCATACATGCTTTCTTACCCCCATCAGCCACCTAACTGTGACAGGTAGCTGGACTGTGAATTCATCTGATTGATCAGCCTTTCCATCTGCGTAAACTGGCTGATATAACGGTCCTGCTCAGTTGACAGCTGGGACTGCAGGTTTGTGATGGTTTCCTGCATATCCTTTAATTCTTTATAAATACTGTTGTTAGTCAGGGTCAGGCTTAGTTTTTCAGATCCTGCCTCTTCAATAAGCACACCATAGGAATTTCCATTCCTGCTTGCATATCTGGTGGCATAAGTAGAAAGAGTACTGTCTATGGTGTTTACAATACCATGCGTGCCTGTGAACAGGTCTGATACCTTTTCCGGATCACTGTCCATGGCAGTTTTAAACTTTTCTTCATCAAATACGATCTTTCCACCTGCTGTGTAATCATCTGAGAAGGAAATTCCGATCTTTTCAAGATCGTCATAAGAAACACCGTTTATCATCATTGAAGAGAAAATGCCCTGGGTAGCATTGTCCAGATCTTTTAAAGCGCTGCTGTTGTACAGAATACCCTCTTTTGCCTTATCCTCCCAGTTTTTAATGGAGGTTTCATTCATTTCATTTTTCTGGTCATCTGTCAGAGGCTTATAATTACTGTCCGGCTTGGTTGTTGCCTGGGTGCGGACCTCATCGATCATGGCATTATAAGCTTCAATGAATTTCTTTACAGTCTCCGTTACCTTTTCTGTATCTGCTGATGCAGTAAAGCTGACGCCTCCTTCAGCAGTTGCCGAGCCTGTATTAAATGTATTCGTGGCTCTAATATCCAGACCGTCAATGGAGAAGGTATTGCTGCTGCTGGTAATGGTGGTCTGTACCCCATTATAGAGAATACTCATCTCACCATCTGTGCCATCTGTGCTAACCCCGCCGAAAATGAGATTTGCTGCATCAGTAGTATCTTTTGGATCTGCACCAAGGGTGATCTTACGGCCCTCACCTTTTTCATTGGAAGAAAGAACAAATTTATTTTCACTGCCCAGATAGATGGCAGTTACTCCCGCATCTTTATTATTATTGATCGCAGTAAGCAGTTCGCTAACTGTAGTATCAGCAGTAATGCCTTCTATTTTTGTACCATTGACTGTAAAGTTCTCTAATGCATTGTTTAACTCTTCTTTTGTCTTGTACTTAGTGTACTTTTCCAGTCCCAGCTTGGCCCTGTTCTCCCACAGGCTGCTTCCTGTACTGATCTTGTTTGACTGGGTAGATGTGATACCCAGGGCATTCTGGAGTTCCTTTGAGTCTGCGGATATCTGTAATGTCTGTTTGTTGTCTGTTGCAGTGCTGTCTTTTGCAGTTCTGTCTGTTGCAGTAAACGTCAGGCTGCCATCCTTACCTACAGTAACCTTTCCTGAACCGAAGGCTTTATCCAGCTTATTCTGTAAGCTATCCTTAAAAGCTTTAAAATCTTTTATCTCTTCCTTATCGCCGATCAGTTCAATATTCTTTGTCTGTCCGCCATAAGAAACAGAAATTGATTTTCCCTTAAGATAGCCGGAAAGGGGCTGCTTTGTTATAGCTGCAGCCTCAAATGAAGATTTATTTGAAGATGCGTTAAATTCATCAAGTGAAATGCCGTTATTTATTTCATCCTGATTCATCTTGCCGGAATTAAAGCCAAGACTCTTTAAAGCAGATGATGTTTCCCTGATCACACAGCTTTTTCCTTTATCGGTAATACTGTCTGTCTGACTGATCTGGATCTTATCACCATTCAGTGTAAATTTAATGCCGCTCTTTCCATCTTTTCCGAGAAATCCCTGGGAATCAAGGGCTTCATTCAGCTGTTTTACTACATTTTCAGATTTATCCGTATAATCAATGGTGACTGTCTCTGTTTTTCCACCGTCCACCTTTTTTTCATAACTGGTGGGGAACGTAAAGGTTGCTTCCTCTGTGAATTTCTTATCTGTAATACTGTAGGTTCCAAATGTCAGCTTCGTTCCGGAAAGATTGGAGGTCTTTACTTCTTTATTGGTAAAATCAGACTCGCTGATGCCGCCTAAGGTAATAGGTGAATCTGTTTCATTTTCTATTTTCTTTTCGCCGGAGACCAATGTGGCAGATGTTGCTAATTTGTTTACGCCCAGAACTGATACTCTGGATGCAGTGTCTGCGTTTCCTGTCGCTGATATATATTTTGTATAGTCAGGATTTCCCTGTACACTGACCTGGTTTTTTGCAAAGAAATCACTGTTTTTTAAGCTCTTTGTTGCTGAATAGCTAAGGTAATTGTCCTGAAGATCTATGATCTTATTGCTGATAGAACGATATGCATCCCGCTTCCATTCCAGTTTGGTCATAGCCTGTTTCTTGGATGTGATCTTGGATGTTGTTCTTGCTGTCATCTGTTCGATCAGTGCATCCCTGTCAATACCGGAAGCTAAACCACCAAATCCTCTTAAAGCTGTATTTCCAAGACTGCTGCTTGTACTTGATACACTTGACATATCTGCTGCTCCTTTCAGTCATGTGATGTTGCGGTGTACATAAAATGCGCCGCTTCTGTATACTTTATCCCTGTAATCCTATAGATTCTATATACATATTTCGGCGCAGCATGAAAATTTATAAGATATGGCGTGGATGTTCTTTTACTTCCATACAGGCTCTCATGGACTGACTTAAAACAGCCACACGGAATTTATTGCGGTAAAAGGTTAACAGCATCGGGACTGTCGTATTATCTGCTACAATATATTTGGGCGGCAGCCTGGTAAGCATCAGCGCCTTCACATCTGCCTGACAGCGGCTGCAGGTACAGGTATCATTGCTTTTCAGTGCGTCAAGGATCAGTTCCGGAGTAAGAATCTCCTCCATGATATTTACGACCCGGTAACTTGGACCATCTTCCTGCTTCTGCTCTTCCTGTTGTTCCGGTTCTTTCTGTACAGGTGTCCCTGCGTTTGTTTTGGGCTGCTCTGTCTGTTCTTCTGTCTGTTCTTCTGTCTGTTCTTCCGACTGTTCTTCCGGCTGTTCTTCCTGCTCCCCGGGCTGTTCTGCCTGCTCTTCTGTCTGTTCTTTTTCCAGCTCCTGGATCAGATTCTTCTGGATCTCTTCTGCCAGCTTTCCTTCTTCTCTTGGATCAACTACAGTCACATTAGCGGAAGGCACTCTTACCGGTTCTTCAGCAGCTGATCCTTCCTGCTGTGTTTCACCGGAAGCTGAAGAAGACGGCTGTGTTTCGCCAGAAGACGCAACTGGCGGCTGTGAACCTGTGATAAGGTTCAGCACATGTGAGGTTTTATTTGTTTTTTTTGCCATATTATTTCTCCCTGAAACCTATGATCTTTTCTACCTCATCTAAAAACTTTCCATAATCCTTTACAGCTGATGCTCTCGGACTGTACTCAAAAATACTTTCTCCATGGGCCGGTGCTTCTGCAATCGCCACTCCGGACCTTATTTTTGTGTCAAATACCCGGGTTTCCAGCTGCGCGGCCAGCTGCCCGGCCATTTCCAATACATCCCTGCAAAGACATGTTCTTGGATTAAAGCGGTTTAGCAGGATACCCATGATCTTAAGGCCGGGATTGATCTGTATGCGGACAGATTCTACTGTTTCCTTTAACTGTGACAGTCCAACCAGACTGAGGATATCCGATGCCATTGGTATAATAAGATAATCAGAAACTGCATATGCGTTAACTGTGAGAAGATTTAAGGCAGGGGGTGTATCGATCACAATATAGTCATAAAAATCCATTACCGGCTTTAAAACATTTTTTAAAATAGATTCTTTTTCTTCTCCCGGATTATACTCCAGACCACTGCTGCTTAATGTAATATCAGAAGGAAGGATATCGATCCCTTCTGTGCGGCTGATAGCCTTTTGTATGGATATATCTCCTTTTAATACATCCAGTATAGTAGATCCTCCTTCGGTATCCAGACCAAGGCAGAATCCAAGATTTCCCTGGGGATCCAGGTCTATACACAGAACCTTTTTACCTGCCATCGAAAATCCTGCAGCCAGCGCTGCTGATGTTGTGGTCTTTCCCACACCGCCTTTTTGATTTGAAACCGTAATGACCATTTATGTATCTCCTTTTATCCTCTCTTCTGCATACAATATTTTCTGAAAGATCTCCCTGTATTATTCTCCAAGGCGTTCCATGGATTCCTCTACCTGTTTTACCAGTTCCTGGATCTCCTGATATACAGCTGCTGACTCATTTGCCATACGTCCGATCTCATCTGCTACAACACCAAAGCCTACACCTGCTTTTCCGGCACGGCCTGCTTCAATGGCTGCATTCAGGGAAAGCATTTTTTCCATCGTAGCCGTCTGCTCCAGTCCCTTTGCCTTATACTTGATCTGTCCTACTGCATCCCGTACTTTCTTTTCCTCTTTTGCAAATGCTTCTACGCTGTCTGCATTGCTCTTCCGGTAATAAAGGGCATTAGCCCACAGATTCAGCATCTCAGCTAAAAGCTGTCCACCGGCACTTACTACTTCCTGGCTCGGGGCTGAATCACCCGGATAATCTCCAAGGACGATACCTCCGATCACTGTACCTGCACGGAATCCTCCTACTGTAAGATCCTGGGTAAACTCTCGCAGCTCATTATGTTTTCCATTGGTATACCTGCTGTAAAAGCTGGTAAAGGAGTTTCCTCTCGTAATGTATTTTCCTTTCATATCCACTACTGCTGCTGTCATGCCTGTGGCCGTTAAAAACAGATCCTGGATCCGCTGAAGTTCTTTTATATCCAGGATCTGACGGATATCCAGATTTTCTGTACTTTCATCTTTTGTAACGGTATCCATATAGGAAGTTTTCCCTGATACAGCTGATCCTGTTGCCACTTTAGAAGCTGTAACTTCATTTTTGGCTCCATTCTGGATCCACTGGGCCAGCTTGCGGTCTGTTTCCCGGATATGCTTAACCAGCACGCTTACCATATAGTTGATCTCGCCCAGGGAATTGATCGTCGGACCTTCCTGCTCCAGTTTTATAATGGCATCCCCCAGTTTCTGTTTATACCATTCATGAAATTTATGATGTTCTGTATATTCCGGATATTTTGACTGCTTCTGGAGATCCTCCTCATCTGAAAAGTGTTTCGTTACATATTCAACAAGAAATTCTCCCAGACTTGAGAGATTTTCTCTTCCCTTTCCCTTTGAGCATGCATCCAGAAGGGTATTGACTTCGTCAAAAATCTTCCTGTGCTCACTGTCGATCAGTTCATTTCCTGTTACAAGATCTTGTGTTAATACATATTTTTCCATCCTTAGAGTCCTCCTTACTGCTGACTGTACTGTTTTTTAAAACGGGCAAGCAGTTCATCCATTACTGTGATCAGATGCCCGATCTCCGGCTTGGAAAGCTGTTCGTCTGCACCTAATTCTTTCCCCTTCTGCCTCATCTGCTCATTGATCAGGGAAGAGAAGATGATAACCGGGATCTTCTTTAAATGTTCGTCATCCTTGATCAGCTTTGTAAGCCTGTGGCCATCCATTTCCGGCATTTCGATATCTGTAATGACCAGATTGACCTTATCATACAGATCAGAATCATTATGTATTTGTGAAAGGTAATCCCATGCCTCCTGGCCATTGGAAAAATTCTTTACATTGGTAAATCCGGCCCTTTCCAGGGAATCATCGATCATTTTACTTAAAAGAATGGAATCTTCCGCGATCACAATAGGACTGTTGCAGATAGGACGGTCTCCCATCTTATCTACATCTGTCACCTGTATAGTTGTTTCCGGTGCGATCTCTGCCACGATCTTTTCAAAATCCAGGATGATCACCAGCTCTTTTCCGCACTGGGCAATACCGGTAGCAACACTGTCATCTCCATTTGCAATGGTCTTATCTGGCTTCTGTATATCTTTCCATGAGATCCTGCTGATACCTTCGATGCTGTCTACCCGGAAAGCAACGGTCATTTTATTAAAATTTGTTACGATAAACAGATCTCTTGGCCCATTTTCCCGGTCATCTCCTGTAAGATATTTTGCCAGGTTGATCACTGTGATCAGCTCATCCCTTGGTTTAAAGATGCCTTCTACTGCCGGGTTTGCATGAGGCATCGGTTTTACCTTTTCACTCATGATGATCTCCTGGACTTTTGCCACATTAATGCCATAAAATTCACCCAGAACTGTGAATTTCATTACTTCAATCTCGTTTGTTCCTGATTCTAAAAGAATCCCTTCTTTTTCATTTTTGACCATGATCTTCTCTCCTTTTTTCTGTAAACAGGCATGTCACAGATGGTGACACCACCATAAATGAAAGCCCTGGCTATAGATGGCGTTCCGGTCGTCCCACTGTACGCACGATCACATCGCCTGTTGCAAGATCTAAAAGCATGGTACGGGCATAATTTCCTCCTGTATCCTCTGCTGCGATACAGATTCCTTCCTGGGCCATGACTTTTTTTACACTTTCTGCATTTCTCTGCCCGATATTTCCAAAGCTGCTGTTTCCGCTGATCTCAAACATCTTGGCTCCCCCTGCGATCTTAACTACCATCCGGCTTTTTACCATACCGAATATTTTCAGCTTTCTGAGGGTTTCCCTGATGCCGCTGTCTGCAAATTTAAATGGATTGGAATCCTTTCCTTCAAACTGTGCCGGAAGCATGATGTGCAGAAGTGCTCCCAGACGGGTAACCGGATCATAAAAGGTTATCCCGATACAGGAACCCAAAGCATAGGTTATGATCCTTCCTTCCCCTCGTGAAAACTTCATATCACCGATTCCTACTTTTAATTCTGTGCCTCCGATCATTATGAAACTCCCAACCTCTCTAAAATATCGTTTAGAGAACGAATATCCGGCAGCATGAGCAGCCAGTCAGAAAGTGCTTTTCCGCCGATCACAAAATCTGCATTGCAATACATCAGTTTATCTGTTTCATATCCATACTCAGCAATAGGTACCATTAAGATCCCACCCAGCATGTTGATGGTAGCACTTGGAACAGACAGTTCCACCTCTACATTTACAAGTTGTGAAAAAGCATTTATATAAGAACAGATAATGATGTTTCCTACTTCTACCAGTGCTGATCTGGCCATTTCGTCCATATCCAGAAAGGACTTATAACGGCTTCCAAGCAGTTTTTCCAATACCTCATTTGCAAAATCCAGGTCGAAAAGGAACAGCATCAACCCCTCAATATCACCTGACATTTTTACAAGGGCTGCTGCAACAAGCTCCTCCGCATCACCGATCCGGTTCATGGCATCATTGTATCCAAGGATATTCACAGATGGGATCGAGATCCGGACTTCTTTCTGCAGAAGCTTGGAAAGAGCAGTTGCTGCATGACTGGTACCGATACTGCCGATCTCCCGCATTACATCCAGAGCCTGCAGGTCCATATCTTCATATCGCTTTATTTCCATTTTTTACCTTATCCTCTCAGTGAATTGATCGTTCCCTCTATATCATCTGATGTAGTGATCATTTTTACAGCATAAGAAAAGGCTCTCTGGCATTCGATCACATGGACCATTTCTTTTGCCATATCGGTGCCTGAATTCTCCAGTGCCCCTTTTTGCAGGACCGCATCTGATTTTAAAGAAGCTTCCATTCCATCCTGTGCTTTATATTCATTATCTCCTACGCTTAAGAGACGGCTGGGGTTTGAAAATGTGTATACACTTACCTTAGGAAGGTCAGTATCATCCTCTGTGCTGTCTGTATCATCTGTATCGTAGTCATCGTCTTCTGACTCTGATTCCTCCTGCAGCTTTTCTACATCTGTTACTTCCAGCTTAAGAGGCTGCCGGTTCTGGTCCAGCACCAGCTTTCCATCTTCTGTTGTAAGATAAAATCCATCTTCACGTTCTCCCCTGTGAAAATGTTTCTTGTATAGGTGATCTCACCTGATGCAGGATCCTGTATCATAAAAAATGCATTAGGCTCCATAATTGCATAATCATATTCTTTTCCGGTCTGAGTAGCACCGGCTGTACTAAAATCCGTCCAGGTACGCTCCACTCTGGCTCCTGAACCTGTCTGCAGCTCTGTCTGGGCATTTTCAGAATCATTAAGATTATAGTGGATCAGTTCAGAAAAAGCCGCTGTTTTAGGTTTAAAGCCTGTATTGTTGATATTGGCCAGGTTATTGGATACAACTGACAGTTTTTTTGTAAACTGTCCGGCTCCTGCTGCTCCTGTATAAAATGACATATTCATTTCTTTATCCTCCTTACAGCTTACCGACATCTGACACAGACTTACTCATGATCTGATCATACATTTTCAGTGACTGGGCTGCGCTTTGAAGCGCTCTCTGGGATGACATCATAGCTGTCATCTGCTCCACCATGTCTACATTGGATTTTTCCAGCATTTTCCATTGAACAGTTGTATCTGCAGGTGTTGTTTCTGCCTGTGCAGTAGAGAAAAGTCCATTATCCTCTGCATGAAGCTGCCCCTGATCTGGAAAATCCACTACTTTCAAAGTTCCATAATCCTCTATGGTAACTTCCTGGCTGCCGCTTTCTTCACCATCAGACTGATTTGTAATAGCAGCAGTAATGTGTCCTTTGGAATCAACTGTAAAGTTCTCATTTTTGATCTGGACAGGCTGTCCTTCTTTGTTTAAGACTCTTCCTGCCTGGTTTAAAACCAGATATCCATCTTTATCTACTGAAAATGAACCATTCCTTGTATACCGGATGCCCTGTGATGTCTGGATGCAGAAAAAGCCATTTCCATTTAAGGCAAAGTCATAGATCCCATCTGTCTGTTCCAGACCGCCCTGGTCATAATTGGTATAAACCTGCTTTGCTGTCTTTATTTTTGAAACAGTTGCCAGCTGGGTTGGATTTTCTTTGCTATACTGTCCTGTACGATAAAGCATTTCTTCTTTGAAAGTACTGCTTACCATTGTTTCGTTTTTATATCCAGGAGTCTGGATATTCACCATATTATTGCTGATGGTATTTAAGTTCCTGCTCTGGGTCAGCATGCCTGACGCCAGATTATAAAATCCCTGATACATCTGACTTTATCCCCTTTCCATTTTTTGTTTCTATAAAATGGCGCAGCTTACGCAAGGCGATCGTGTGGATCTGGGATGCTCTGGGCTGGCTGACACCTATGACCCGGCCCACCTGTTCCATTTTCAACCCTTCCATATAATGCAGTGCCAGTGTTTTTTGCTCTTTTTCATTTAGCTGGGCTATGCCTTCTGCCAGCACCCGCATATCCTCTTCCCACAAGCATGCCTCCTCAGGCTGTACCTGGGTATCGTTGTTTGTGATCTGGAGTCCATTGGATGTATTCTGGTTTTCCAGTAAAAAATCAAGAGACTGGATATTTCTCCTGTTTTTCATGGAAATGATCCTCTGGCAGCGTTTTTTTTCTATTCCAAGATGCTTTGCCAGTTCATCAACTGTTGGTGTTCTTCCTAATTCACGCTTCATGTCCTCGCATGCAGATTCTATAATCCCCAACTGCTTGTAAAATCCCCGGGGCATCCACTCCTGTTTTCTTACATAATCCAGCATTGCTCCTCTTACCCGCGTTGTAATGTAAGTGGAAAACTTAATGTTTTTATCCGGATCATACATATCGATCCCTTTTATGATCGCCACCACACCTTCATTCACTGCATCTTCCATCTGCATGGTGGTAGAATAAAGATCATATAGTTTCGTTGCCGTGGTTCTGGCTATGTACAGATACTGCATTGTGATCTCTTTCTTTATTTCCGGATCTTTCGTTTTTTTATAAAGCGCAAATAACTCCTTCTCTGCCTTTTCCTGCTTATCTTCCATAACTTTACTCACTCCTGTTATCTGCTGTTTATATCATTTGACCGTACACTTATGATCCTTTTTTCATTGTACTTATATTTCCAATTGACTGGATCTGCACATTATTTGCGATCTCATTAAATGAAAGCACCCTGATATTAGGATAAAAGGGTTCTACCAGATGGTAAAAATGAATCCTCATAACCTGTGAAGTCAGAATCACCGGGTTCTGTGATAAACCACTGAACTTTTTTATCTGCTCTGCCAGCTGCCGGATGACATGCTGGAGCATTTCCGGGTTTAATGCCAGATATAAGCCATTTTCCCCTTTTGACAAGGATGCGACCATTTCCCGTTCCAGCTGGGCATCCAGTGTGATGACCTTCATGCATCCATCTGTACAGTACATGCGGGTAATGGTACGTTTAAGAGCTGTCCTGATCTTTTCTACTGTCTGGTCCAGCTCTCTTGGAGGAAGACCTGTTTCTGAGGCTGTCTGCATCAGATTCTCTACAATGGTCTCCAGGTCGCGGATCGGGATTCCTTCTTTTAGAAGGTTTGTAAGAACTCTCTGGAAATAACTGTAGCTGATCATCTGTGGTATTGCCTCTTCCACCAGCTCAGGAGCTGTTTTTTTCAGATTTTCCGTAAGCCTTACCACTTCCTGTCTTGTAAGCAGTTCGTATGAATGCTGCCGGATGACTTCTGAAAGATGCATGAGCAATACAGACAGAGGATCAATGACCGTATAACCATATAATTCAGCTCGATCTCTGTTTTCAGGCTTGATCCACCTGCTGGGTATACCGTATGCCGGTTCAATGGCCTCAATACCTTCAATTTCTTCTTCCACCTTCTCTGGTTCCAGAGCAAGGAAATAATCAATCAGGATCTCTCCTCCTGCAACTTCTTCTCCTTTTATGCGGATACTATACTGACTTGGTCCCAGGGAAGAACTGTCCCGGAGCCGGATGGATGGGATCACAAATCCCATATCCTGGGCATATTGGCGGCGGAATATAACGATCCTGCTGATCAGCCTTCCGCCTACTGACTCATCTGCCAGAGGGATCAGACTATAACCAAACTCGATCTCCACTGGCTCCAGTGTAAGAAGGCTGTATACATTATTTACATCTTTAAAATATTCTTCCTCACTTACTTCCTCTTTTGCAGCAGCTGCCTGAGCCTGTGGGGAATCCTGAAGCTGGGTAGAAGGAGCCATTGCCATTTGTGACAATGCCTGTGGCTCTTTTTTTATCTTTCCGGAAAGATAAAATCCGCTTCCCATAAGACATGCAGCCACAACCAGAGTCCTTACTGCCGGCATTCCAGGTATCACAGCCATAACCGCCACTGCTGCACCACTAACGATCATAGCATGAGGCTGGGCCAGAAACTGCTTTGATACATCTTCATTTAAGCTGCCTTCTGAAACAGCTCTTGTAACGATCATTCCTGTTGCAGTAGAAATAAGAAGAGCCGGTATCTGGGATACCAGACCATCACCTACTGTCGCAATGGAATAGGTACTCAGCACGGCTGAGATGCTGCTGCCGGACTGTACAATACCGATGATGCTGCCGCCGATCAGATTGATGGCAGTTGTGATAAGTGACATAACTGCATCGCCCTTTACGATCTTAGTCGCACCATCCATTGCACCATAAAAATCTGCTTCTCTCTGAACCTTGGCACGCCGTTCCTTTGCCTGTGCCTCATTTTTTACCGCTTTGCTGTAATCATCCGTTCCATCTTCCACTGCCTGTTCATAACTTTCAGAAGCCGTCTCGATGGATTTATTTTCGTTGTATGTACTCAAGGCCTGATTATTCTGTGCCTCTGTCAGCTTCAGTTTCAGATCTGTAGAATCCAGAACTACCACCGTATCTCCTGCATTGACATAATCACC
>ERZ772937.1273-NODE-1273-length-18951-cov-25.791543_pt1 | contig 18951 bp, 17 predicted proteins | sample MGYA00512113_ERZ772937 | MGnify/ENA primary metagenome ERZ772937 (study PRJEB29015, sample SAMEA2737649) | human gut metagenome | biome: human gut; feature: human-associated habitat; material: faeces | place: China | collected 2012 ... | reverse complement strand
TTATCCGTCTTCTTTATAATAAAGATATATGCAAGTGCTCTTCCTGTGGTGGTAAGATTATTCCTCTACCCACAGAACAACATTTCATAAAACCGAAACCACATATGCTCTGTTAATGAATCGTAACAGAATGTTTTTTTAGCTTCCTTAAGGAGGCTTGTTTCTGATGCCGTAATACAGGACTGAATTAAAAATCCTATGTATTTCTATCTGTACACGCTATCCTATTATAAATAGAGTGTCAGAATTAAAAGTCCATATAGAGTTGACGCGCTTTGTTCAACCAGAAAAAATCGAAATTGATGCAAACGAAAGGGCAGTTAATGAAAAGTCTCAATACTGCTTTTTCGTTTGCACCACCTTCGATTCTTTCCTTAACGATTTACATAACAATATTTTATCATAACATATATGTGACTTGTCAATTTATATCTAGTAAACCGGAGTCGACAACGTAAATTGGGCAGCTATTGTGGCTACATTCATAACGTAAAGCAGAGCAGAGATAAAGGTTCATTCACAAGTCACTCACTGCGTAAATAAAAAGAAAAATCGTGCAAACAAATATGATTTCCTTTGTGAGTTTTGCGAACAGGAACATTATATTTCGTTTGTACGATTTTCTTTATAATAACCAATAATATTAACTTGTGAACGGTCTCCTATATCTGCCCTTGACTACCTATAACGTAGCCATAAAATCTGCCTGCATTACCCAGTTAATCTCCGGTTGTCAGATTTTGATTTTTACCCATTTGCCCTGCTTGAAACGTATCGTTGCAAAAATAAACCTTGATACCTGATCACCGAGTACGCCCATCCAGATACCGATGATTCCCCAGCCGAGGACATAACCACAGAAATAGGAAATGATGGTACGGATGAAAGTGACACTGATCATGGATGCAACCGCAGTGTAAAGCGTGTCTCCTGCACCACGTAGGCATCCCATGTAGATGACCTGGCAGATCTGGAAAATAACAACAAAAATTATGACATGCATAATCTGGACTCCAATTTCTACAATGTGGTCTTCGATAAAAAACAGATGGTAGAGACTGCTGGCACCAAAATAGTAGATTGCAACCAGACAGACAGCGATGACAGCACCGATGAGACGGCAGGTTCTTCCGTATTCTTTTGCAAGATCAGGATCACCGGCACCTAAGCTTCGTCCGATCAGGGCAACAGCAGTTGCCTGCAGACCGTCGCCAAACGCAAAGGAGAGTGCCATAATATTCATACCGACCTGATGCGCCGCCATGGCATCGGTTCCCTGATCTGCCGCCATAATAGCGGTTAACATAAATCCAATCCGCATCAGCACCTGTTCAAAAAAGACACTGTAAGCGACTTTGATCAGGTTGAGAAACGCAGTGACGGTTGGACGGATATGCTGCTCTATAATATAAGGAATACTTAAAAAACTGTCTTTTCGGAAAATAGAGGCAACGCTCATGATGCAGGCAACTACGGTTCCTGATACGGTAGCAAGAGCTGCACCGCGGATACCGAGTGGCGGAAAACCAAAATGACCGTTGATCAGCAGGTAATTTAAAATAATATTGATCGTATTGGAAGTTACGTTGGTCCGCATGGTGATCTTCGTATTGCCGGCACCGCGCTGCGCAGCGTTGATTCCCATTTGGATGCAGTTGAAGATCATTCCGCCCATAATAATGCTAAAATAAGCAACGGCATCAGCATGGGTGTCAGCAGTAGAACCACAAAAATCAATAATGGCACTTGCAAAAAAGACGAATGCAACACTTGAAATCACAGCAGCAATCAAAATAAATAAAACTGCGGTAAACAGAATTTCATTGGCAGAGTCCTGCTTCTTTTCACCACGTCTACGGGCGACAAGAGCCGAGATCGCAACATTCAGGGCAAAAAAGAGTGCAAGCCCTAATAACTTAGGCTGTGTGGTAAGCCCGACAGCCGCTACTGCATAAGAACCAAGCGAGCTGACCATGAGAGAGTCGATCAGTCCGGCGAATGCAACAAAGAAAGACTCAACAATAGCTGGCCATGCCATATCAATCGTAATCTTTAATGTTTCTTTATGATAATTTCTTTTCACAAATTGCTTCTTTAACACGTTCATAGCTAAAACTCCATTTTTTAATGTATAAAATAGCCTCTTACAGTTTGCACATTATAGCACGTTTTTAGGGACAGGGTAAACTGTTTTTGACTTGTCATAAAATCAGCAGGTGTATATAATGGAATTATTCGGTATTCATTTCAGAAAGCGCAGAATTTGCATAGGATTCGAAAAGACTGGAATGGATAGGCTGAAGTTTGAACTGAAAGAGGAATAACGATATGGCTAAAGAATTAACAGAGCTGGAAAAGCATTATAATAAATTTAACGAAGAAAAGCGTCTCGGACGACGTCACGGACAGGTAGAGTACCGCATTACCATGGAGTATATACACCGTTATTTAAAAGAAATAAATAATCCAAAAATTCTTGATGTAGGAGCGGGAACCGGACGGTATTCTGTGGCTTTGGCAGAAGAAGGCTATGATGTCACAGCAGTGGAACTGGTAAAGTACAACCTTGGAATTTTAAAATCCAAGGGCAGCAGTGTGAAAGCGTATCAGGGAAATGCACTGAAACTGTCACGTTTCGCGGACGAAACATTTGATGCGACATTGCTGCTTGGCCCGATGTATCATCTGTATACATTTGAGGATAAAGTGAAAGCACTGAGTGAAGCAAAGCGCGTGACAAAAAAAGGCGGACTTATTTTTGTTGCATATCTGATGAATGATTACGGCGTTCTGATGTATGGCTTTAAGGAAAACATGATAAAAGAGTGTCTCGGAGATGGCAGGCTGACAAAAGATTTTCGCTGTGTGTCAAAAGAAAAAGATCTGTATGAATATGTCACATTATCGGACATTGAAAAAATAAACAAGGCAGTTTCCTTACAGCGTGAAAAAATCATAGCACCTGACGGCGCGGCAAATTATATGCGTCCGGTCTTAAAGGAGATGGACGAAGAAACATTTGAGCTGTTCGTCAGATACCAGATGTCTGTCGCAGAGCGTATGGACTTGATGGGGGCAAGTGCCCACACGGTTGATATTTTGCGTGTATCGTGAAGCAGATAAAAATCAGATGCAAAATTGATTATGCAATATCAAATTGCAGATTATAATAATGGAATACGCGATCTTTGCAGCTTGTGAATAAAAATGCTTGTACGTGATACCCTAACTGCGAAAACAGATGTGCAATACTATCTGAATAAACAGGAGGGAAATGGTATAAAAAATAATTGTTAAATTGTGATATAATTATTTTGCCAGAAAAAAGCGAAATGGGTAAAAAACAAAAAAATAACAGTGCATACAATGGTGCGCCAACGGATAAAAAGGAGACTGTATACAAAAATGACACGAACGATGAATACGTTTATGAGAATGGACAGTACGAGAGTGCGCATGGAGGAAATGGCTACCGCTATGGAACGAACCGACAGGTTTCCGGTGTTCATAAGACTTTGAACCGGGAGGCGCAGAGGGAATACAAAGCCTTGGAAAATGCCCTGGAGCATGGAACCGCAGGAAAGAAAAATGACGAGCAGCGTCACAGATTAGATTCCGAGTGTGAACTGATGCAGTACCCAAATGAATTAAGCCAGTTGACAGACCGCATGGCATCAAATAGCTGGCAGGGATAATGAAGGTGCTTCGCGATTTTATGAAAATTGCCTTAAATCGGAACAACTATTTTGAATTATTAAATTGAGGTTTAACAAATGAATAAAAACTTAGAAGAAATTTCAGACGGAAAAAGATATGGATTAAACGATATGGTACGGGCAGCCTGCAATGATTGTGCAGGCTGTTCCTCGTGCTGTGAGGACATGGGAGAATCCATTCTGTTAGATCCACTGGATATTTATATGTTGACGAAAAATTTAAACTGCACCTTTGAAAATTTATTGCAGCAGAACATAGAGCTGCATGTGGCAGACGGACTGATCCTGCCGAACTTGAAAATGACACAGGAAAATGTCTGTCCTTTTCTTAAAGAAAAAAGATGCAGCATCCATAGCTTCCGCCCCGGCATTTGCCGTGTTTTCCCATTGGGACGTATTTATGAAGAAAACAAGTTGGACTATTTTCTGCAATTGGAAGGCTGTGTGAAGGAGAACCGCAGCAAGGTAAAAGTAAGCAAATGGCTGGATACGCCGCAACTGAAACAGAATCAGCAATATCTCATAGACTGGCATGCATTTCGCAAGAAAATAGAGCATATTTTAGCAGAGATGCCGGATGAAAACCAGAAAAAGACGATCATGATGTTTTTGCTGAACACCTTTTACATAAATCCGTATGACACGGAGCAGGATTTTTATCTGCAATTTTATGCGAGACTGGATAGAATTACGCAGGTGATCGCCTAAATAGCACAATTATCTAAAATAGCACAATAACCGCAAGGAGGAGTTATGAATTACGATGGAATTTTACAGTTTAAGGGAACATGGCGGAGTTATCAGGCAAGGGTATTAAAGAATACAGACCGGTATATGTCGGACGGCAAGATACATATTGTAGCAGCGCCTGGTTCCGGAAAAACGACATTGGGGATAGAACTGATCCGCAGGATGAACGGAAAAGCACTGATTTTAGCTCCATCCATTACGATCCGGGAGCAGTGGATCGCAAGGATCGAGGAAGCTTTTTTATGTGAGGGCGTGCAGGGAGAAGATTTTCTTTCACAGAATTTAAAGCAGCCGAAAGCAATCACGGTTGCAACTTATCAGGCATTGCACAGTGCCATGACAAGATTTCAGGGAATGCAGGAAGATGCAGAGGTGGAGAGTGGCACAGGAACAGACGAGTGCTTAGCGGAGACTGAGACAGAAGAAGTAGATTACAGCGGTTTTGATTTGGTTGCGGCGATGAAAGAGGCAGGGATTGAAGTGCTCTGTCTGGATGAATGCCACCATCTGCGAAGTGAATGGTGGAAAGCGTTAGAAGATTTCAAAAAACAGGTGGATAACCTCAAAATCATAGCGCTGACAGCAACACCGCCATATGATTCCACCCCGGCTATGTGGACGCGGTACATGAATATGTGTGGAGAGATCGACGAGGAGATCACGATACCGGAACTTGTAAAAGAGGGAAGCCTCTGCCCACATCAGGATTATGTTTACTTCAACTATCCGACAAAAGAGGAAGAACAGGAAGTCAGACGTTTTCAGGAACGCAGCAAAGCAATGACAGAAAAAATTATGCAGGATACACAGTTTCTTACGTATGTGAGAAGCCATAAGGGGCTGAGTGGACAGCTCCCGGACGACCTGCTGCTGGATAATCCGGCATATCTGGCATCACTTTTGATTTATCTGCAGAGCAAAAATATTGCATTCCCGTCCAGATTGCAGAGACTTTTGGGAGCAAAAAAATTACCGTCCATGAACGTGCAGTGGATGGAGCGTCTGCTACAGGGATTTTTGTATGATGATGTGGATTCATACATGTGTGACAAGACATATCGAGAATTGTTAATTGCAGATTTAAAATCCAGTGGTCTGATAGAGAAGAAAAAAGTCGTCATGACGAAAAGTGCGGCAGTGGAAAAAATGCTCACAAATTCTCTTGGAAAATGCAACAGCATACGGGACATTGTGTTCCATGAGTATGAGACATCCGGTCAGAATTTAAGACTGCTGGTTTTGACAGATTACATCCGGAAAGAATATGAAAAAGCAATTGGAAATACAGAATACGATGTAAACTCGCTTGGAGTGCTTCCGTTTTTTGAAATGCTCCGGCGTGAAAATGAAAAGAAGAATAAACAAATCCGTTTTGGAGTGCTTTGCGGGACGATCGTGATCATCCCGGCGGAGGCAAAAGAGGCATTAGAGCAGGAGATCGGAACGAGTGGAAAAGTCACATTCAGCAGGATCGGAAATCTTCCTGAAACAGATTATCTTAAGGTGACGGCTGTTGGAAATGCACATTTTCTCACAGGGGCGGTAACCAATGTATTCTCAAAAGGCTATATTCAGGTGCTGGTTGGCACAAAATCGCTGCTTGGGGAGGGATGGGATTCTCCTTGCATCAATTCCCTGATCCTTGCAAGCTTTGTCGGTTCATTTATGTTAAGTAATCAGATGCGTGGACGCGCTATCCGTGTGATGAAAGAACAGCCGGAAAAAACAAGTAACATCTGGCATTTAGTATGCCTGAGACCGTGGGATGAGGTGCTGAAGGCAGACGACAATCAGATCAGCGAAGATTACAGTATGCTGGAACGAAGGATGGAACATTTTCTAGGTCTGCATTACACGGAAAATACGATCGAAAATGGAATAAAACGGCTGTCGATTATTAAAACTCCATTTAATAAAACAAATATTGACAGGATTGACAGACAAATGCTGAAAATGTCGGGACAGCGCGATACGCTAAAAAAACGTTGGGACAGTGCGCTTACAATCTATGACAAAATGGATATTGTGGATGAGACAGAGGTGAAAGACAAGTTTGTGACGAGTGTTGTTTTCTGGGATGCGATTCTCACAATGATCCTGTCAGCAATTTTATTCCTGATCGGGGCAATCGGGGCAGGTGTCGTGGCGGGAGCGTCCCGAAATGGACATTTAGCCGGAATCTGCTATTTCTTCATTGTTGTCGGACTGACTGGAATCATGATACGTTTTCCGAAAATTTTCATGCTGGGCAGTCCGTTAAAAAGATTAAAGGCATTTGGAAATGGAATACGTAAAGCGCTGGAGGAGCAGCAGCTTCTGGAAGAAACACACTGCAAAGTAGTGGCAGAATCGCCGGGACCGGATAACCATATCATTTATCTGTCCGGTGGAAGCGGCAGAGATAAAGCGTTGTTTGCGCAGTGTGTCAATGAGTTTTTTGATGTGATCGACAACCAGCGTTACATACTTGTGAAAAAGAAGGGTCGGAAAGGACTGAACGGTTTCTATGCCATTCCAAATTGCTTTTCGAAAAAGAAGGAGGATGCGGAATGTTTCGCAAAATGCATGCATCCGTATATTGGAGGCTATGACTGTGTGTATACAAGAAATGAAAAAGGAAGGGAACTTCTGTTAGAAGGCAGGGTAAAGGCACTTGCCAATCGGGAGGAGCGTTGTATTTCCCATAAAAAAGTAAAAGGGGCATTGGAGTAAGATGACGCAGGACAAACTCCGGTCAGGAGTTTGTCTTACTGAAAAATGCAACGCAGATTCCGCCGGGACCCGTATGGGTTCCGATTGTGCTTCCAATGGAACTGATAGGCAGTTCTTCCACATAAGATTTCCAGAGATCGGTGTTATCTTCTATGTATTTTTGCAGAAGGGAATCTTCTAATCCGGTATAACCGAGACAAAGCGGCATGGAGAAATCAATACCATTGCATTTTGCAATTTCCTCCCGGAGCATATTGCAACCGTTTTTTGAGCCGCGAGCCTTTCCAAGAACAGCAACCTCTCCGTCGGCAATTGTGATCACCGGTTTAATCGAGAGCAGATTTCCGGCAAGAGCGGCAGTCTTGGAAATGCGTCCGCCGCGTTTTAAATATTCTAAGGTATCTAATAACGCCAGAACGCGGACATCTTTCTTTTTCTGATCCAGAGCTTCTGCAATTCCAGCGGCAGAAACACCGGCATCTCTGAGACGGCAGGCATACATCACAAGAATCTGTTCGCCAAGACATACATTTTCGCTGTCAACAATCGTAATACAATCTTCATAACCATCCAATGCAATATTGGCACTCTGAAAAGTACCGGAAAGCCTGGAGGAAAGTGTGATGACAACTGCTGTGTCTTTTTTTTCTTTTACATCTGCATAAAGCTGCTCGAAATCATGTGGCGGAATCTGGCTTGTGGTCGGCATACAGTCACTCTCAATCAGTTTTTCATAAAATTGCTGGTGGCTTAATGTGATGCCATCCAGATATTCTTCCGTACCAAAAATTGTTTTCAAAGGTAAAAAATCAAGTCCTAATTTATCTGCCTGTTCCTTTGTCAGATCAGAGGCAGAGTCTATTATTATTCGTACACTCATCATAATCTCCATTTCAAAAATATTATTTTTGACTTCAAACATTGTGAAATCCGTTCTGAACAATGAAATAGTTTAGCCAGAAAAATTTATTTTGTTAAAATGCTTTGAAAATCAAACTATTATAAACAATAGACGAAATGAAATAGAATGTCAATAGTATTTTGATAATCAAACTAAATGGAACGCATTGAATAATTATGAAACAATCCATTCATACTAATCATAAAATTGCTTCGCAAAACAAGGAGGCTAAATCCTGCACATCTTGATGGGCATTGCTCCGTGCATGGGCGCATGCTATGCAGGCGCATAGCAGACATTTTGCTTCGCAAAACAAGGAGGCTAAATCCTCTGCTCCTGTAAGGACAGTCGCATTTTGCTTCGCAAAACAAGGAGGATTTATGAGTTCATTATGGACGGAAAATATAGAAATGCCAGAGTTCCCGACTTTGGAAAAGGACATCCGGACACAGGTTTTGATCATTGGCGGCGGTATGGCGGGTGTTTTGTGCGCCTATTTTTTACAGCAGGCGGGTGTTGATTACTGTCTGTTGGAAAAAGACCGCATCTGTCAGGGTGTGACCGGGCACACGACTGCAAAAATTACAGCGCAGCACGGATTGATTTATGAAAAATCATTGCAATCTCTGGGACAGGAGCGTGCAGAACTGTTTCTGAAAGCAAATTTAAAAGCGGTGGAAAATTATAAAAATCTGGGGCGTTTTCTGGACTGTGATATGGAAGAAATGGATTCTTATCTGTATTCTGTCAGAGAGCGTCGAAAGTTAGAGAGTGAAATGCAGGCACTGAGCAGTCTTGGATTTCAGGCAGACTATATAGAGGACACGGAGTTACCGTTTGAAGTGGAGGGAGCAATACGGTTTCCACGGCAGGCGCAGTTTCAGCCACTCAAATTTGCCGCCGGGATCAGCAAAAATCTGAGAATCTATGAACATTCCGAAGTGCGTGAGATGACAGAGTATTTTGCATTGACAGAAAAAGGTTCAGTCGCAGCAGAGAAAATTATCATTGCGACACATTTTCCGTTTATTAATACGAGAGGTTCCTATTATTTAAAGTTATATCAGAATCGTTCTTATGTACTTGCCTGTGCGCATGGAAAAAATCTGAAGGGTATGTATCTTGAAGCAGATAATATCGGATTGTCCTTGAGAAATTATGAAGACTATCTGCTGATAGGCGGAGGCGGTCACAGGTCTGGAAAGGAAAAAAGCAACTGGGATTTACTGCGCGATATCGCAAAGGAATATTTCCCGGAAGCAAAGGAACGCTATTTCTGGGCAACACAGGACTGCATGTCTCTGGATAAAAGACCATACATCGGTCCATACAGTAAAAACACACCGGATCTTTTTGTGGCAACCGGATTTGGAAAATGGGGGATGACAGGTTCCATGCTGGCAGCAATGATCTTATCAGACCTCGTACAGGAAAAAAACAATGAATATTCTACTGTTTTTTCACCATCACGCAATATGTTAAAACCACAGTTAATTTCTAATCTGGGTCATGCACTTGTGGGGATTGGAAGGATTGGCGGAAAAAGATGCAGTCATATGGGATGTGTCCTTCGGTGGAATAAAGAAGAACAGACATGGGAATGTCCATGTCATGGATCAAGATTTTCAGCAGATGGGAAGGTGTTGGATAACCCAGCCTGTGATGGACTAAAAAAGAAACATAAAAAATAGGTATTGAGATTCAAAATAAGCAGTGGTATGATACAAAATCGGAATAAAAACAAAGGAGAAAAATCATGAAATATGTAAGACAGCTTTTAATTATTCTGTTCGTTTCTTTTTTTGGTGAACTTTTAAAATATATCATACCACTATCCATACCGGCGAGTATTTATGGCATGGTACTTCTTTTCCTTGCATTGGAATTGAAAATTTTAAAGGTGTCAGACATCAAAGAAACAAGTAATTTTCTGATCGAGATCATGCCATTGATGTTTGTGCCGGCCGGAGTAGGACTTCTTGATTCGTGGGGAGCTCTGCAGTCAATCTGGATACAGGTGGTTGTCATTACGCTGATCTCAACGGTGATTGTCATGGGAGTTTCCGGAAGCATCACGCAGTTTGTGATCCGTAAAGGAAAGAAAAAGGAGGAGTAAGAACATGAAATCATTTTTGACAGATTCCGTTTTCTTAGGGGTTGTAGTCAGTCTGTTGACCTATGAGTTTGGTTTATGGTTTAAAAGGAAAGTAAAAATCGCAATATTTAATCCACTTTTAATTTCTGTAATTGCAGTTATGGTATTTCTGGTGGTGTTTCATATAGACTATGCAGATTATGAGGAAGGAGCAAAATACATAAGCTATCTGTTGACGCCGGCGACTGTCTGTCTGGCAGTTCCTCTGTATGAACAGCTTGAGTTACTCAAGAAAAATCTGAAAGCTGTCATAGCAGGAATTATTTCCGGGGTATTTACCAGCATGACATGTATTCTGGTTCTGGCTTTGCTTTTCCGTTTCGATCATCAGCAGTATGTTACATTACTTCCAAAATCTATCACAACAGCGATCGGAATGGGAGTTTCTGAGGAACTTGGTGGCTATGTGACAATTACTGTTGCGGTCATTATCATCACAGGAATTTTTGGATACATAATAGCGGATGCGGTATTAAAACTTTTTCATATTGAAGAACCTATCGCAAAAGGGATTGCAATTGGTTCTGCCTCCCATGCTGTAGGAACTGCAAAAGCGATGGAACTCGGCGAGATAGAGGGGGCAATGAGCAGCCTTTCCATTGCGGTTTCCGGTATTCTGACCGTTGTTGCCGCTATGGTTTATGCTAATTTGTTATAAAATTAAATTTGCTGTCTGTCTGTGACTATGTCAGATATATTTCTCCAAAAACAGGGAAAATGTGCAAGGATTATGGAAAAACTTACAAAAAAATTTATTCGGTGCAATAAAAACATCTATTTGTGCATTAATAGAGTGAAAGGAGTGAAATGATGATACTTTTTGCCTTGACGTCGGACATTAAGCAATCAACAGACTATGCAGATTTGGACAGTCTGCTTTACGGCATTTCCAACGGTGACAAGAAGTGCCTGGAGCAGCTGTATCAGGTTACGCACACATCTGTTTACAGTTTTGCCCTTTCGGTTTTGAAAAACCACCACGATGCAGAGGATGTTCTCCATGACTGTTACGTTGCTGTATGGAATGGAGCAGAAAGCTATGTTTCCCGGGGAAAACCGATGGCATGGATTATAACCATTGCAAAAAATCTGTGTTTGCAGCGGATGAGGGAGCGCAAGAAAGCGGAATGTACATCGCAGGAAGGCTGGGAACTTGCTATCCCGGATACTGATATGCTCACAATGGAGGACAGAAGTATTCTCGTCACCTGCATGGAACAATTGTCCGATGAGGAACGGCAGATAGTGATGCTTCATGCGGCGGTCGGATTTAAACACAGGGAAATTGCCAGGATTATGGAACTTCCGCTGTCGACGGTACTTTCAAAATATGCACGAGCCTTAAAAAGGCTGAAACAATATTTGCAATAGGAGGTGGCAGCAATGACAAATGACGAATTGAATGAGAAGATCCGGCAGGCATGTACTCACGCAGCACCGGATGTGTTGGATGCTGTTCTTTCCGACTGCAATGAGCAGAAAGGACGAGTGATATTGATGACGACAGAAAACAAGAAAAAAACATGGGCAGTTCGAATGGCAGGTTTGGCTGCCGGTTTGTGCCTGATCCTTGGAGGTGGATTGGGAGTCAGGAATTATCAGGTCAATCATACGGTAGATGCTACGGTTTCGCTGGACGTAAACCCGAGCGTGGAGATTAAGATCAATCAGAAGGAACGTATATTGGATGTGATTCCGCTGAACGAGGATGGCAGAACCATTGTCGGTGACATGGATTTCTCAGGCAGCAGTCTTGATGTTGCAGTGAATGCCATAATCGGTTCGATGCTTCAAAACGGCTATCTCAATGAGCTGGCCAATTCCGTTTTGATCAGTGTGGACAATAATGATCCGGTTCGGGGCATGGCATTGCAGGAACGGCTGACGGACGAAGTCAATAAACTGCTTCAGACCGATTCATTCAGAGGGGCTGTGTTGAGTCAGACGGTTGTAAAGAGTGATGAGCTCCAGCAGATGGCAGAACAATATGGGATTACGCTCGGAAAGGCACAACTGATTCAGGAGATTCTCGGCAAAAACTCTTTACATACATTTGATGAACTTGCTCCATTGTCCATCAATGAACTGAATATTCTGCTGGGGAAGGAAGGGGCAGAAACCCATGTTGAGGTTGTTGGAACGGCCAGTGAAAAGGGATATATCGGGGAGACAAAGGCCAAAGAGATCGCACTGGCAAAGGCGGGTGTATCTGAGAGCGACCTGACATTTTATACAGTTGGACTGGACACGCATAAGGGGGTCATGGTCTATGATGTAGAATTTATTTCGGGCAGTTACGAATTTGACTGTGAGGTTAATGCAATGACCGGTGAAATCGTAAAATTTGAAAAAGAATACGATGGCGCTGCTGTTTCAAATGTATCGGTTGAAGAGCACGGGGAGCAGTCGGAGCACAGTCAGACGGAAGAAAACCAGACTGTCAGCAATATTTCACTGGAAAAGTCCAAGGAGATTGCACTGGATCATGCAGGGGTAAAAGCTACAGATGCGACTTTTGTAAAAGCAAAAAGTGACTATGAAGATGGACGTGCTGTTTTTGAGATTGAGTTTGTTGTTTCTTCCGGCAATATCATCAAGGAGTATGATTATGAGATTGCTGCATCTGACGGAAGTATCATAAGCTATGACTACGACATTGAAGGAGACAGTACACCTACAGCAATACAAGCAGGCAGCAGTCAGAATACAAGTGAAATTACGCTAGAAAAGGCAAAGGAGATTGCTTTATCCCATGCCGGTGTTGCAAGTGCCAATGCTTTTGAGATGGAGGGAAAACTGGATTGGGATGATGGCATGTCTATTTATGAGATTGAATTTAAAGCTGGAGGCTATGAGTACAGCTATGAAGTTGATGCAGCCACAGGATCGATTGTCGAATTCGATAAGGAGTGGGATGATTAAGTGATTCCAATTCGGTAACAAAACCCGCAGAATTTCATAAAATAATTTGAAAATATTTTATGGAAGAAAATATGTATTGTCAGAATCGAATCAGTTATCGTGTACAGGAAGGAGACTCTCTGTACAAACTTGCAAAACAGTTTCATACAACCGTAACCGAACTTATCCTGCTTAATTCCGGGGTAAACCCATACAATCTTCAGACGGGAATGCGCCTGACGATCTGCCCGGGAGAGGGATATGTGGATGAGAATGAGAGCACACCATCGGAGGGAAACACGAACATACCAACTAAGACTCCTGTGGGTGGAATTGTCATTATCCCGGGAACTACGACACAGCCGGGAACTACGACACAGCCGGGAACTACGACACGCCCGGGAACCACAACGCAGCCTGGGAACAACATGGGCGTGGATCTGAGACAGCGCATGCGCATGGCATGGCTCAATCATATTACACTTGTAAAATTCTATCTCATCAGCTTTTTTGAAAACCTGTCAAGCCAGAATGCGTGGAAAGACGCCGTGTACAAAAATGCAGAGGAGATTCTTGCGATTTTTGCTCAGTATTATCCGGCTTCTGCAATGCAGAGATTCCGCAAACTTTTTATGGAGCATTTGCGTCTGACCGATGAAGTTGCAGCCGGCTTAAAGGCTGATCCGGCTTTTTCGGGAGCAGCTATGGAAAACTGGTATATCAATGCGGAAGAGATCGCATCCTTTTTGAGCAGACAGACACCGGCCTACAACGAGACAGAATTGAGAAAAATGTTCTACGATCATCTCGATATGGAGCGCCAGCAGATGGAAGCATATCTGGACGGCGATTATGTGACAGATATCGAAATCTATTTAAGATCACAGCAGAATATGATCGAGCTCGCCGATTTTCTTGCGAGCGGACTTCTTGCGCGGTAAATCATATTATTACTTCTGATTTTAAGTACCATAATCATAAATTATAAGTGGTTGACATAATTCTAAACAAGAACGCAGAAAAGCCGAAAAACCGCTTTATTTTAAGAAAAATAGTTTGACGAAATTTGCATTTATGATAAGATATAGTCGTTAGTCCTGACCGGGAAAAGAAAAACTGCAATCAGGAAAGTGACGGCTGGCTGTGATCAGCCGGTGATAATAGAGAAACAGAATCGAAGGAGTTTGAAAAAATGATTAAAGTTGTGAAATTCGGTGGAAGCTCTCTTGCAAGTGCAGAACAGTTTGCAAAGGTTGGTAAGATTATCCATGCAGACAAAGAGAGAAGATATGTAGTGCCTAGTGCACCGGGAAAAAGAAATCCTAAGGACACAAAGGTAACGGATATGCTGTATGCATGTTATGACCTTGTGGAAAAGGATGAAGATTTCCGTGTGATGTTAATGAAAATCAAAGACCGTTATGACACAATTATTAATGGTTTGAACCTAAAACTTTCTTTAGAGGAAGAATTTAAGAAAATCTCCGAGAATTTTAAAAATAAAGCAGGTGTTGATTATGCAGCGTCCCGCGGTGAGTATCTGAATGGTATCATTATGGCAAACTACCTTGGATATGAATTTGTGGATGCGGCAGAAGTGATCTTTTTTGATGAGGATGGCAACTTTATGCCGGAGCAAACAGATAAAGTACTGTCTGAGCGTCTTGCCAAAATAGAGCGTGCGGTCATCCCGGGATTTTATGGCGCAAAAGAGGATGGAACCATCAAAACATTTTCGCGTGGGGGTTCTGATATCACAGGATCTATCGTTTCGAGGGCAGTGCGGGCAACCTGTTATGAGAACTGGACCGATGTCTCAGGATTTTTGATCGCAGATCCAAGGATCATCGACAATCCAAAGCCGATCAAGACGATCACTTACCGTGAACTCCGCGAGCTCTCCTACATGGGAGCCGGCGTACTGCATGAGGATGCGGTATTCCCTGTGCGCAAAGCTGGTATACCGATCAATATCCGTAATACGAATGCACCGGAAGATGAGGGAACCTGGATCGTGGAGAGCACCTGCCATCAGTCAAAATATACGATCACCGGTATCGCAGGTAAAAAAGGTTTCGTTTCTGTGAACATTGATAAAGATATGATGAACTCCGAGATTGGATTTGGCAGAAAAGTGTTATCTGCATTTGAAGATAATGGAATTTCATTTGAACATATGCCATCCGGAATTGATACAATGACAATCTTTGTACACCAGCCGGAGTTTGAGGGAAAAGAGCAGGCTGTCATTTCGGCTATCCATAGATATGCACAGCCGGACAGCATTGAGCTGGAGAGCGATCTTGCACTCATTGCAGTTGTTGGCCGTGGTATGAAATCCACACGCGGAACAGCAGGAAGAATTTTCTCTGCATTGGCACATGCAAACATCAATGTAAAAATGATCGATCAGGGATCATCTGAGTTAAACATCATTATTGGTGTAAGCAACGCAGATTTTGAGAATGCGATCAAGGCGATTTATGATATTTTTGTTATTACACAGTTATAGGATAGATGAAAAAACAAACTACTTTTCATAAGACAATTGAAAAAGTATGGAAGAATAGGGCTGCAATCGTTATCGCAATTGCAGCCACTGTTTTTATGTGCGGATTGACGGCGCTGGAGTTTGTGGCGCTTCGGATGGAATGGAATCTTCCGGTGCTTGCGTATGTGACAGGTGACTCTGACAGCTATATTTTTGAGGAATACAGAAGTGATGAGATGAAGCTGGATGACAGCACAGAAAACGTATTGCTAGAAGAGGATATGCGGAAGGGGAAAAGCCAGAGCCGGGACGACCGGCAGGAAGATATCACACAGAGCGAAAGCCAGAGTGAGAAATCCGGGAAGGATGCAGTACAGGGCGAAAGCCAGAGTGAAAATCGGCAGGAAGATGTTTCACAGAAAGAAAACACACAGGAAAAAGATTCACAGCAGCCTGCTTCAGACAAAACGGAATTTCCTTATTACATAAAAATAAACCGCAGACAAAACTGCATTACCGTATATACTTCAGACGAAAACGGCGAATATACGGTTCCCTATAAGGCGATGATCTGTTCCACAGGATTGTACAATGCAACACCGCGCGGCACATTTCATTTATCAACCAAATATCTATGGCGGGAACTGTACGGAAAAGTATATGGTCAGTATGCTACCAGGATCACAGGAGGCGTTTTGTTTCATTCGGTTCCATACTACAAAAAATCTAAAAGTGCTCTGTGTACAGAAAAATATAATAAACTCGGACAGCAGGCATCTATGGGATGTGTGCGGCTCACGGTGGAAGATGCAAAATGGATCGCAGATAACTGTCCGTCCGGGACAACCGTAGAAATCTATGATGATGATGATCCGGGACCGTTGGGAAAACCTGAGGCAGCGCATATTGATACAGACAGTCCGAATAAAGGCTGGGATCCGACAGATCCGGATGTAGAGAATCCATGGCATCAGCTGTCAGATGATGAATAAAAGTAAACATGAAAAAGGCGACATCGAAATTTTTTTTCTTTCAATGTCGCCTTTTAAACTATTTCGTCCATGGGACTATACCTCGCTATTCTTTTTTCTACTGTTCGTTCTGTTTGCCGCTTCATTTTGAAATTTCTAAACAATTTTTCTTATTGCCTATCATTTCTTTTATGAAACTCTCAAACAACTCTTTTGGACTTCTTCGCTTTTCTCTTCAATCTCTGAACCTGTTTTCTTATGACATTTGGAATTGTATCATATAAGAATGTTTCTGATCTGATACTAATTCAGGATTCCTTTCTTAGGATTGTCATGTTTTCATTTCATCTTTTGAAGGTAAAACCGAATGCAATTACTGTTTTGGTGGACTGTACCTCGATTCTTTTAAAATTCTTTTGGGTAAATCGTTATGTTTCTGGTGGTCCGTACCTCCTGTCTTTCATATTCTATTAGGTATTTCGTTACGTTTCTGGTGGACTGTACCTCCTTTATTTTTTTTCTCTCTTGTTTTTTGTTAATTTAGTTATAACAGATAAAAGAGAAAATGTCAATAATAAAATTAGAAAAATATAAAATAATTTTTAAAGATAAAAATAATTACATTAATTTTATAAAATAATCAGAAAATATAAAAAGCATAAAAAATATAAGCAGGAACGAAAAATCCATCGGCAGGACAACTTTGCAAAACATCAGATGGGAAGGAACCGGGAAACATTTCTTTCATATAATAAAATGAAGGGAGCGTAGGTGTGAAGGATATGAACGGTCAAACAATACTTCTTATAAGTGATATGCGTCAGGTATATCTGGCAGAAATCCTGACAAAAAAAGGGATGAGTGTGCGCTGCCTGGACATCAGAAACAGTCAGACAGTAGAAGAACAGCTTTTAAAATTAAAAAAATTTCTTGCCGGGGCGGCAATGCTGGTGCTTCCGATTCCGGTAACAAAAGTTCCAGAGCAGGAGCGGTTGAATGAAATTTTAAATAAAAATCTGGCAAATGATACGCTGGTGCTTGGTGGATGTTTTACAGAAGAACAGCGGGAACTTTTGGACAGGAGAGGAATCCGTTACCTTGATTTTATGGAGGATGAAGTGGTGACACAGGAAAATGCGGTGGCAACGGCAGAGGGTGCGATCGCAGAACTTACCAACCACAGTCCTTATAATATAGAAGGTGCCAAAATTCTGGTGACCGGATACGGAAACTGTGGAAAGGCGATCGCAAAGAAACTCCGTGGACTGGGAGCGAGGGTGACAGTGCTTGCCAGACGCCGCGAGGTAAGAAAGCAGGCAAAAGAAGATGGATTTTATGCAGTTGATTTTGCATTCGGACCGGAGGAGGCAATGGGAGCGGCAATGCTTGTAAATACTGTGCCGGCACCGGTTGTGACGCGTGTGATCATCAAGGAACTTCCGCGTGATGCCTATATTCTGGATATTGCTTCAAAACCTGGCGGAACAGATTTTGCATGTGCAAAAGAGTTTGGCATCCGGGCAGATTTAGTGCTTGGAATTCCGGGAAAATATGCACCAAAAGAAAGTGCATATATCCTTGAACGATCCATGGAACGTTTTGCCGCAAAGCAAAAAAACATAGACAGATAGATTCGTTTTTACAGAAAATGTGTGACAGAAAATATAGGTAATGAAATGATTCTTGATTTAAATAGAGCAGGAAGGTATGGAAAATGGATTTTTCAAAATGTAATATCGGACTTGGAATCACAGGTTCCTTCTGTATGTTTTCAAGAGCCAGAAAGGAAATAGAAAGGCTGACAGAACTTGGCGCAAATGTGATTCCTATTTTTTCATTTAATGCACAGACCTGTGATACCAGGTTTGGAAGCGCAAAAGATTATGTGGAAGGAATCTGTGATATCACAGGGAATGAGGGAATACGCACTATCTGCGCAGCGGAACCGATCGGACCGAATAATTTTCTGGATATCATGGTGATCGCACCGTGTACCGGAAATACTGCGGCAAAACTCTGCAATGGAATCACAGACACACCGGTTCTTATGGCAGCCAAGGCACACATGAGAAATGGAAAGCCGCTTGTAATCTCAATTTCAACGAATGACGCACTTGGAGCTAATTTTAAAAATATTGGCATGCTCATGAATACCAAAAATGTGTATTTCGTTCCGTTTGGTCAGGATAACTGCAAGAGCAAGCCAAATTCCCTGGTCGCAAAAATGGAATTGCTGCCGGAGACCATTGAGTATGCATTAAACGGCAGACAGATTCAGCCGGTCATTCAGAATCCGGATTAAACCTGAGTTTAACGTATGAACTGCCGATTGCAGGTGGTGGCACGGATTTTTG
>ERZ772937.1262-NODE-1262-length-19115-cov-5.130850_pt1 | contig 19115 bp, 16 predicted proteins | sample MGYA00512113_ERZ772937 | MGnify/ENA primary metagenome ERZ772937 (study PRJEB29015, sample SAMEA2737649) | human gut metagenome | biome: human gut; feature: human-associated habitat; material: faeces | place: China | collected 2012 ... | reverse complement strand
CCACACTCCCGGCCATCCGTGAAGTTGACCTGTTTCCCATAGTCCGGGCCGTCCGCGGAGTTGACCTGTTTCCCACAGTCCGGGCCGTCCGCGGAGTTGACTTGTTTCCCACACTCCCGGCCATCCGTGAAGTTGACCTGTTTCCCATAGTCCGGGCCGTCCGCGGAGTTGACCTGTTTCCCACAGTCCGGGCCGTCCGCGGAGTTGACTTGTTTCCCACACTCCCGGCCATCCGTGAAGTTGACCTGTTTCCCATAGTCCGGGCCGTCCGTGAAGTTGACCTGTTTCCCATAGTCCGGGCCGTCCGCGAAGTTGACCTGTTTCCCATAGTCCTGAGCGTCCATAAAGTTGACCTGTTTCCCACAGAGGATGGAAAACTCTTCTTGTGCTGAGCGTAAGAGCTATCTGCCGGAACGGTTCCTCTTCGCTTCCTCGCCAGTTCGCTCGCTACGCTCGGTTACATGGCTGCGGCGAGCGCTGATACCTTTCTCTATACCCTTTTGTACGACTTGTTGTGTGATGGTCATAAGTGCGTCTGCGTGTTGCGGCACTGTGATTGAGTGGCACGCCCGTCGAACTTCTCCCCCCTCCTGTTGAGAGCGAAATCAAAACAATATGATTTTTTGCTTGCAACATGACTCTTTTTGTTCAAAATGACAAAAAACGTCATGAGGTGATAAATGGACAATATTGAGCAGTTACGGAAAGTTGCTACACGTGCAGGTAAGCTTCTGACATCTTTGAGCGAGAGTATCCGCCAGCAAAAAGAGGAATTGAAGCTTACCGAGTTCTATCAGGAATACAGCAAAGCCGCTCTGTATAAGCTGCCTAAGCTCAGTAAAGGCAGTGTTGAGTATGCTGTGGCCGAAATGGAAGCCGGTGGCTACATTTTCAAAAAGAAACCTTCTGGTAATACGATGAAATACGCGATGACGATTCAGAATGTCATCGATCTGTATAACCACCGTAAAGTACCCAAGTACAGGGATCGCTTTGATAAAGCCTTTACGATTTTTGTATGTAATCTTAAAGGTGGTGGTTCCAAGACAGTTTCTACCGCTTCATTATCACATGCTTTTCGAGCTCATCCTCAGCTTCTGTTCGAAGACCTACGTATTCTGGCCATCGATTTCGATCCGCAGGCATCTCTGACAATGTTCCTGAGCCATGAAAATTCAGTGGGCCTGGTTGAAAATACGGCTGCTCAGGCCATGCTCCAGAACGTGTCTCGTGAAGAATTACTTTCCGATTTTATAGTACCGTCTATTATCCCTGGTGTTGATGTAATCCCCGCTTCCATTGACGATGCATTCCTTGCTGAAGGCTGGAAGGGATTGTGTGAAGAACATCTTCCAGGGAAAAATATTCATGCTGTGCTTAAAGATAACATTATCGATAAGCTCCAGCATGACTACGACTTTATTTTCCTTGATAGTGGTCCTCACCTTGATGCGTTCCTGAAAAACTGTATTGGGGCGGCAGACCTGATGTTGACCCCTCTTCCACCGGCTACGGTTGATTTTCATTCTTCCCTGAAGTTTGTGGCCAGCCTCCCTGCCCTCATAGATTCCATTGAAATGGATGGGCACACCTGCAATCTCATCGGTAATGTCGGCTTCATGTCCAAGATCCTGAACAAGTCTGATCACAAAATTTGCCATAGTCAGGCCAAAGAGGTTTTCGGTGCCGATATGCTAGACATGGTTCTGCCGAGACTGGATGGTTTCGAACGCTGTGGGGAGACTTTTGACACAGTTATTTCAGCAAATCCAGCAACCTATGATGGAAGTACAGAGGCACTAAAAAGCGCAAAATCAGCAGCGGAAGACTTTGCGAAGGCAGTCTTTGATCGCATCGAGTTCATTCGTACTAACGGAGGTATGTGATGTCGAATGAGAAAAGAAAAACCATCGGCAGACAGTTAAATACCCAGGCGTCAATTGCGGAAATGACGGACACCGGTAGAAGCCAGGTATTTACCTTAAAAACCGGCAGGAAGGTAACGTTCAGGTTTGTTCGGGTGCCTGCATCTGAAGTTGAAAGTAAGACCTTCGTAAACCAGGAAAACAACGGAAGAGATCAACTTGCACTGACCAGGGAGTCCCTGAAATCCATTATCCAGACGATTAAGTTTCAGCAGTTCTTTCCCTGTATTGGTATTAAGCAAAGTGAAAGGATTGAGATACTGGATGGTTCAAGACGGCGAGCCTCAGCAATTTTTGTCCGTACAGGCCTTGATGTAATGGTTACCGAAGAGCATTTATCAGCTGATGAAGCTCGCCAACTGGCTAAAGATATCCAGACAGCTAAAGAACATAATCTTCGGGAGATTGGCCTGAGATTGATCGCTCTTAAAGAGTCCGGATTTAATCAAAAGGAAATTGCTGAACTGGAGGGGTTATCTCAAGCTAAAGTTACCAGGGCGCTGCAGGCGGCGGCCGTACCGCAAGACTTGATTTCTCTGTTCCCGGTTCAGTCGGAGCTATCGTTTAGTGACTATAAACTTCTTTTAGAAGTTAATGAAAAACTCAGTGAAAAGGGATTAACGCCTGAAGAACTCATTCAGTCTGTATCAGCTCAGCTCGATGCAATTTTGAGTGAAGGCGAGCGACCAGAAGACGAACAGAAAGCCAGTATACTGAAGCTGATTTCTCAGGCATCTCAGGCATTGATAGATCCATCTCCCAAGGAAAAGTCAGTGGTTTCCCCACTCTGGTCTTTTGAAGAAAAGGACAAGTTCGCGCGTAAGCGTGTGAAAGGGCGTACGCTGACTTATGAGTTTAGCCGTATGTCAAAAGTGATTCAGGATGAACTGGACAAGGCTATCAACGAGGTCCTTGACAGAAATTTGAGTCAATAATTTCGCCATGGCGATTTCACATCTAACTTATTGTAATTAGGCAGTTTAGGCTGAGAATTTCAAGGTGAAATCGCCAAAGTTTTACGCCAGTTTCGCTGCAGGAATATCTGACCATCGTGTCGTATAAGCAGGAGAAAGCATCTCCCGTTTCATTTGCCATTCCGGGGCAATACCCCGCCCCGCAAACCATACTTTACCCAGCCCTGAGTTGTTGATCCCGTCCAGAACCTTCATCAGCTCAGCACTGTAAGGGCGTGGCGGGCGTTCGTCGAACAGCTGCAGCTGCGAAACGCCGGAGCCGGTGAAGTCATTCAGCATAACTCCGGCTTTGGCATACCGGTGTCCATCCCTCCAGATACGCTCCAGAGCCGTTGTGGCGGCTGCAATGATGTCCCTGGTGTCCTGAGTGGGTGTAAGAAGTTTTTCCGTAGCCACGTTGCCGTAGTAAGGTTCTTTAACGGCGAACGGAGACGTTTTGATGAAAACGGAAATATGCCGGCAATACTGGTGCTCTTTACGCAGCTTTTCAGAGGCCCGCTCTGCGTGCTGACAGATAGCCTGACGGAGTGACTCGTACTCCGTGATCTTCACGCCAAAACTGCGGCTGCAGACAATTTGCTGTTTCGTCGGAGGGGCTTCCTCAAGCGAAAGGCAGCTTTCCCCGTTCAGTTCACGTACCGTTCGCTCAAGGACCACAGAAAAATTTTTGCGGATGAAGGCCGGGTTCGTCAGGGCGAGATCGAGCGCGGTCTTAATGCCCAGCACATTCAGCTTGCGTGCAATACGGTTACCCACCCCCCAGATTTCTTCAACCGGCTGCAGTGAAAGCAGTTTCCGCGTTCTCTGCGGATTTCCCCTGGTCAGAGCAAGTACGCCACGAAACTGTTTCCACTCTTTTGAGGCCCACTGGGCTGATTTTGCGAGGGTCTTCGTTGGTCCGGCGCCCACGCCAATGGTCAGGTGGGTACAGTCATACACGTGCTGACGCAGCTGCCGGCCGAAGTCCTCAAGCTCCATACAGTGCTCCACGCCGGTCAAATCGAGGAACATCTCATCAATTGAATACTGTTCCACTCTGGGGGCCAGTTCCTCCAGGCAGTTCATCACGCGCGCCGACATCGAGGCGTAAAGTTCATAGTTACTTGAAAACGAATATATTTTTTCCGGGTACCTTTCGTTTTTTATCTGAAACCACGGAGTTCCCATTTTGATCCAGGGCTTCGCCTCGGCACTGCGAGCGATTACGTTCCCGTCGTTGTTGCTCAGGACGACTATCGGCTTTCCTTTCAAATCCGGTCGGAAAACACGTTCACAGCTGGCATAGAAGCTGTTCACATCGGCCAGGGCAAACATCAGTACATCTCCCTCGGGCGGTGGATGATGTGCGTGACGACGCCAAAGATATCCAGATCGTCCGGGTCGGGATAAATCGGCGACCAGGCGGCGTTCATGGGCTGCAGCGTCAGTCGTGGCGTCAGCAGCAGCCGTTTGACCGTAAACTCCCCCTGCACGCTGGCCACAACAATATCGCCATGCCGGGGCTTCTCGGCACAGTCCACAACCAGCAGATCGCCATTGTAAAGGCTGCCGTCGGCCATGCTGTCTCCGCTGGCGCGAAGGTAGTAAGTCGCGCTCGGATGCCGTATGCAGTAATCATGGAGATCCAGATCAGATTCGACATAGTCAGCTGCAGGGCTGGGAAAACCGCAGCTGGCCAGGTCTGCAAACAACGGATGGGCCTGTGGCGGGAGTTCTTTCCCGGTGCTGAAAAGCTGTAGCTTCATCTTTCCTCCTGACACTCTAATTTTACTGGTTATGCATACAGTTTGCGCCGGGAGACCGGTAGAGATCAAGGGGTGAAAGTCCCCGACCATTGAAGGACCAGCAATCCACAAGGTCCCCGAGTCATGCGTTGCATACCGCGAGGTATGGGGCGAAGCGTTGACAGGGGTGTTGACAGGCCAGCCATTGAGCCACGAAATGTATATTAAATTACCGGGTGCCGACGTTGTACTGTTAACGGAAGGCAACATCATAGGGTGCGATACTGCGAGTGCCACATGGACCCGGCGGGGTCTGAGACCCTGGCATGTCAATACGATCTCTACGCGGGAACCGGGAGATCTCCCCTCTGACCATCTGCCAGTGTCGGAGATGGCCCGCACCGGGAAGACGAGGAGTCATAGCCGGTGATGTACGGAGAGGAGAAGTCGGACTCGCTCATAGTAGCGGCGAAGCAGGCGAACAACCCGAAAGGAGCGGAGTCAGTGGAGCGAAGGAGCGGGGCCAAGGGGAACGCGGAACAGCCACACATGCGCCGGACACAGAGCCGGGAAAGCATGTCACAGAGGCTGTCACGCGTGCGGGAAGCTGCGAAGCAGCGGAAGAAAGAACGGTTTACCGCATTGTTCCACCTCCTGACAGCAGAGGCACTGGAGAACGCATTCCTCTCCCTGAGCAGGAAAGCGGCTGCCGGAGTTGATGGTGTCAGGTGGAAGGACTACGCCGAAAACCTGAAGGTCAACATAGCAGATCTGCACCGGAGGCTTCATCAGGGTAGTTACAGGGCTCAGCCCGGCAGGCGGCACTACATCCCGAAAGCGGATGGAAAACAGCGCCCGCTCGGCATCGCCTCACTGGAGGACAAAATCGTCCAGTATGCGCTGGTTAAGATCCTGAATGCAGTCTACGAAAATGACTTTATGGGGTTTTCATAGGGGTCGGTTCCGGCTGAGGGCGAAATGACACCCTAAGCTTTCGGTTCCTTGGGCCAAAGATATTCGCCAGTCAGTAGAATGTGCGCCCAGCCCAATGGGGATATGTGGGGAAGAAATTCAGGGGGAACATCCAACCCTTCGTTCCGCCGCTCCGTGACGGCATGACCAAGATGGACGGTATTCCAGTAAATGATCACCGCAGTCAATAAATTGAGCCCAGCGATTCGGTAGTGCTGCCCCTCTGTCGTGCGATCGCGAATTTCCCCCTGCCTCCCGATACGGAGCGCATTTTTGAGCGCATGGTGGGCCTCTCCCTTGTTAAGACCGATCTGAGCACGCCGCTGCATGTCCGTATCCAGGATCCACTCAATAATGAAAAGGGTCCGTTCAATACGACCAACTTCACGAAGCGCAACTGCAAGGTTGTTTTGTCGTGGGTAAGAAGCGAGCTTGCGCAGGAGTTGGCTGGGCCTGATTTTGCCAGCGGTCATCGTCGCGGCACAACGGAAAATATCAGGCCAGTTCGCAACGATAAGATCCTCCCGGGCTTTTCCACCTACCAACTTGCGTAACTCCCTGGGGGTCGTATCGGGATTAAATACGTACAACCGCTTCGATGGCAGATCCCTGATTCGCAGAACGAGATTGTAGCCGAGCAGGCTACTGGCTCCGAACAAATGGTCGGTGAATCCTGCTGTATCGGCATACTGTTCGCGAACATGGCGACCGACCTCGTTCATCAGTAGTCCATCGAGAATATACGGTGCCTCGCTCACGGTCGCCGGGATCGACTGACAAGCGAATGGCGCGAACTGGTCGCTTACGTGAGTATACGCTTTGAGGCCGGGAACAGAACCATATTTGGCATTGACCATGTTCATGGCTTCGCCATGCCGCGCTGTCGGGAAAAACTGACCATCGCTCGATGCTGACGTGCCCATCCCCCAGACGCGTGACATCGGCAGTTTACCCTGCGCGGCCACCACAATTGCCAATGCCTGGTTCATGGCTTCGCTTTCAACATGCCAGCGGGCAAGGCGTGAGAGCTGCCAGTAATCATGCGTGTTTGTAGCTTCCGCCATCTTACGCAGGCCCAGATTGAGCCCTTCAGCGAGCAGGACGTTGAGCAGACCGATCCGGTCGCGACATGGAGCCCCGGTTCTCAGATGGGTAAACGCATCTGTGAAACCAAGGGCTGCATCAACTTCAAGCAGCATGTCGGTAATCCGAACGGACGGCATTCGGCGATACAGATCCAGTATGAGTGCCTCGGCACCATCCGGCACGTCTGCTGTCAACCTGTCGATCCGCAACGTTCCATCTTCTATGCTACCGTGCGGAATAGTGCCGTTACGGGCAGCCCGGGCCAGCCGCTTAAGAGCGATCGTGAGTCGCGCCTTTCTGTCTGCCAGCCAATCCTGTGGGTTGGAAGGCACGGCCAGTTTTGCATTTTCCTGCGCCGCGATCATCGGCACCAGTACCTGCTTGAGGTCACCATAGCGGCGCGAATGAGCGAGCCAGACATCTCCGGAACGAAAAGCATCCCGGAGGTGAAAGAGTACCGCCACTTCCCAAAGACGGGTATCTCCTTTTTCCTGAGCTCGTAAATGACGGTTCCATTTGGAGCTGGGCCGCAGGAAACGCCTTTCTGGCGATGCAACACCTTTCATCTCTCCGATCGACAAAGCTGCTGCTACCAATGGTCCGGCGACCGGCGCGGCTTCGAGCTTCAGACAGCGCAACATGCGGGGCGCATAACGACGAAAGCGATGGTATCCCTGCCCGACATATGCAAGAGGCTCATCGGCTAGCGTGTTGCTGAGTTGAGTCCCTGTCGCTACCAGTTGAGCGAGCCGGTCCCATGCAACCGAACTGGCGACAGCCATCTCCAGCGGGGTTCCGTCACTGCGGGCCTCAAGCAACGAAGCTCCCAGCGCGGTGAAGGTGCGGATCGTATCCGTGAGTGTGGCTTTAGAGCCGGAAATTGTTTCGTCATGCTGGCGCTTCGCTTCCCGCCAGGTTTTTCCTACGATCCTGTCATGGGTTTCGACTATGGCATCAGCAATCGCCGCTTCCCACTCCACAACACAGACGGCAAGGATCGCCCAGCGGCGGTCCGAAGTGATGTCACGCAAACCGTCGGTGAAGTAGCGTTCACCCTGCCGACGCAGCCGGGCAATGCGATGGGCAGGTATGCTGGCCAAAGCACTATGATTGATATTCAGGGTACGCAGAAATTCGAGCCTGTCGAGCAAACGGTTAGCAGCAGCCGAGTTGTTACCAACCTCGAAGTTGCGAAGCCAGATGAAACGACTGATATTGCCGGCGAGCATTTCACTCAGAAGTTTGTCCAGGTGATCGCGAACATCCGCTGTTAAATTTTCCGCAATCCGCGTTTCAATCCGCCGCTCAGCGGCGACCAGAGCATCCGCGCACAAGCGCTCGATTGTCGATACTGCGGGCAGAATGGTGGAAGTTTCCCGACACCGCACAATAAAACGATGAGCAAGATCCTCGTTTGATCTGGCATCTTCGGCCTGGCCGAAAGTCCACTCCCGCAGATCACGGGCACCACGGCCCGTGAAGGTCTTGTAGCCGTAAATTTCGCGCAGCGTGTCCATGTGCTGCTGACGGGTTTGGCGCCGTGTGGCATAAGTGAGAAGCGCATCAGCCGGAACTCCAAGCTGAGCACCGACGAAGGAAAGGACTTCACGCGGGATCATCTCACCAGGAGCCAGTGCACGGCCCGGATATCGTAAGGCACAAAGTTGCAGGGCAAAGCCAATCCTGTTTTCCGGTCTGCGGCGCTGCCTAATGTTTTCCAGGTCATCATCGCCCAGAGTGTAGAACTTCAGTAGCGACAGTTCGTCCGTGGGCAGATCGAACAGCGCTGCTCACTGCCGTTCGGTGAAAATATGGCGTCGTGACATACAAATTCGTCCCTTTTGAAGTATAGTCTGTTTTGGACAACAGCCAGCCCATATAAATCAGGGCGTTCCGATACAAAAATCCAGGAGGGTTCAATTGGGACATCGTGCCGCCATTTACTGCCGGGTTTCAACAGCGGATCAGTCTTGTGAACGCCAGGAATTTGATCTGCGAGCCTTCGCCGGCCGTGCCGGCTACGACGTGGTGGGAATATTTAAGGAAACAGGTTCAGGAACTAAACTCGACCGGGCCGAGCGAAAGAAAGTCCTGGCGCTTGCCCAGTCCAGACAAATTGATGCAATCCTGGTCACTGAGCTTTCCCGGTGGGGGCGCTCGACGCTCGATCTGCTCAATACGCTACGTGAACTGGAGAACTGGAAGGTTTCCGTGATAGCCATGAATGGAATGGCGTTCGATCTTTCGTCGCCGTATGGACGAATGCTGGCGACGTTTCTTTCCGGCATTGCGGAGTTTGAGCGGGATCTCATCAGCGAGCGGGTCAAGTCAGGCCTTGCTGTTGCGAAGGCACGTGGTAAGAGGCTTGGTCGTCAGGCCGGAGTGCGACCAAAATCAGACCGACTTTTGCCTAAGGTGGTTGCGATGAGGGCCGAGGGACGCAGCTATCGCTGGATCGCACGCGAGCTCGGTATCAGCAAGAATACCGTCGCTGACATCGTGCAACGACACAGAGCTAACGCTTAGGGTGTCATTTCGCCCTCAGCCGGAACCGACCCCATATAGACGGTATTCCACAGCGAGATAGCCGCCGTCAGCAGCGTCAGTCCACTGGCGCGGTAGCTCTGATTTTCCGGTTTTCGGTCCCTGATTTCACCCAGCCGATGCAGGAATACCGCACGCGCCAGCGCGTTACGGGCTTCTCCTTTATTCAGTCCCGCCTGTACCCGCCGACGAAGTGCCGGATCGCGGAACCAGTCGAGCATAAACAGCGTTCGTTCAATACGGCCAATTTCCCTCAATGCTTTGGCAAGTCCGTTTTGCTTGGGGTAGCTGGCAAGCTTTTTCAGCATCAGGGATGCCGTCACGGTTCCCTGCTTTATCGAGGTTGCCAGACGCAGCACTTCACGCCAGTGAATTTCGATCTCTTTCAGATTCAGGCTGGTTGTTGATATCAGTGACTGAAGCGCCGGGTATTGGTCAGCTTTCCCTTTGATAAACAGCTTCTTGTCATGGAGATCCCTGATTCGCGGACAGAACGCAAATCCCAGCAGATGCATCAGGGCAAAGACATGATCGGTGAAACCAGCGGTATCGGTGTAATGCTCCCTGATTTCCAAGTCGCTTTCATGATACAGCAAGCCATCGAGAACGTGGGTTGAATCCCTGACCCGACTGATTATGCAGGTGTAAAACGGGCTGTATTGATCCGAAATATGGGTATAAAACTGACGTCCAGGCTCCTGCCCATATTTCGGGTTAACCTGCCCTGCGTAGCGGCCTGAGCTGCCTGTTCTGAAATTTTGTCCGTCTGATGATGACGTTGTCCCGTCACCCCAGAATGCCGCCAACGGTCTTTTCCCCTGCGCATTTACCAGCTCTGCAAGAGCTGCTGAATAGGTTTCATCACGGATGTACCATGCCTGAATATCTTCGAGTGATGATTTGGTGCTCCCGGGGCAGGCTTCTGCCATTTTGGTCAGGCCAAGATTGATGCCATCCGCAAGAATGGTGGTGAGGAGCAGGCGGGTATCGGGACGGGTAATGTCGTTTTTTATATGCGAAAAATGTCGGGTAAACGTCGTCCAGCTGTTTACCTCATCGAGAATTTCCGTGATTTTAGGTCGCGGTAGCATGCTATAAACCAGCTCTGCCAGCGGTGAAACCTGCGCCGGAACGCAGTTATCCAGCGGAGAGACTTTTACGCCCCTGTCGGATATTTCCACATCGGGCAGTTCACCAAGGGCAGCCATGGCATTGACCTCTTCAAGTCTGGACTGAAGCAGAGTCATACGGCGGGTAATGTACTCATTATAATCAGCAGATACGGGCAGTGGCAGCGCCGGTGTGAGTTTGTCAAAGTCCTTTTCGGGTATGAGGTAATCATCAAAATTTTTGTAGCGGCGCGAGCCTTTAACCCAGATATCCCCGGAGCGCAACGCTCCCTTAAGCTCGCTGAGCGCACAAAATTCATAATACTGCCGGTCAATACCCGCAGGTGTAATCACCACCTTGCGCCAGCTTTCAGGGACAAACTCAAGCGGCGCTGTCGCCGAAACTTTACGTGACTGCTTCCGGTACATATCCTTGATCACAACCAGTGCATCAGCCAGAGGTTGCGCTGCCGGGGTTGCGACTAACTGTAAAGCGGACAACATGCGCGGGGCATATTTCCGTAATGTGCTGTATTTCTCAGTAATAATATGCAGTGGGTCAAAATTTTTTTTTCTGGCGAGATGGCGTGTTTCCTCCAGACTGGCGACAAATTCAGGCCACGGGAGTATGTTTTCTATTGCGAGCCAGGGATCGCCACCGGAATCACGGGCATCAGACAGCGCCTGACCGACATCGATGTACTGCCTCAGTTTGGACTGGATCAGCTTTCCGGTCTGCTGAAGGCGCTCAGCCTGTGTTCTTTTGGCTTTGCTGAAAAGGCTGTTCAGCATTCGCTCATGCAGCTCAATCACTTCGTCTGTCAGTGTGGCTCTGGCTTCTTCCAGCACGCAGACCAGGATCGCATGACGGCGGGCTGCTGAAAATCGGGTCAAATCCCGGCTACTCATCTTTCGGCCTTCCCGCGCCAGTTTCAGCAACCGGTTCTGGTGTATGGCACGATCTATACCTTCAGGTAATGCCAGCGATTCAATGCTACTGAGCCGATCAATATGTTGCAGCACGTTCTTACCATTGATTTTACCCGGCGGTTGCAGAAGCCATGTCAGCCTGGAAGGTTGATTATCTGATGACTCAAGTAAACGATCCAGGGCATCCCTGTGAGCCGGAGTTAACGGGGCATTCAGGGTCTGAAATACGATTTTATCGCCGCCTGCCATGGCCTCAGCACAGGTACGCTCCACGACATCAATCGCAGGGATTATCACGTTGCTCTGCCGGAGATAGACCAGTAACTCTTCGGCCAGGAGAATACCTTTATCGGTGCGCGTCGCCATCGACAACAGGTGTGTAATACAGTCCTGCTGTATTTTGCCGGTGAACGCCTTTACGCCAAGATAGCGGTACAGTTCGGTTAAATGCTCACGCCGGGTTGTATCCCGGCCGGAAAGGTAAGCAGACCAGAGATCCCCGGTAAGCTTTAGCCTGCTGGCGATATGCTTCAGCAGCATATCAGAGGGTGGGATTTTTTTATCCGGTGCAAAGCCGACATTTTTCAGATAGCAAAGAAGGACAGCAAAACCAAAACGGCTGGCGGGTTTACGGTGAGCACTGATAAGCGCCAGATCATGCTCACTGAAATAGGCCATTCGGGTCAGCGTTAACTCATCGTCCGGTAATGCCAGTAATGATTCTCTTTCCGATAGAGAAAGAATCTGCCTCCTTGCCATATAGTTTCCCTCATAAATTATTTGATGCGGAATTTTTAACAAAAATGGTTATCGCATAAGGGTACACCCTGACGCCATACTCAAAACGTGACGGCACACGATGAATGACATAACCTATATGCGATAGATTAAATGCAATAACCTAAATGCGATACCATGGTGGAAAAATGTTCATCAGAGCTTATTTAAGGGCATCGACGGAAGATCAGTTCGCCGATCGGGCAAAAGAGATGCTGGAGCAGTTTGTTCAGGAGCGGGGACATAAAATAGCCAGTTACTACCGGGAGAACATAAGCGGTACAAAACTCGACCGCCCGGAGCTGGGACGCTTACTGATGGACAGTCACCGCAATGATATTTTACTGGTCGAGCAAATTGACCGCCTGACCCGTCTGAGTAACAGTGACTGGATGACGCTGAAAAAGCAGATAGAACAACACGAACTGCGGATTGTCAGCTTGGATGTACCCACCTCATGGCAGGCGCTGTCAGATAAAGACCCTTCGCAGGCTGACCCAATCACCCGCGCCGTGATAACCGCCATCAATAATATGCTTATCGACCTGATGGCCGCGATGTCGCATAAGGACTGGCTGAGCCGCCGCCAGCGCCAGAAGCAGGGAATTGAACGGGCACATACACTGGGGAAATACCGGGGTAAACAGGCCGATCAGGAGCGACATCAGAAAGTCCTGTACTACCGACAGGTAAAGAAACTGAGTATTCAGGAAACGGCTGATGCTACGGGCTACAGTGCGTCACAGGTTTGCCGGATACAAGCGCTTCATAAAAATAATGAAACTGCCTGAAAGGCTGGAATAACGGTGTTTATTTGCAGTCATGGCGTAATAGTTAGCGCCCTGTAACAACTTTTGTGATTAGCAGCCTGACGCATTATCTATGTAAGGAAAGTCCGCTGCGTGCCAGGAGCGGACGTTAAAATGATTCAAGACGCGCTATTCCAGGCTGATTAATATTTTGCCGATAGCCTTACCCTGCTCCATAGCCTCATGACCAACGGCAATATCAACAAGAGGAAGCGTTAGCGCGATCTCAGGAGTGTATGACTCCATTCTCAGACAGGCTGTGATATCACGGATGGCTTCGTTTCGTGCTTCTTCCGGCATGGTATAGACAAATACAAAACGAAAGACAAAACCTTCAAACATTGTTTTCAAAAAAGGAATATGCAGCTGAGCCGATGGCTCTTCAGTGGCGTAGGCACTAATGACGCCAGATTTTTTCAGGCAAGTCACATCTGTATTGAGGTTGCTCACTAAGTCAACATCGACAATTCGATCAACACCGAATCCACCGGTTGCTTGCTTGACTCGCTCAGCCACATCTTCGTTATGCCGGTTAACAATAATATCGGCGCCAAGTTTACGAACGACATCTTCTTGCTCCGGACGACTCACAGTGGTTATAACTCTTGCCCCAGCCCATTTACTCAGAAGAATGGCTGCTGTTCCTACAGCCCCTGCACCGCCCTGAATCAGTACCCATTTTCCACGTAAATCTCCATCGGCAAACAAACAGCGGTGTGCTGTCATCGCGGGAATACCGAGGCATGCACCTGTTTCAAAAGAAACATTGTCCGGTAATACAACGGCATTTTGTGAAGGGATAACAACATATTGTGCAGCGGTTCCAAAAGCACGCCCTGATTGTGCCTCATAAACCCACACTTTCTGTCCAATGCGCTCTGCCGTAACTCCTGCTCCGACCATATCAATCACGCCGGAACCATCCTGATGCGGAATAATTCGAGGAAATTTCTGTTTTGAGCCCGCAAAGCCAGTACGAGATTTGATGTCAGTCGGATTGAGTCCGGAGAAGGCAATGCGGACGCGCACCTCACCTGGTCCAGGGATAGGATCGGGTAACTCGCTTATTAGCAAAACATCATGTGCTGCACCGCACTTTTCATAAAATGCTGCTTTCATTCCATTATCTCCATAAATCCCATTAAATATTTCGCCAAAGGGTTATGTGATAATCAGTCCAAGAGTATAAAATCGCAAGTAGGCACATTTTTTATATATAGGTGTATTTTTTACACTAATGGGATTGGCATGAAATCAAAACCGTTTAACTGCCCGGTTGAAGTGACCATTGCCGTGGCTGGAGGAAAATGGAAACCTCTGATTATTTTCCATTTAATGTCAGGTACTAAACGGTTTGGGGAACTCCGTCGGCTCGTAGGGAATGTATCTCAGCGTTCGCTGACGCTACAGCTTCGGGAACTGGAATCGCATGGCATCATAAACAGGGAGGTCTTCGCCGAAGTACCGCCCCGGGTAGAGTATTCTTTGACTCAATACGGAAAAACACTGGAGCCCGTTCTACATGCAATGAAAAATTGGGGGGATTCATATGTGGAACGTAATGGGATTCAATGTGTTCAGCTGGAAACTCGGGACGTTAATCTGGATAGCTCTGTAAGTTAAGCGGAGTCCACACTCCATTGGTGGCATTGGGCGAGAGTTTTGGCCAAAGGTGCGATGTGTACCACTCGCGAGACATCCAATTGTGAATGTCTCATCGGTAAAGTGGTTACTTCAACGGCTCAATACACTGTTAGGTTAACTTCCGCTGATCGCTCAAAGCTGCCTGTCAAAGTGGTCAAGCTTCACATAGCTCAGAGGTACAAAAAATAACCTTAACGAATGGAAGGGACTTCCCCTGGATATGCGCCTGATTAACTCTTGTGCAATCATGGGGTAAACATAGCCCCGGAGGGATTCGTTATGACCATCACGACTGTCGGTATCGATCTTGCTAAAAATGTGTTTGCTGTTCACTGCATTGACCAAAATGGTAAAGCTGTTCTGGTTAAACCCAAGGTGTCGCGTGCAGCACTTTCTGAACTCATCGCAGGTTTACCTCCCTGTGTCATTGGAATGGAAGCCTGCTCGGGTGCCCACTATTGGGCAAGATTATTCAGGCAGTATGGCCATGATGTCCGGTTGATGGCTCCGAAATTTGTCTCACCCTATCGCATGGCGGGTAAGACCGGGAAAAATGATGCAGCTGATGCAATAGCTATTTGTGAGGCAGTGCAGCGGCCGCATATGCGCTTTGTACCAGTCAAAGACGAAAGCCAGCAGGCAATGCAATGCTTACATCGGACAAGACAGGGATTTATCCAGGAAAGAACAGCAACGTATAACCGTCTTCGGGGCCTGATATCTGAATTCGGGGTTATTGCCCCACAAAGCACTGATGCTCTGCGTCATGTTGTTTCTGACCAGAAGGAAACTCTGCCAGTACAGGTTAGGCTGTGCATTGATGATCTATTGACACATGTCACTAATATTGAAGAGAAAATCGCCGAATATGACAGGGTATTATCTCGTGTGGCCAAAACAGATCATCGCAGCCAGCAGTTAATGGAACTGAAAGGTGTTGGGCCCACCACAGCGAGTGCGCTGGTCGCCAGTATTGGCAATGCCCATGATTTTAAGAACGGGCGCCAACTGGCAGCCTGGTTGGGGCTAACGCCATCACAATACAGTAGTGGCGGAAAATCAAAGCTTGGCAGGATAACAAAAGCGGGTGATGCCTATCTGCGAACCCTACTGGTCCAGGGAGCCCGTTCTGTAATGGTAGGGGCAGAGAATAGAACGGACCCGTTTAGCCGTTGGGTCTGCTCGTTGATTGGTAGGCGGGGATACTGGCGTGCTGTCGTTGCAATCGCCGCCAAGAATGCGAGGTTGTGCTGGGCATCATTACATTACGGCGATGACTTCAGACTGTATTCAACAACATGAAAAATTTAACTGAGTAGTAACTGAACTGTAAATTGTTGATGGTAAAGGGTTAGACCCCCGTGAGAAGTATCTGCATATCCTACTGGATATCACTATCCGATTAACGAAGGAGGATCTCACGAGCGTCTTTCATCAGGGTCCGAATCACTAGCGATTCAGCATGACCGTTTATAGTAGCGCAGTCTTATCCCTTGCCTTTCATTGATGAACAGACAGAAATTAAAAACCGGCGTTGACTGTTCGGGGAAGCCCTTATAGTAGGATAATTTCCTTTTTCCAAGCGGACCCGTTAACGTACAATAATTTTCGATATCCAAACTGACCCCGTTTTTAACGTAAGGAAACCAAAATGACCGATATGGATATCGAAAACGAGATTGTGGCCAAAGGCAAAACGGCCGCGCGTGTTACCCCGGAACGCATTGAAGCTGTTATCTCAGGCGAGTTTTACTTTACCGGCGCGGACGGATATCGCAGCTCACCGTTGTGGCTGAAGCAGGAAGAGCCTGAACCGGCCCCGCAATCACTCGAACTGCTGACCTTCTGCGTTCTTGTGCTGGAGAACGGCTACACCGTAACCGGCGAGTCTGCGTGCGCCAGCCCGGAGAACTTTGATCCGGAGATCGGGCGTAAAATTGCACGCCAGAACGCAATTGCCAAAATCTGGCCCCTGGAAGGCTATCTTCTCAAGCAGCAGCTGCACGGGGTGAAGTGATGAAGGTCGTTATCTACGGACGGGATAATTGCTCATACTGCAAACGTGCGGTCGAGCTGGCGAAGCAGCTGCACGGCCACGGCTTTGGCGATTACGAATACATCGATATTGTGTCTGCCGGCATCGACAAAGAGAAGTTGAGCGACCTGGTTGGCAAACCGGTGGAAACCATACCGCAGGTGTTCGTTAATGGTGAACCTATCGGCGGCTATACAGAATTTGCTGCTTTTGCGAGCACACTGTAATACAATACGGCTCCTTTTGGGGCCGTTTATTATTTGTCGCTTTCATCAACACAGCGTACACTTAGTTACGAGCCATCGAGTTGTTAAGAGGTTTTATGCGTTTAGAAAATTGCCTGGAAGATATGAGTGTCATTAGCAATGCCCTTGCTACTGTGACCTCTAACGCTTCGCGTTTTTCAAATGAAAAGCCTAAAGCCAAATCTGGGCGTGCCTTTATTGAGCCGCTTGGCTATCGACGCTTCCGTGGCACGGTGAAGCACTCTGCGAAATTTGCTGGATTCAAAGAACAAGCCTATGTGAGAACCGCAGGTATCCCTGTTCAAGAGAACAGCGATGCGGCACAGCTGGCAGAGATCGAAAGCAAGCTCGCAGAATTGACAGCGAAACACGTTCGCCTGGCTAATGCCATCTCTGGATGGAAAGCGGAAAAGATTCGCAGCAGCTTCGGTGAAAGCCGTTACGAAGAACTGAAGAACGTTGACCTGACCATTCGTGGTTTGGAGGGATTCGTTAACAAGTTGATTCGTGACTCTGAGCAACCTCATCCATACTTGAAGCGCCTGAGCGATTCTGTAACTGAGTATCGTTTGGCTATCTCTGATCTGCTATTGATTTTAAATCAGTGTTTTAACGACGTAGACGTCATCGAATCGCAGACAGGCCTCATTGATGAGGACGTCTTCGCCAACTTCTCATTCCATTGAGGTTGATCGATGAAGGTCACATGGAACAGTGATAGTTACGCCCAATTTTTACAGCCGACCTTCGATATAAAGCCTGACTTAAAGATCACGTTACTCGACGATTTCACGTCGCTTAAACAAGGCATGTACCCAACCGTATTCGGGAAAGATGGCCCGTATACGGCTCCGGGTGCTATTGTGTCCTCCCGCGTTTATCACGTTCATCTCTTGTTCACGAAGCAAGAACGAACCAGCAGCCGCAACAGATTCAATTGCACAAGCGACCGCGCACTCGTTTACAGTCAACATGCACATTTCCAAGATGTGTATAGTCTATTAGCAATCTTCCCGGGCAATGCACATCAGTATGCGAAAGATCCAAAAATCATGGCCGATATCGCTGCATACGCCGCCGCATTTCAAGCTCTCACTAATCCGTGACAATCACGCTAATAAAATCTCAGAATTTAAATTTCCAGCCTTAAATGATTCCATACCTATTAAGTATGGAATCATTGTACAAAACAGGCTATTTTATGGTTGATCATACAAAAACTTAGGCCTAATATACTGTTTATACATACAGTGAAAAGGCTTCACTCAGTGAGTGGACGATGAAAAACACCTTTGATAAAGCACGCGCAGCAGAAAACACCTCTCGGGAAGCCATCGAGTACCTTGAACGCGCTTCCGGTTTGTCGGCAGTGTCGACCGCCAAATTCGACGGAGACATGTCGTTTTCATCCGCCTTCATGTTATTCACTCGCTTATCTTTACTGATAACGAGGCGTCGACCTGAAATAGCTGTTCATTGTGTTTTGATACATGTAATGCCGCATATCTCTGAAGTAAAGGTAAGTGATATAAGTAGGGTCTTGGTCAACCAGTTGGTGAACCCACTGATACTGGAAGGCAAGATCGTCCAGGGCAGACGCGTGTTCTCCCTGATGAAACAGTTCCTGAGCTGGTGCGCCTTTCAGGGGCTGATTGATACATCACCGTTGAATGATATGTCGCTCAACAGAGTTGCCGGTGGCGCAAAGCCAGTACCGCGCGAACGTAAGCTGACCGACGCCGAGGTCTGGGTATTCTGGAACGTCTGGGATTACTTCAATGTGTGCGAAGGCACAAAGTGGGCGGCCAGGCTCTGTCTTGTTGCTGCCAGACGACCCGATGAAGTGCTCCGGGCCAGAAAGGATGAGTTCAACCTTCAACGTGATGTATGGAATCAAGGTACGCGAAACAAATCAGCCAGACAGCACGCGCTGCCGTTAAGCCCATTGATGCGTCAATGCGTGGAAGAGTTGTTCGAGTACGGGAAAGGCAGCCAGTGGCTCGTTCCTTCGAATAAGAAGAAGGGCGTGGATACGCCAATGTCTAAGGTGGCCATCGCCCAGGCACTGAGAAGGATACTAGAACGACCTGAGTTGATGGAGATTGAGCCATTCACTCCACGCGACCTGAGACGAACAGCGCGTAGTTATTTCCCTGCTCTGGGGATTAATCAGGAGGTGGCCCGTAAGATTATGAACCACAGTCTTGAAGGGATAGACCGCGTCTATGATCGTCACGATTATATGGATGAGATGCGAGACGCCTTGAATAACTTCTCAACGTACATCGCATCTATCGTGAATCAAACAGACTTAGACGAGATAGACCACAAATTCAAGGGA
>ERZ772937.1241-NODE-1241-length-19292-cov-3.573894_pt1 | contig 19292 bp, 21 predicted proteins | sample MGYA00512113_ERZ772937 | MGnify/ENA primary metagenome ERZ772937 (study PRJEB29015, sample SAMEA2737649) | human gut metagenome | biome: human gut; feature: human-associated habitat; material: faeces | place: China | collected 2012 ... | reverse complement strand
CCGTTCCCTTGCCTGTGTTTCATTGATCAGGCCAGAACTAAGGTCTGCATCAATAGCCATCTGTTTTCCCGGCATGGCATCCAGATTAAATCTGGCTGCCACCTCTGCCACTCGTTCTGCACCTTTTGTGATAACAATAAACTGCATCAACACGATGATCAGGAAGATGATCAGACCTACTACTACGTTTCCTCTTAAAACGAAATCACCAAAGGCAGCAATGACACGGCCTGATGAACCTCCCTGAGAAAGGATATTTCTCGTGGTTGAAACATTGATACCCAGACGGAACAGCGTGGTAATAAGCAAAAGAGAGGGGAATATGGAGAATTCCAATGGCTCCCGAATGGTCATGGTTATTACCAGGATCATCATGGAAAGGGACATATTCAATATGATCGCCACATCCACCAGTCCCGCCGGAAGGGGAATGATCAAAAGCAATATGATCGTGATCACAAACATAACCACTGAGTAACTCAATAACCGTTTCATTCGTCCATTAATCTCCAACTATTATTTTCTATCTTTATTTTTCCCGTTATCCTGTTTATACAGATATACCAGGATTTCCGCTACTGCTGTATAAAATTCTGAGGGGATCGGCCTGTCCAGTTCACAGGAATTGTACATAGCCCGTGCAAGTGGTTTATTTTCAATGGTATAAACATTGTTTTCTTCCCCCACCTTTACGATTCTTAACGCCAGTTCATCTAATCCCTTGGCAAGTACTACCGGAGCATTGTCATGATCAGGATCATATTTTAAAGCAATGGCCACATGGGTAGGATTTCGTATGATCACATCTGCCTGGGGAACCTTCTGCATCATCCTGCTGGATGCCATCTGACGCTGCAGGCTTTTGATCCTGTTTTTAATCTCAGGATTACCTTCTGTCTGTTTATACTCATCTTTTACTTCCTGCTTTGTCATACGAAGCTCTTTTTCGTATTCCCAGCGCTGATACAGATAATCGCCAAAGGCAATGACCGTAAAGGCAATACATACACGTATCAGCAGATCAAAGAGCATTTTCATCATATAAGCCGCAGATGCTGCAGGATTCATATCGATCATTGATGCCATGGGCTGCAGATCCTGCTTCAGTATGTTGTAAAGCAATACCAGCAGCAGTGTTATCTTGATGGAGTTTTTCACCAACTCTACTGCATTTTTCATGGAAAACAGACGTTTTATACCTGAAAGAGGATTAAGCCTGTTCCATTTTGGCCGGATGGATTTAAAGGATACATTAAAACGTGTTTGTACTCCATGCGCCACAATTCCAAGTAAAAGGGCTAAAAGCAACAGAGGAAGCGCACATTTTAAAAACACAGACAGTGTAACAAAAACAAGGCTGGCTGAAAGCATATCTTCTGAGGACCGGGCTGCTCCATCTATGACCCAGGTCATATAATTTTTCATCTGTCCATATATAAAAGGAAGCCATATGCGGATCCCGAAAAATATGCCAGCCAAGATCACTACGGTAGCTACATCCCTGCTTTGGAAGATATTTCCTTCTTTTCTGGCATCCCGCCGCTTTTTGGCGGTAGGCTGTTCGGTTTTCTCCTGGCCACTCTGTCCCATCTTCTATGACACTCCCTTCAGACTGGTTTCATATTGCTTAAAAGCTTCCACATCATCTGATACATATATGTAAAGATGGTATCTATATAATCTGCCATTGGCGAAAACAGTAGCAGCATCATCAAAAGCCCCATTATGATCTTTACCTGGAAATTTACCGTAAAAACATTGATCTGGGGAATGATACGCATCAGAATCCCCATTGCCAGTTCTGATACAAGCTCAATTGCTATCATTGGAAATGCAAACTGCATACCAGTAAGGATCCCCTGGCAGAATCCAGCTGTGATCACATGGACCAGCATGGGATTAAATGTCACTTTTCCAAAAGGGATCAGCTGTACCGACTGGTAAAACAATGCTAACAGCCGCAAATGACTGTTGCTGGCAAAAAAGATCAGTACCATAAATGCATAATAAATACCGGAACTGACCGTTGACTGGGTTCCATACTGGGGATCATAAACCTGGGCCATGCTAAGTCCCATTGAATAATCCATAATGGAAGAAGCAAACCGGATCGTAAGGAATGCCAGTTCCATTGCAAAGGCTAACACTGCCCCAAGAAAAAGCTCTCCTGCAAGCATCAGGATGTATTCTGCCATTGACTCCGGATATGCCATCTGGGTCTGGTCTGCAGACAGATACAGGAGCAGTGACAGGGCAAAAATAAAATATGCCCTTATTTTTACAGGAAAATTACTTTTTCCAAAAAGGGGATTGAATCCGATGGCTCCGCTCATACGCATCACTGCCATTGAAAATGTGATAAACATAGATCTTCTTTACCCCTTTGCGATCAATTCCACTATGTATTGAAAAAATTCCTGAAGCATGACCAGCATAGAACTTCCTAAAAAACCTAAAAGCACCATAATAGCCAGCAGCTTGGGGACAAATGTCATTGTCTGTTCATTGATCTGTGTGGCTGCCTGAAAAACAGCAATGACCACACCTACGATCATACTGATCAACAGAAATGGCAGCGACAGCTTCATTGCCAGCTGGAATGCTTCATACATGATATCCAGGATCTGCACTTCTGTCATATTCCCACCTCTTTCCTACCGGAAGCTTTGTACCAGACTGGAAAATAAAAGTTCCCAGCCATTTACTGTAATAAATAAAAGTAACTTAAAGGGAAGAGAGACCATAGTTGGCGGAAGCATTACCATACCCATGGACATAAGGGTGGTAGACACCACTATATCTATAAGCAGAAATGGAAGATAAATCAGAAATCCTGCAAGAAACCCTTTTTTTAATTCGCTGGTCATAAAAGCTGGTACAACAACAGTAAGAGGATATTCTTTCACATCTTTCTTAACTTCCCGTTTTGACATCTGTACAAAATGATCCAGCGTATCCTTCTCTGTATTGCGAAGCATGAATTGCTTCAGTGGATCTGCCATGCGGCTTACTGCCTCCTGCTGTGTGATCTCCCCATTTTTATAGGGCTCGTAGGCAACCGTATTGATCTGACCTATAACCGGACTCATAATATACAGCGACAAAAAAAGTGCCATGCCTGTTAATACCATATTAGGCGGCGTCTGCTGGACTCCCATTGCATTTCTCGTAAAAGAAAGTATGATTATGATGCGCATAAAGGAACTCATCATAACCACAATGGAAGGAAGCAATGCTGCAAAGGTAAGCAGCATGATAATATCCAGCGCAGGAACATTTCCTCCATTTAAGCCTGTAATCAGCTCATTCATTCGTTTTCTCCTCCTTAAACCGTTCCAGAACCTGGATCCCCGTCTGACTAGTCCCAAGCAGATATTGGTTTTCATCCAGTTTAAGAAGAATAATGTACTGATCATTTCCTACTTTTAGTTGTTCCAGTATCCGCATCTTTCCCCCCTTATTTCCATAAGGGGCGTTTTTCCCCAGGTACCGGCTTGCCTGCCATGCCAAAAACAAAATGACTACAAAAGCAAGCAGCATACCTGTTGTAGAAACAATATCTGTTATCATATTAAAGGCTCTCCGGATTGATATCCCTGGTTACAATATCGGTAATACGGATACCAAAATTATCCTCTACTACTACAATATCTCCCCTGGCAACACACTGTCCATTTACATACAGGTCTGCCTGTTCTCCTGCCATTTTGTCCAGGACTACAAGAGATCCCTGGGTAAACTCCAGAATGTCTTTTACCAGCTTCTTGGTGCGTCCTATCTCCACAGATATCTCCAACGGCACCTTCATGAGCATTTCCTGGTTGGCGCTTTCTTCTCCATTTTCACTTCCAGAAGATTCAAGACCAGGCGCATTGGCCGGCCGGATCAGGGCAGGTTCCCTGGATTCCTTTTTCCCTTCCTGTTCCCGTTTTTCCATATCCTGCATCAGCTGCATCCTCTGCACCTGTGACTGCTGCATCTGATTCAAAAGCTGTAAAATAGCCGGATTCATATCTGCAGAAATACCAGCTGGAATCTGGGAATATACCGGCTGCGATGTAGGTGCTGGCTGCGGTGTAGATGCTGGCTGTGGGACCGGTGCTGGCTGCGGGGCCGGTGCTGGCTGCGGGGCCGGTGCTGGTTCTGGATCAGGCTGCGTTTTTTCTTTCTCTGCTGCCTCTTCTATTACCTTCTCTGCAGTTTCTTCTGCTGCCTTTGATCCTGACTCCTTATCTTCTGTCTGAACCTCTGCTGCTTCTTCCAGGGATATCTCAAATGGTTCCAAAAGCCTTTTGGCAAGCTTTTCCGGCATAATATTTAAAAACTCACTTTTCAGCTTTCCTTCGATCTCAAGGGTAAAGGAAATGACCACCATAGGAATTGCTTCCGGAAAATACTTGTTTTTAAAGCTTTCTGCGTCTGTGATCTCAAAAGAAACTGGTGTGGATATATTAACTGTAAATTTCAAAAATTCTGAAAGTGCCGTTGCTGAAGCACCCATCATCTGGTTCATTACCTCACAAATAGCACTTCTGTTGATCTCATCCAGTTCAAATTCATCATCTGAAAGTTCTTCTCCCAGAAGGGTTCCTACTATGATGCGCACGTCATTTCTGCTGAACATCATAATATTGCTTCCTTCCAGTCCCTCTACATAAGCGATCTCTACTCCTACTGCCGGTTCCAGCTTTTTAAACTCAAACTGATCCCTTGTAAGGATCTTTACCTTTGGAGTCGTAATGTGAACGGTAGATCCTAAAAGGGTAGACATTGCTGTCGCTGATGCTCCGAGGCTGATATTCATCATCTCCCCAAGAGCATCTATTTCCATCTCATTAAAGCTGAGTGCACCCATTCTTATTTTCCTCCTGTTTTCTACTTACCGATTTCCAGTGCTTTCTGAGCCATCAGCTTAATTGCGTTTAACGCTGTTACATTTGCTTCATAAGACCGGGTAGCTGACATGCTGTCTACCGTTTCCTTCAGCACATCCACATTTGGCATAGTCACATAGCCGTCTGCATCCGCATCCGGATGATCCGGATTGTAAACTTTCTTAGCTTCTCTGTCATCTTCCACAATGCCAGAAACTCTTACTCCTGCATGACGGCTGGTTATTCCTTTTCCCCGTGCTGCATTTTCCATTGCCTGGGCAAAAGACGTATCTGAATAGCTTTCAAGAAGTACATTTTTCCTTCGGTATGGACCACCTGACTCTGTCCGCGTTGTGTCCATATTTGCTATGTTTTCTGCCGCAATATCCATCCTGACACGCTGTGCGCTCATTCCAGAAGCGCTTATATCGAATGAACCTAAAAATGCCATAACAGTTCCCTCCTTATGGATCATTTTCCTAAAATGTCATTTACAGTTTTTACAATTCTCTGTGCATCAAAAGGCTTCACCACAAAATCACGGGCACCTGATTTGATCGCATCTACAACCATGCTTTCCTGTCCCATTGCTGTACACATAACAACTTTGGCATTTGGATCACCTTCACGAATTTTTTTCAAAGCCTGAAGCCCGTCCATATTTGGCATGGTGATATCCATAATTACCATGTCCGGTTTTTCCTCACTGTATTTTTTTACTGCTTCTGCTCCATCCTGTGCCTCGATAAAATCGTTATATCCACTTGAACTGAGAGCTTTCTTGATCATCATCCTCATAAAAGCAGCATCGTCTACCAGCATTATCTTAGCCATTTCTTATTCCTCTTCTTCCTTCATTCTTATTTATACTCCCGTATTCCGGAGCGTATTTATCCTTGTTCTTTTACAGATCCGTCACTGTTATCAGGATCTTCTTCCTTCTGCGGCATTATATCCGTTTTCTTTTCTTCTATTTGTGACGTAATGCATTTTTCAATCTTCACAGCCACATTTTTCTTATAACATCCCATTTGTCCTGTAAACCAAGGCTGACGTCCTACAAAAAGTCTGACCGGACTGTCTTTTGGCTTTCCAAGATCGATCACATCTCCTACCTGGATCTGATAAAGTCCTTTCAGATCCAGCTGTACCGTGCCAAGCTGTCCTGTAATAGGCAGTTTGGAGTAACGGATATTATCCATGATCTTCTCTTTATTATCCTGATAAGAAAATCCTCTTGCCAGGTGCTTGCGGTTGTCAATACTGTGAAAGATCACCGTAAGAAGATTGCCCGGAAGGCAGATCTTTACTTTTTCCTGTGCCTGTCCAGATATGTCCACATTTAAAATGATAATGGCTACTGTTTCATCCAGACCTACATCCTGGACCATGGTTGGATTTTCTTCTACATGTTCTACGGAAAAAACAATGCTCACATAATTCGAAAATCCATCCTTTAAGGTACCTGTCATATATTCTACAATCCGCTTGTACAAAGCACGTTCCACGTCGGAATACCGGTAATCATCCTCTACTGCTACAACATCTTCGCCCCCCAGCATATGGTTGATCAGTGTAATCACCATACCCGGAGTTACAAACAGCATCAGTGGAACACTCATTTTTTCTTCTCCTGCTATTGATGCATCTATCATTGTCATGCAGTCGTTTTCGTGAAGGGCATTTACGTATTCGTAATACCTTCTTTCCTGTACATCCAGCACCGTTATGTCCGTCATCACGCGGAAAATACCGTTGATCTGGGAAGTAAGAATACGTGCATAATTCTCAAATACACTCCTGAGGATCTTCATTTTTTCTTTTGTGAATTTCCTCGGGCTGAAAAAGTCGTATTTAATATAGTTCTTTTCTTCCGGCGACAGAGGCTGTACAGATTCGGTTTTCGTTTCCTGTGCTGGCGCATCTGCACTCATGGATTTTAAAAGTGCATCTATCTGGCTTTGTGATAAAACATCTGCCATTCTTCCTGACCTCTCTTATTCACTGGTATTTTGCATTTCCTCCACAGACCCTGCATCTTCTGCACCTGCATCTTCTGCACCTGCATCTGCTGCACCGGTATCTACCGGTGCCTCTGTATCTGCCGGTACGGTTTCACCACCCTGGGAAGAGCTTTGTGACTCTCCTACTGTTACTACTGTAGTATTCGCATATTCACCGCTCTTAAACTCTTTATAATACTCATTCAGGTCTCTTTCTTTTGCCCCATTATCTAAAAGCAAAAATTCAATCCTGCGGTTTTTTATCCTTCCTTCTTCTGTGGAATTATCTGCTATAGGGCGATATTCACCATAACTTATATCCACCAGCTTCTCCGGCTTTATTACATTCTGCTGCTGAAGATAAATACATACTTCTGCAGATCTCATCGCCGAAAGGATACGGTCTTTTCGTATAATCTGTGGATTGATCTGTGAATTATCTGTTACTTTCGCAGTGTGGGACATGATATTAACCTGTTCAATCCCACCTGCTGCAGGAGCTATGGCTTTTGCAAATGTATAGAGGACTGCCTGTCCTTCCCGTGTAAGCACGGAGCTGTTTGCACCGAAAAACACATTATTTGCAAAAGAAACATAAGTATAATCATCTCCCCTGATGACCGTAGCCTCCTTTACACCCGCCTGATTCAGGCTTTCAGCGATCGTAAGATACAGCTCATTTACATCTTCTGCCTGAAGAGCTTCCTGGGCAATCTCCTGGCCGATCTCCTGGCCTTTGCTATCCACCTCTGGGGTATCTGACATCTGGGAATTAATGGTAATATTCTCTGATCCCTGGTTCTGTATGCTTGGGATGCTTTTCACAAAAATAGTCCATTTCTGTGCGTCCAGGTTAGACATGGAATACAGCATGATAAAAAATGTAAGCAGCAATGTTACCATGTCTCCATAAGTATCCATCCAGTTGCCGCCGCTGTCTGTGGGGCGATTTTTCTTACTCATTTATCTTCCTGTTCCTTCCCCTGAAAATCTCCAGCTTCTGCTTTTGCAAGGATCTTCCGCTGCTGTGACTGTTTAATCGATGCAAGAAGATGTTCCCTCAGGTATTTTGGATTTTCTCCTGCCTGTATGGCAATGATCCCTTCAATGATAGTAGAACAATACAGTTCTTCCTCATCCTGACGGATCCTCAGTTTCTTTGCGATCGGATTAAAAATAACATTTGCAAGAATACAGCCGTAAAAGGTTGTGATCAATGCTACTGACATGTCACTGCCGATAGTAGATGAACCGCCTGCATCCATATTCATTCCCTTCAGCATGTTGATCAAACCGATCAGGGTACCTATCATACCAAAGGACGGTGCATAAGATGCAGCTTTTTCATAAAGACCTGCCGCCTGGTCGTGACGGACCATCATATTATCCAGTTCTCTTTCCAGAACCAGCCTTACTTTGTCCGGATCGTTTGCATCTACGATCATCAGGACACTCTGCTTAAAGAAAGTATCCTTGATCTCCGCCGCTTTATCCTCCAACGCCAGAAGGCCGCTCTGCCTTGCTATGGTTCCCAGATCTACAAGCTGTTCGATCAATTTGGGGATATTATAGCGGTTTCCCCTTATAAGTACTGCAAAATGCTTTGGGATATCCTTTAATATCCCTAATGGATAGCTGGACAAAGTTGCTGACAGAGTCCCACCAATTACAATGACCATACTGGGGATATTAATAAAGTTACCAATCTTGGCAAAACCGATTCCGTTTACAATTAAAGCAAAACCCAGGATTATACCTAGTAATGTTGTAGGATCCACCTGCTTTTCCTCCTAAATCTGCATCTCTTTTTTTATGCTGACACACCTTTGAAAGAACCCGGTCACCTGATCTTTGATGCTTTCTACACTGTCTTTTACCAGATAGTAATCTCCATTCATCATACGGATCTTTGTTTCCGGGATCTGTTCGATCAATTCAACCTGAAGCCAGTTCAGATATAAAATTTCTCCGTTAAGTCGTTCTACACAGATCATATTCCTTACCGCTTCATGTTGATCAGATCAGACAGGATCTCATCACTGACTGTGATGATCTTTGAATTGGCCTGAAAGCCTCTCTGTGTTGTGATCATATCAGAAAATTCCTTTGCAAGATCCACATTGGAAGCCTCCAGATATCCGGTCATTAAAGAAGAGGTGCTTCCTCCTGGGATCGTAGCGGAAGCATTACCACTGTTATCGCTTTCTGCTGCCCCATAGTAAAAAGAACCCTTTTTGCTTAAGCCCTCCGGATTCTGGAAGGTGGCAATGGCAACCTTACCGATGCTGACGGTTTTTCCATCCTTATCCGGATCCGTTGACTTTACTGTACCTGAAATCTCTCCCAGACTGTTAATCTTTACATTTGTCAGCTGCAGCGGATCATCACCAAAATCATTGCCTGTTACATCACTAGGAACCTTGATGGCTACAAGATCTCCATCAAATCTCGTTGGCTTATCTACCTCATCCGGACGGAAACCATAAACAAAATTTCCGTTGGCATCTGTAAGATATCCATTTCCGTCAATTTTGAACTGACCAACTCTGGTATAATCAAAGTCCGTTTTCTTCATATCCGCTACTGTAACCGTTTCTGTGCTCTTTGGGAATGTAATAAAGAAGCCTTCTCCGTTTACACTTGCATTAAGACCACCTACATAGGTTGGTGTAGAGGCACTCATATCCGTACTGATGGAACCCATCATGGAACCATATCCATACTGGGCTGCATTTACACCACCGGCATTCTCGCTTCCCTTTGTGGAGGTGGTGGAAGTCTGGTACATCGCCTCTTTAAAGCTGTAGCTCTGGGACTTAAAACCAAATGTATTTACGTTTGCAATATTGTTGCCGATGACGTCCAGTTTGTTCTGATGCGCCCGAAGACCTGATACTGCTGAATCCATTGCTCTTAACATATTCTTTTGCTCCTTTTTACATTTCTTCTGTTTCTGTATCTTCAGATCCTGTGTCTTTCAGATCTGCATTTGCTAACTGTTCTGTGATCTTATCTGTTTTATCCTGTGGGTCCTGAAGCTTTCCTACTCCCAGGACACTGGACATCTTATAACCAGTATCATCACCTTCCAGACGTACCACCGGATCTCCCTGGGTAAAATCAACAGAAATTACCTTCCCATATTTCACGCCATTTGCTGCCCCGGTATCAGGATCCGTAACCGCCACAGTTACCTCCTGACCGATCAGGCTGCCTGCATATGTCTGAGTTGTAACAGCAGCTGATGTATTTAATGACTCTGTCATGGCAGTAAGTGACTGGACCATTGCCATATTTGTCATCTGGGACATCATTTCGCTGTTATCCATAGGGCTTGTCATATCCTGATTGGAAAGCTGTGCTGCTAACAGCTTGATAAAGCTGTTTACATCCATCGTGTTCTTGCTGTTGGATCCGGCACTGTAAACACCTGCCTGATACGGGTTTGCAGTGCTGCTGACTGTTATTTGATCTGCCATATCACTTTAATCCTCCTTCTAGGCCAGTCCCAGCCTTAGCTGTTGGGCAAAGCTGTCATCCTGCTTCTGGCGCTGCTCTTTTTGATCCTGCCTGCCGTTTCTGCCATGACCGGGATCCTGATCCATGTTTTGCCTGTTTTCAGTCTGTTCCGGTGTGTAAATAACAGTAGGAGTTCCTGTTTTTTCTTCCAGGATCTGCGCCAGATGCCCTGCTTCTTTGCTTAATATCTCCAGTGTTTTTGCACTGGTTGAAAAAATAGTGACCTCTGTTTTTCCTTTTTCATACTCCAGCCGGATAGTCAGCTTTCCAAGCCTTTCCGGCTCCAGGGAAAGCTCCAGCTTTCCTTTTTTTTCACTGATCTTTGTATCCAGGTAGTTTCCCAGATCCTCTGTCAATGTATCCTGGGCTGTTGGCAGCCGGTCTGCCGGTCCTGTATCAACAGCAGCTGGTTTTGCTGCTGTGCCAGCTGAACTTTCAACAGTTCCTGTATAACCGGGCGATGCCAGGGCTGTCATTTCCTTTCCGGAAATATGTTCCTTCTGGTCTGGTATTTCTTCTTCCCGGTTCATTTTGGCAGTTTGCTTTGACTGCCCGGCTTCTCCGGTCCGTCCTGCAGCTTCTGTCTGTGCCGGTCTGTTCTGGAGCTTTAAGTCATCTGCATGGACAGCTGTTTCTGTGTGGGGGGCTTCGGTCTTCTGTATGGTACTGACCGCTGCCGACTGGTCCTCCATTCCTGTTTCCACCGTTGTCTGTACAGCCAGATCTTGTATTCCATTTATTTCATTGTTGTAAACAGCAGGCGTTTTACTATTTTCTGCTGTTATCTGTACAAAGGTCCTGTAGCAGGTTTCAGAAGCATAGGCAGCTGCCAGTTCCTGCTCCTGCTCTTTTTCTCCATCCTGGCTGTTCTTTTCGTCCTGTATGTCCGTTACTTTTATTTCTGCTTTTATTTCATCTGTTTTTACGTTTTCTCCGGACTGCCTGCCATTAACCTGTTTTTCATTTCCCCTGTTTTTGGTTTCTTCTGGCTGTGTTTCTTTATTTTTTGTTTCCCCTGTTTCTGCTTTTTTTGTTTCGTCATTCTGGGCTGCTTTTTTCTGGTATTTTGTCAGCATCGATGCAAAATCTGACCCATTCTCCACTTTTTCTTCTGGGTTCGTACCTGACTTCACAGAATATCCTGTTTTTATCTGACCGGTATTTTCAATCCTGCTCAACCTAGATTACCTCCCTGTTTTGAGAATATCTGGCTGTTCTTGAAGCAAATTCTTCTATAAACAGCTCCTGTGCCTTTTTAGCAGCTTTTTCATACTCACTCTGCCGCCTGTCCTTTAACTTTTCATAACGGGACGTATCTATCTTTGCAGCGATCACCTGTACTTTTTTCTTTTCTTCTTGCTGCTGTAAAAGCTTTAACTGTTCCTGTTTTTTCCGGATCTGATTTTCCATTTCACTGATATACATACCATAAAGACAAATATCTTTTATCTGTACATCCTGTTTTTTCAAATCATCCATCTTATTCTGGGCAGATACCAGCTTGTTCTCCAGTTCCTGTATCTCTGCTTCTTTTTTCCGGATCTGTGCCAGAAGTGTACCATGTTCTGCCTTAATGCTGTCCAGAATCTGTTCCTTATAATGAAGTACATTTTCAAGACTGTATTTAAATCTCTTCATCTTAAGTATCATCTCCTATAACTGCTAACCCACGATTTTTTCCATTCTCCTTATGCTTTCCTCATAAGGGATATTTTCATTTGTTTCCTGTTCCAGAAATTTATTCATATCACCTATGCGGTCAACTGCTTCATCCAGAGCACTGTTTGCACCTTTTTTGTAAGCGCCAATGGAGATCAGGTCTGCATTTTTCTGATAAAGACTTAACATGTTCCTGAACCTTGAAGCTGCTTTCCTGTGTTCTTCCCCGGCTATATCATTCATAAGACGTGAAATACTCGCACTGATATCAATAGCCGGAAAATGGTTTGCATTAGCCAGCTGCCTGCTTAAAACAATATGACCATCCAAAATACCTCTGACTGTATCAGCCACCGGCTCATTGGTATCGTCTCCCTCCACCAGTACCGTATAAATCCCGGTAATGGAACCTTTTGCAAAATTCCCGCTTCTTTCCAGAAGCCTTGGAAATTCTGCATAAATAGAAGGTGTATAACCTCTGGCTATAGGCGGTTCTCCAATAGCAAGACCGATCTCCCTCTGTGCCATGGCATATCTGGTAAGAGAATCCATCATCAGCAGCACATCTGCTCCCTGATCCCTGAAATATTCAGCGATCGTTGTTGCAACCAAGGGACATTTCATACGCAGCATTGCCGGCTGGTCTGATGTGGCTACAATAAGGACAGAACGTTTCATGCCCTCTTCTCCCAGATCCTTTTTAACAAATTCCAGAACCTCCCTGCCTCGCTCTCCTACCAGGGCGATCACATTGATATCTGTTTTTACATTCCGGGCGATCATTCCCATCAATGTACTTTTTCCAACACCGGAGCCTGCAAAAATCCCCATTCTCTGACCTTTTCCAATGGTATTTAAACCATCAATGGCCTTAATCCCAAATTCCAGATGTTCCCTGATAGGAGGACGGTTAAGAGGGTTGATATAGGCACTGTCTACTGTATAAAGCTTCCCTGGGGGAAACTCTCCTTTTTCGTCAATGGGATGCCCCAGCGCGTTGATGATACGGCCTTTCAGGAAGTCTCCCACCGGTATCTGCAAACGGCATCCGGTATTGCGGACAAAACTTCCCGCTGTGATCCCGCTGATATTTTCATAGGTCATCAGCTGTATTTTGCCATTTTTGAATCCTACCACTTCCGCAGGAACCTGACAGTTCTCAGCTTCATTGTAGATCATAACAATATCACCAACACCGGATCTGCCTCCGGAAGCTTCCATTGACATTCCCACTACATTTTCAATTTTTCCAATGCGGTCTGCTGTTTCTGCCTGCTGTATTAACTTCAGGAGATTTTCATACATGGTTTTCACCTCTGTGTACTTTATGTATCCATAAAATCTTTATGTATTGGCGTTGTCTACAAGTCTGTGTATATTTTCAAGCTGGGTATCTACACTCATATCTATGATCCCGTCCGGCATTTCGATGATACAGCTTCCGCATTTTCCGTCCTCCATTACTATAAATTTGACGTTGTCAGAGAGCCGTGACAGTTTCTCTGCCAGATGTCCATCTGCCTGAACCATGGTCTCATAGTCTTCTTTTTCCATATAGATCTTGACCCAGTCCATTTTCTGCAGTTTTTCTGTTTCAGCTTCTATCATCCTGCTTATAACAGAACCGCTGGATCTCAGGCTGATATGGATCACTTTTTCAGCCACTGCCACAGCAATATCTTTTAATTCTTCCAGATATTCTCTGAGGCATTTTTCTTTTTCTTTGTTGATCTCTATTAAGGCTTTTTCCAGGCTTTCTTTAAAAAACCGCTGATTTTCACGATGTTTCGCCTCATTTTCCTTTTCTGCCCTAATCAGTCCCTCTTCATAGCCTTTTTGTCTGCCTTCTTCAAATCCTTTCATCTGGGCTTCCTCAGAGATCTGTTCTGCCTTTTCCTTTGCTTCCTGTTCAATGGCTGCCGCTTCTTTCCGGGCTTCTTCTAATATTTTTTCTTTTTCCCTGAGCCCCAGCTCTATTTGTTCCTGACTGCATTCCAGACCATTGTATGTATCATTGTCCGCATTTAAAGAAGCTTCCGTTTCTTTTTTATTCTGCTTTTCTGTTTCTGGTTTCTGTGCATCCGGTGCCGTAAATACCTGTAAGGGAAGCTTCCGGACTCTGGCTTTATTTTCAAAGCCTGTATCCTGATCAGACAACAATGTTATCGTCATCTCCTCCCTTATTGATTATTACTTCTCCTGCATCTTCCAGTTTACGGATCAGATTAACAATACGCTGCTGTGCCTCTTCCACTTCCTTAAGCCTTACATTGGTAGTGATCTCCAGGTCTCCCTTGACTGTTTCTGCCATACGCTTGGACATATTTGCAAAGAATACGTTCTTCATATCCTCTGATGCAGTCTTTAATGCATATACAATATCCTTGGAATCGCAATCCCTGATAAAACGCTGTACAGATCTTGGATCCATATCGATGATATTCTCGAACATGAACATCTTGTCCCTGATGCTTTTTGACAGTTCCGGATTATCTTTATCCATTTCATCAAAGATCTGTTTCTCGTTTCCTCGGTCAACATGGTTCATCACATCTGCCACATAATCAATACCGCCCAGGTTCATATTATCCTCACTGGTAATGATCGTAGCGAATTTCCTCTTCATTTCCTCTTCCACAATAGCTATTGCCTCAGGAGATACACGGCTCATATTTGCCATGCCTTCCAGTACCGGTATCCTTTTTTCATTTGGAAGCTGTTCCAGTATCTGGGCCGCCTGCTGAGGATCCATATAAGCCATGATCAGAGCGATCACCTGGGGCCGCTCATGCTGGAGCAGGGCAAGAAGGGATTTGGGATCTCCCTTTGTAAAAAAGTTAAATGGCTTGGACTGGAGAGTCTTGGATACTTTTTCCAGAAGATTTCTGGCTGTGGTTTCTCCAAAAGCTTTTTCCAGTACACTTCTGGCATAATCCAGACCTCCATCTGTCATCATCTTGTGGGTAAGGCACATTTTATAAAACTCATCTAATGCATTCTCCACCTGGGCATTATTTGTTTTTCCAAGCTTTGCTACCTCATAAGTCAGGTCTTCGATTTCCTGTTCACTGAGATATTTATAAATCTGGGAAGCGCGGTCTGCTCCCAAAGACACAACTACCACTGCTGCTTTCGCCCGCGCATCCATTTTATCCAGTTCGGATCCCCCGGTAATATCTGTTATCTTACTTCCCTCTATTTCTGCCATCGTTTCCTCCACCAGTAAGCAGCCAATTCTGGATCAGTTTTGCTGCGATCTGCGGATTTTCATCCACAAAGGAACCGATCTCCTGTTTTAATTTCAGACTGTGCTGCATTTTCAGATTTAAAATTTCTTCATTTTTCTTAAGTTCATCGTCCTGTCCCTGAAGCGCCGACTGTTCCTCTTCAGTTAACAAGGATATATTCCCATCATTTTTAGTTTTATTGTCGGCGGCAATGGCATTTTGAGGATTTTCAGTAATCGCATCTCCATCCGGTATCTGTTCCAACAGTGCCTGTCTTTCTTCTTCTGACGCTTTCAAATGCTGCCTGCTGAGTATCAGCAAAGCAATCAGCAATACCAGAAGCAGCCCACCTGCCCCTATGGCGATCAAAAGAGGCAATGGAAGCTTTGCTTTCTGTGCCGGTGCTGTTACCGGCACTGCATCTGTGTTTTTACTGGCTGCTGAAAGGGCTCTTATAACCGTGATCTTTGAAGGAGCGTCCTCCTGGGTAATACCTGCTGAATTAGCTACAAGACTGACCAGATCTGCGTCTGCAATAGATGTATCATCTGTATCAATAGTAACGCCTACTGTTGTATTTTCCAGAACACCAGGATCGATCTGACGCTGTTCTTTTGTGGAATTATACAGCCACTCTCTTATTGCGCTGTTGTTGGAATATGTATCTGAACCTGCCTGTGTGCCTGTCTGGCCCGTATAACGGGGTGTATCTGCATTAGCATCTGCGCCTGCTGCGCCTCCATTTCCCGAAGACGTACTTCCTGTATTCTCCCCTGCTGTTTCTTCTTTTTCCAGCAGTCCTGTTTTATCATTCTGGTCAACCTTATCCGGAGTGGTATACTGGACTGTTTCCTGGATCAGCTTCTGCATATTCAGTGTGCCTTTTACAGAAACTGCAACTTTTCCCTGTCCATACATTAATTCCAGGACCCGGCGCACATTTCCTGCTATACTTTTTTCTACCTGACTGGTAAGCTCTGCTACATCTTTGCCTGTCCCCGTAGTACTATCAGCTTCATCTTCACCGCCAACTTCCGTCATGGTAGCGGCATCAAATACAGAAACATTGGTAAAATTCATTCCCTTTACAGCTCTTGCGATCAGGTTCTTGATAGCAGCTGCCTTTGTATCTGTCAGATCCTGTCCGGGATCCATTGTCACCACAACAGAGGCCGATGCATCTGTCTGCTGTGTATCATCCAGTGCATATTTCTGGGTTCCGCCTTCTGCTATGGTCACTTTTGCATCACGTACCCCTTCAAATAATCCGATCTGGGCACCAAGACGATCCTGAAGTTCATACAATGTATATTTTTCCTTATCCTTTTCAGTGCTCATGATTCCCGCATTATTACGGTACATATCATAAGTAAAGCCGCTTTTAGGATATCCTTTGCTTAGCAATTCAGCCCTGGTCTTATCTACTGTATCTGACATTACCTGGACAGAGCCGTTTTTGTCATTGTATCTGTAATCAACACCTTCATCCTGAAGAAGACTTACAACTGCCTGGGCATCTTCTGAGCTCATTCCTGTAAACAAGGTACTGTATCCTTTTTTCGTGCCTATATTCAGGACCAGAAGTCCGGCTGCCGCCAGGATAATCGTCCCCGCTGCAATGACTGCGATCATTTTTTTTGTTTTCCCTGGCATCTTCTGCCATGCTTCTTTTAGATTCTGCACTGTTCCATTCATCCTTTGCATTTCCATATATAGCAAATATTAAAAATCTACTGTACCATTCCATGGTCAGCAGTATTAAACACTCATCTTTAAAATTTCGTTATACGCTTCCATTGCTTTATTTCTAAGAGAGATCATAACTTCCAGGCTCAGTTCTGCTTTTGCCTGGGCGATTGGAAGACTGTGGGCATCTTCTAACTGCCCCGTTGCCAGAAGATACTGTTTCTGTTCTACATCCTTCTGTGTGTCGTAAACATTTTGCACTGTATCTTCAAGCACTGACTGGAACACAGATTTTGTGCCATTTTCTGTTCCTGTTATTTTTTTATCATTCTTTTCAACAGCATCCCACCCTTTCATAGGGGTAATAAACCCATTCACCTGTTCAATCATTTTATATTTTCTCCTTAACCGTATAATTTGTATGATTTAAAAGTTTTTAGCTGCGCTGCGCAGACGTGAAAGATCGCTACTTACAGAACTGATCATAAACTGGTATTCATAAGCTGTTCTTGCCAATTCAACCTGTTCCTGATCCATATCCACATTATTCTCATCCAGTCTGGTTGATTCATTTAAGGTTGTATGGACAGACGGTCTCATATTTTCAATCCCTCTTGCCACATTTTTCATAGAAGTCTTCTTCACAGTAAGAGCAGACCGGATCTTCTGTGCCAGTTCATTCTCAAAGGTCATATATTGTGACTTAAAACCTGGCGTATCAACATTTGCAATGTTGTTCATAGTCAGGTTCTGTCTCATCCATAAGCTGTCCAGGGTTTTTTCTCCAAGTAATAATCCATTTCCATACAAGTCCATCATAAATGTTCATCCTCCTGTGTGACTGATATAATTTTCTTCAAAAAATACATACCGTTAATATCCCTTGATGGAAGGGGTTACAATTTTCGTATTTTTATCATTATCTATACACTCTATATAATATATAATTCTTATGATTTTTTCAAGTCTTATATTTTGAAGGGAGGTTTTCGGGATGGGAAGGCCGGTGTGATCAATGCCGGAATGGATGCCTTTTATAAATTTGTTACAATCGCTAAAATCTGGGAAAACCGGATAAAGAAACAGGATATATCGAAGGAGTTGTCGGAATAGGAAATTATATTGATTTTTATGCGTTTGCTCGGTGTTTTTCATTGTATCGATATTATAAATTACCATATGCTTCAGGCGATGAGGGGGAAGGGGATCGAAACCTATGCAACTTATACTTCTGATGAAGAACGAGAGGCCTTGCCTAAGGAATGTGTGGCTTTGAGAATACCTCATTTTAAAAGTAAATTTAAATATGCCTCTATCAAGGAGGTGCGTTCGATTATAAAGAAATATCGTATCGATGTAATCTATGCTTCGAGTAGCATCGATTTATCCATTGCATTGTTCGCTTCCTGGGGGACACCTGCCCGGGTGGTAGGGTATCGGGGCACGCAGGCTAAAATCAGAAGGAGCGACCCGACTTATTATCTGGGTATTCTCAATCCACGCATAGCCCATGTGATGTGTGCAACGGAAGATATAAAACAACAACTTGCCCGGTTTATTTCTCCGGATCGAATGACTGTGTCTCCGAAACCCTACGAGGTTATGTGGATGGAAGATGTATGGGCTCATCCTAAATCCGTAGCGGGAATACCGTCGACCGCTTTTCAAGTTATATGCCTGGCCAATACCAAGGGAAGATCTTTTAAAGGATTACGGATTTTGATCCGGGCTTTGGAGCTACTGACCGATACGGACATCCACTTGATCTATTTGGGGGAGTATGATAAAGCCGACTATAAATTGGCACAAAATGGCCCTGCTGCGAAACAAATACATATGTTAGGTCCTCATAAAGATGCTGTTTATTATTTACCGGGTAAAGATGTCTGCATCTGTCCTTCGACCCGTGATGCCTCTCCCCGTAGTTTACGTGAAGCGATGGCCTGTAAAGTGGCCTGCATCGTAACGGATATTCCGGGGGCCCGGGATTTGGTCGTCGACGGGCGGACAGGTATCATCGTACAGGCCGGATCTCCGCAAGCGATTGCCGAAGGGATCCGGGTTTTGGCTGCTGACCGTGCAAAAACCAAAATGATGGGAGAAGCCGGTTATCAGCGAATCAGGACAGATTATACCATGGAGGAGTATGTACGGAGACTGAAAGGAGTATTCGACGCAATAATGACAAAATGATATTCTAAACAAAACGGTAAGGTCTCTCACAGGAACGGGATGATCCTCGATAAATGAACAGTTTTCAATAATGGAGTCTGCTTTAAAAGAATCTTTTTTTGAATGCCTTGAATTTCTTTTTACGATAATCT
>ERZ772937.1225-NODE-1225-length-19515-cov-5.117266_pt1 | contig 19515 bp, 13 predicted proteins | sample MGYA00512113_ERZ772937 | MGnify/ENA primary metagenome ERZ772937 (study PRJEB29015, sample SAMEA2737649) | human gut metagenome | biome: human gut; feature: human-associated habitat; material: faeces | place: China | collected 2012 ... | reverse complement strand
TCGGTGATGAGGCGCGGGTCTACCGGTTTCGGGATGAAGTATTCCGGACCGAAAGAGAGGTTATTCACATGATATGCTGCGTTTACTACATCGGGTACAGGCTGTTTGGCCAGGTTGGCGATGGCGTGTACTGCTGCGATTTTCATTTCTTCGTTGATTGCTTTCGCGTGCGTGTCGAGTGCGCCACGGAAGATGTACGGGAATCCGATCACGTTGTTGATCTGGTTGGGATAGTCGGAACGTCCGGTGGCCATCAGTACGTCGGGGCGGGCGTTCATTGCTTTTTCGTAAGTAATTTCCGGATCGGGGTTTGCCAGTGCGAAGACGATCGGCATCGGAGCCATGCTGCGCACCATATCCTGGCTCAGTACGTTGCCTTTGGACAGGCCGAGGAATACGTCTGCGCCTTTGATTGCTTCTTCCAGCGTGTGGATATCCGTGCGGTCTGTGGCAAAATATCTCTTCTGTTCGTTGAGGTCGGTACGTGTCTTGCTGATAACGCCTTTGCTGTCCAGCATGACGATATTTTCGAGGCGTGCCCCCAGTGATACATATAATTTGGTACAGGATACGGCAGATGCTCCGGCACCGTTTACGACGATTTTCACATCCTCTATTTTCTTTCCGGCCACTTGCAGGGCATTTACCAGTCCGGCGCTGGAGATGATAGCGGTTCCGTGCTGATCGTCGTGCATCACAGGGATGTCAAGTTCTTCTTTCAGACGGCGTTCGATTTCGAAACATTCGGGAGCTTTGATGTCTTCCAGATTGATACCGCCGAAAGTAGGAGCGATTGCTTTTACGGCAGCGATGAATTTCTCCGGGTCTTTCTCGTCCACTTCGATATCGAACACGTCGATTCCTGCGTAGATTTTGAAAAGCAGACCTTTGCCTTCCATCACCGGTTTGCCGCTCAGTGCGCCTATGTCACCCAGTCCGAGTACGGCTGTACCGTTAGAAATAACAGCTACCAGGTTGCCTTTGGCTGTGTATTTGTAAGCGTCCTGCGGATTCTTCTCTATTTCGAGGCAAGGCTCTGCCACACCGGGAGAGTATGCAAGTGATAAATCGGTTTGTGTACTGTAAGGTTTGGTAGGAACTACCTCGATCTTACCGGGTTTGCCCTGTGAATGGTAGAGCAAAGCGGCTTCTTTGGTTATTTTAGCCATGGTATTGGTATTTTTATTAATAAGTTATCATTTGGCTGCAAATGTAGGAATAAAAGTTATACATTGTTGTCTTTAGATGATAATTTCTATTAATTTTATAGCAAAATGACTGATTTTGCACAAACTTATGGTTGCTATCCGGGTCTCTGTACTCCTTAATGTATAATGGTTATTTCTTTTTTCTGATTGCTATATAACATATCTGTTTTGATATTCTCTAGGCGACATTCCTTCATGCCGTTTGAAATATCTTCCTAAATACGACTGGTCCGGGAAACCGAGCCGGTCGGCTATATCCTGCATTGTCAGCTCCGTAGACTGAAGCAGTACTTTGATCTCTAGAATGGCGAAATCATCAATGATCTTTTTGGCAGAATCTCCGGTCACACTGCGGCAGATGCCTGTCAGGTATTTGGTCGAAATACAAAGTTCGTTGGCGTAGAAGTTAACTTCCCGTTGTGAAATGCAGTTTTCGTGCACCAATGCGACAAACTTCTTGAAGATTTCGTCCTGCCGGCTTCCCCCTTCTATTTCCTGTTTGTCGAAGTAGCGGTAGCATTTATCGTAAATATCCAGCATGAAGGATTGGAGATGATTCTTGGCTATCTGGTTGCGGAAGCGGTTCTCGCGATCATTATAAATAGCAGTTGTCGCCTGTATCAATCCGTTGATAGCTCCGGTATCCTTATCGGGAAGTACATAGCACGGTCTTTCCTTCATAAAGCGGAAGAAGGTCGGTTCTAACCGCAGGCAGGCTTCCCGAAACATATCTTTGGGAAATCCGAAAAAGGAGGCTGTGAAGTCACTGCTGCTGCCATTGATGCGGATAATGCTTCCCGGCAGCAGTACCACCTGAGTGTTTTTGATGATTTCGTACTCTTTCAGATCGATGGTGACGTGTGCCCATCCACTGCGGCAGAAATAGATGGCACCCCCTTCCATTTTCCAGAGGTGATGCATGATAGGTGACAAATTCTCATCGCTTCCGGCAACAAATGATTCCCGGAGAACGGCAAGGGTAGAGTTTCTCTGTATCATAACTATTCTTATTTAGTGGGCAAAAATAGGACTTTTTCACTAAATATCGCTCATATTGTTCCGAAAATGAACAAAACTCTAAACACTATGACCAGTTTTCTGTGGTGAAAAGAGTCTACCTTTGCCGCGATCAAAAATTTTAATAGGTAACACAATGAGTAAAAAGGTATGTAAAATGAAGCAAGGGCTATTATTGCTCGGTTGTCTGGTTGCTGCTGCAGGTTGTAAGCAAGCTCCACCCACACAAATGGAAACAGGATATGAAGTAATGACCGTTTCTCCGACCGACCGGATGATTTCGAGTGCCTATTCGGCGACCATCCGCGGACGTCAGGACATCGATATTTATCCACAGGTAGGCGGTACGCTGACAAAAGTCAGTGTCACCGAAGGACAGCGGGTGAAGAGCGGACAGACGCTGTTCATCATCGACCAAGTGCCGTATGAGGCAGCCCTGCAGACGGCAGTGGCGAATGTGGAGTCAGCCAAAGCGTCTCTGGCAACGGCACAGCTGACTTACGACAGCAAAGAGGAACTGTATAAGGAGAATGTAGTTTCCGCTTTCGATCTGAGTACGGCAAAAAATTCTCTTCTGGCTGCCAAAGCCCAACTGGCGCAGGCCAAGGCACAAGAAGTGAGCGCCCGTAATAACCTTTCTTATACGGTAGTGAAGAGTCCGGCAGACGGAGTGATAGGTACATTGCCTTATCGCGTAGGTGCGTTGGTGAGTTCCAGCATTCCCGAACCGCTGACCACCGTTTCCGACAATTCGGACATGTACGTCTACTTCTCGATGACGGAAAACCAGTTGCTGGGATTGATTCGCCAGTATGGCTCTAAAGACGAGGCGCTGAAAAGTATGCCTGCCATCGACTTGCAGCTGAACGATAAATCGGCTTATCCCGAACAGGGACAGATCGAGTCTATCAGCGGAGTCATTGACCGTTCGACGGGTACTGTTAGCCTGCGTGCCGTTTTCCCTAATAAGGACGGACTGCTGCACAGCGGCGGTGCGGGTAACGTAGTGATTCCGGTACAGAAAACGGGAGCTTTGGTGATTCCGCAGGGAGCTACGTTCGAAATACAGGATAAGAGATATGTATATAAGGTAGTAGACGGCAAAGCGCAATCTGCCTTGGTGCAGGTGACCCGTGTGAACGGTGGCCGCGAATTTATCGTGGATGAAGGACTGGCTCCGGGCGATGTGATTGTGGCGGAAGGCGTAGGATTACTTCGTGAAGGAACTCCGATTAAGGCAAAGACTGCCCAGGCATCTACGACAACTACTGAAAATTAAACAAAGGAGGAATCATCCATGAATTTAAGAACCTTTATTGAACGCCCCGTATTATCGGCAGTCATCTCTATTACGATTGTCGTTGTGGGTATCATCGGGCTGTTCAGTCTGCCCGTCGAACAATATCCCGATATTGCTCCGCCGACCATTATGGTGAGTACCACCTATTATGGCGCCAGTGCGGAAACTTTGCAGAAGAGTGTGATTGCTCCTTTGGAAGAAGCGATCAATGGTGTGGAAGACATGACTTACATGACTTCCAGCGCCACCAATGCCGGTACAGTGAGTATCACCGTGTACTTCAAGCAGGGAACAGACCCGGACATGGCAGCGGTCAACGTACAGAACCGCGTGTCGAGAGCGACGGGACAGCTTCCGGCAGAAGTAACGCAGGTCGGTGTGACTACTTCCAAACGTCAGACAAGTATCCTGCAGATGTTCTCGCTTTCCAGTCCGGACGATAGCTACGATGAAAACTTCCTTTCCAACTATATCAGTATCAATCTGAAACCGGAGATTCTGCGTATCTCGGGTGTAGGCGACCTGATGATTATGGGAGGTGAATATAGCATGCGTGTATGGATGAAGCCGGACGTGATGGCCCAGTACAAACTGATTCCATCGGATATCACCGGTGTGCTTGCCGAACAGAATATCGAATCGGCCACCGGTTCATTCGGTGAAAACTCGAACGAAACCTATCAGTATACAATGAAATATAAAGGACGTCTGATCACTCCGGAAGAATTTGGAGATATTGTCATTCGTTCTACGGACAATGGTGAGGTCCTGAAGTTGAAAGACATCGCCGAGATACAGTTGGGACAGGATAGCTATGCTTATCACGGTGGAATGGACGGTCATCCGGGCGTTTCGTGCATGGTGTTTCAGACGGCGGGCTCCAATGCGACCGAAGTAAACCAGAACATTGATAAATTCCTTGAAGAAGCCCGTAAAGACCTCCCGAAAGGAGTGGAACTGACACAGATGATGAGCTCGAACGACTTCCTGTTCGCTTCTATCCATGAGGTGGTGAAGACGTTGATCGAGGCGATTATCCTGGTGATTCTGGTGGTATATGTGTTCTTGCAGGACTTTCGTTCTACGCTGATTCCTTTGGTGGGAGTCATTGTTTCGCTCATCGGTACGTTTGCTTTCATGGCGGTGGCAGGATTCAGTATCAATCTGCTCACGCTGTTTGCGCTCGTGCTCGTCATTGGTACGGTGGTGGACGACGCCATTATTGTCGTCGAGGCGGTGCAGGCACGCTTCGACGTAGGATACAGGTCGTCCTATATGGCAAGTATCGATGCAATGAAAGGTATCAGTAATGCTGTTATCACCTCTTCGCTGGTGTTTATGGCAGTATTTATTCCGGTATCCTTCATGGGCGGTACTTCCGGTACGTTCTATACCCAGTTTGGTCTGACGATGGCGGTTGCCGTTGGTATTTCCGCTATTAATGCGTTGACGCTGAGTCCGGCATTATGTGCGTTGCTGTTGAAGCCTTATATCAATGAAGACGGTACGCAGAAGAATAACTTTGCGGCACGTTTCCGTAAAGCATTCAACTCGGCTTTCGATATTCTGATAGAGAAATACAAGAATGTGGTACTGATCTTTATCAAACGCAGATGGCTGGCATGGTCGCTGCTCGTTTGCTCTGTAGTGTTGCTTGTATTCCTGATGAACACAACAAAGACCAGTCTGGTGCCGGACGAAGACCAGGGTGTGGTATTCGTCAATGTAAGTACGGCGGCCGGTAGTTCGCTGACTACGACCGACGAAGTGATGGAACGCATCGAAAAGCGTCTGATGGATATTCCGCAGATTAAGCACGTGCAGAAAGTGGCCGGCTACGGATTGCTGGCAGGACAGGGAAGCTCGTTCGGTATGTTGATTCTGAAACTGAAACCGTGGGACGAACGTCCGAATGACGAGGATAATGTACAGGCAGTCATCGGTCAGGTGTACGGTCGTACGGCCGATATCAAGGATGCCAGTGTCTTCGCTATTTCGCCGGGTATGATTCCGGGTTACGGTATGGGTAATGCGCTGGAACTCCATATGCAGGATAAGATGGGCGGTGATATCAACGAATTCTTTACCACTACCCAGCAATATCTGGGGGCATTGAACCAGCGTCCGGAAATTGCGATGGCATATTCTACGTTCGATGTGCGCTATCCGCAGTGGACGGTAGAGGTGGATGCAGCCAAGTGTAAACGCGCAGGCATTACACCGGATGCGGTACTGAGTACACTGTCCGGTTATTATGGCGGTCAGTACGTGTCCAACTTCAACCGTTTCTCCAAAGTATACAGAGTCATGATTCAGGCAGACCCGCAATTCCGTCTGGACGAAACCTCACTGGACAATGCTTTCGTACGTATGTCGAACGGAGAGATGGCTCCGCTGAGCCAGTTCGTAACGTTGACACGCAGCTATGGTGCAGAGTCGCTGAGCCGTTTCAATATGTACAATTCCATCGCCGTGAATGCGATGCCGGCAGACGGATATAGTACGGGAGATGCTATCAAGGCCGTACAGGAAACAGCCGTACAGGCTCTTCCCAAGGGATATGGCTATGATTACGGAGGCATCACCCGTGAAGAAAATCAGCAAAGCGGTACGACTATGATCATCTTTGGTATCTGCTTCCTGATGATTTATCTGATTCTGAGTGCATTGTACGAGAGTTTTATCATTCCGTTCGCCGTGCTTCTGAGTGTGCCTTGCGGATTGATGGGAAGTTTCCTCTTCGCATGGATGTTCGGACTGGAGAATAACATTTACTTGCAGACAGGTTTGATTATGTTGATCGGTCTGTTGGCAAAGACAGCCATCCTGCTGACCGAATACGCTGCCGAACGCCGTAAGGCAGGCATGGGACTGATCGCTTCTGCGGTAAGTGCAGCCAAAGCCCGTCTGCGTCCGATTTTGATGACAGCGTTGACGATGATCTTCGGTCTGTTCCCATTGATGTTGTCCAGCGGTGTAGGAGCCAATGGTAACCGTTCGCTGGGTACGGGTGTAGTCGGTGGTATGACGATCGGTACGCTGGCATTACTTTTCATCGTGCCTACTTTGTTTATCGCTTTCCAGTGGTTGCAGGAACGCTTACGCCCTGTGCAGAGCAGACCTACGGAAGACTGGCAGATCGAGGAAGAAATCAAGGTGAGTGAAGAAGAAAAATCTAAAGCAGGAAAAAAATAATTGATGATGAAGAAAATATTAATCTTATCCGCAGCAACGCTCGTGTTGAGCAGTTGCGGTATCTACAATAAATACAAACCTGTATCGGAAGTCCCCGAAGGACTTTATGGAAGCGAAACCGTCGCTTCCGCCGATACGGCGAACTTCGGTAATCTCTCGTGGAGAGAGGTCTTTACTGACTCGTATTTGCAGAATTTGATCGATTCGGCTTTGGTACGGAATACGGATATGCAGACAGCGCATCTCCGTGTGAAAGAAGCGGAGGCTTCGTTGCTGACGTCCAAGCTTTATTATCTGCCCTCTTTGTTTCTCGCACCGGAAGGAGCTGTGAGCAGCTTCGACCGTGGCAAAGCGACACAGACCTACTCATTGCCGGTGACTGCCTCGTGGGAACTGGATATCTTCGGAAAGGTGACCACGGCCAAACGTCGGGCAAAAGCGGCCTATGAGCAGAGCAAGGAGTATGAACAGGCGGTGAAGACACAGTTGGTGTCTGCCGTGGCAAATACTTATTATACCTTGCTGATGCTCGACGCTCAATATGAGATTTCCGTGTCCACCGAAACGGCATGGAAAGAGAGCGTGCGGACAGCCCGTGCCATGAAGAAGGCCGGTATGATGACCGAAGCCGGACTGGCTCAGACGGAAGCCACCTATTATAATATATGTACGGCAGTGCTCGACCTGAAAGAACAAATCAATCAGACGGAGAACTCAATGGCTTTGTTGCTGGCGGAAACACCTCACAAGATACAACGCGGCAAACTGGAAAACCAGCAGTTGCCGGAAGACTTCTCCGTAGGGATTCCTTTGCAGATGCTTTCCAACCGTCCGGATGTACGTAGCGCGGAGTTCTCTTTAGCGCAGGCATTCTATACGACGAATGCTGCCCGTGCTGCTTTCTATCCTTCCATCACGCTGAGCGGGAGTGCTGGATGGACAAACAGTGCCGGTAGCATGATTATCAATCCGGGCAAATTCGTTGCTTCTGCCGTAGCTTCACTGACGCAACCTTTATTTAACAAGGGAGTGAATATCGCCCAGCTGAAAATAGCGAAGGCACAGCAGGAAGAAGCCCGCCTCAGCTTTGAACAGACATTGCTGAACGCAGGTGTGGAAGTAAACGAGGCACTGGTGCAATATCAGACGGCCCGTGAGAAATCCGCTTTCTACGATAAGCAGATCACCTCTTTGCAGACTGCTGCCAGAAGCACTAGTCTTTTGATGGAACATAGTAATAATACTACTTATCTGGAAGTACTGACCGCACAGCAGACATTGCTGAACGCCAGACTTTCACAGGTAGCCAATCGCTTTACCGAAATCCAGGGCGTGATTACACTGTATCAGGCTTTGGGCGGAGGCCGGATGTAGGAGGATAGTATGAATCCTGAAAAAGTACGGTGTCAGATAATCGAATACACCAAACACGAGATGTATCTGCACGGTGCTGACGGACTGACCATGGATGACATAGCTAAGGGGATGAAGATGTCGAAGCGTACGCTTTACAAGCTGTTCCCCAGTAAGACTTGTCTGTTCCGCATCTGTCTTTCTGATTTCACCAACGGGATCAGAAGTCGTCTGAAACAAAGTCAGATGCGGATGGACAGTTCGTGTATGCAGGTGCTTTTTGCCACAGTGAACGGGTATCTCACGTTATTGCATTCGTTAGGAAAGACTTTATTGCTGGATATCGCCGCGAACGAAGATTACCGCGCTTCCTTCAAACGGGAAGAGGCCTTCTGGTTGCAGCAGTTTATCGACGTACTGACGCATTGTAAAATCTGTGGTTACCTGCTTCCGGGAGTCGATCCGGATCGCTTTGCGGCAGATTTGCAGGAGGTTATTTATCAGAGTTGCCTGCAAGGTACTCCGTATGTTGTTCAGCGTGCGCTGAACCATACTCTCTTACGAGGACTTTTTGAGGTGGACGGCATTCGGTATATTGACGAACACCTGAAACTGGATAAATTCAATGTTTGTGTATGAAAGGAAGAGGGGGTATTAAATCCGGAGATAAGCAGAAAGGCAGTTAACCGTTGGCAGGTTAGTATAAACGCTTTTATTCTCACCACAGTGAGAACATTTTCTCATCGCATTGAGAAATAATTCTCAAAGGCATGAGAACTTTTTCTCACTGTGGTGAGAATTTTTTCTCAAAGGCATGAGAATACTTTGAGAATATAGCAACTTGTATCATGCTATGTATTAATCGGATAGCAGTATAGTGGTATCTGTCTTATGCCTACTATTTTATGGCTGCCTCAAACGCTCAATCTCTAATAATGTAGTTTCCCGCTTGTTTGGTAAAAGCGGCTGGGCTATTCTTTGTCTCCATATGAAAACTTGACAAATGATCAATCTAAAGCCCTTTCACCACATCGACAGACAAACCCGTGCATTCTGCTATCACATCATCCGCTATACCTTTCTGCTTGAAATTGCGGGCTATCTCTATGGTTTGGTTGTGCTCTTTGAGCGCGGAGAACACCAGACCGGAAAGATATTCAAGTGTACTGTACAAGCGTTCCCGATTTTCCTTCCGCTGATAATCCACACTAAAAAATGTGGAACGCTTACGGTGTAATATCAGGTAATATGTTCCGGCAGTAAGAAGTCCCGCTATTATATCAATTGGGATACCCGTTCCTTCAAACAAATTTTTGTATTCTTCTATAGCCACTTTGTAATGCTTTTCCCTGCTTCGTGCCATACGTCTTGTGGTCGAATTGTCTGCTTCGAGTTCCCACACTAGCAAGTGCTGCATATCGGTATTGTCATATAAGTAATTTGCCAAAGCCTTTAAGGTGCTTTTCATGATGTCCTCGTTGGCTTTGTCTGTAGGGTGTTCTTCATCGAATAAATCGTGTAGCCAATAATCAGAGATGTATGCGTACTTATCCAGCAACCGCTCAATATTCTTATAGTTATTGAGCAGGACGGACATTTGTATGTCGGCTCTTTGCATAATATCCGTAAAGGTAATTTGCGCCAGACCTTTTTCACTTGCTAACTGCCGGATGGCATCAAACACGTCCGCTTCCAGTTCGGCGCGGGTACGGCGTGCACGTTTATTCTTCGATTGTTCCATGTTTACTTCTTTGTTGCATACAAAAGTATGAAAAATAAGTATAAGTCACTTATTTTCCTTTATAAAACAGATTTATGAAACGGTTCGGTCACCGAACAAATTTATTTCTATCTTTGTCTTATTAGTATTTAGAGAATAGAAAAACAAAGAACACTGGGGAAAGCAGAGTGGGTAAGGGAACGGCTTTCTCTACGAACGTATCTTTTGAGTATTATTTAAATCAGTAGAAAATGGGGAATTTAATTTCGTTTATGAAGGAAGTAGCCGATGGGCTGCGGGAAAGTGGGAATTTTGGGACTGCCCATATTTACAGGAGTAGCCTGAGTGCAATCCTTGCCTTTCATGGAAGTGATAAGCTTCCTTTCCGGAAAGTAAGTCAGGAGTTTCTTAAAAGTTTCGAATCGTATCTGCGTGGCAGGAACTGTAGCTGGAATACAGTTTCCACTTATATGCGTACGTTGCGTGCAGTGTATAACCGTGCGGTCGACCGCCATCTTGCGCCTTATGTGCCTCATCACTTCCGGTATGTTTATACAGGAACGCGCGCGGACAGGAAACGTGCGCTGGATAAGGAAGACATGGAGCGTCTGATGAAGGAACTTCCGAAACAGCTGTGTCAGGACAACAAGGAACTACAGCGTACTCGTGGTCTTTTCTTTTTAATGTTTTTACTTCGTGGGATTCCTTTTGTGGATCTTGCCTATCTGAAAAAGCATGATATCGATGGGAATGTAATGACTTACCGCCGTCGAAAAACCGGCAGGTTATTAACAGTGACTCTTGTGCCTGAAGCCATGAAGCTGATCAAACGGTATATGAATACCGATCCTGCTTCTCCCTATCTTTTTTCGCTGATCACCAGTGGAGAGGGAACGGAAGCTGCTTACAAGGAATATCAGCTGGCATTGCGCAACTTTAATTATCAGTTAATGATTTTGAAACAGGTTTTGGGACTGACATCTGAAGTAAGCTCGTACACTGCCCGTCATACCTGGGCTACGATGGCATACTATTGTGAGGTACATCCCGGTGTTATTTCCGAAGCGATGGGGCATTCTTCCATCACCGTGACGGAAACGTATCTGAAACCTTTCAAGAATAAGAAAATTGATGAAGCGAATGTAGCGGTTATTTCTTCCTTAAAGAAGGTCTATAGTGTAGGTAAGTTGTTGAATTAGAGAACTGTTACTTTGTAGGTAACGGGAAGAAAAGACGCTGCAAATATGGGTATATTTTGGAAAACATGCAAACAAAAATGATATTTTTTCTGATAAACTACTAAAAAAAGGAAACACACAGAATAAAACTGCGGATTTTTTGAGAAGAACACGGCTTGGTCTTTAATTTTTGCAAAAGATTTCCCTCCCCTCTGCCATCGTCTGAGAGCAGGGGTTAAAAATATTCTTTACTTATTCAATGAATGTAGTCCGCAGACGCCTCTGTCGGGGTGGAAAAGTACGCTTTCCCGTTACCTACAAAGTAACGGAAAGACAGACCACCAAGATGAGATGGATTATGAAATGACAGCAAACAAATTTTTTATTTATTAATTGTATAACATTTAATTTACTTTTATGAGAAAATGGACGTATTTGGTCGCAACCTTGCTAATGGCGGGTACGACAGCTACATTCACGGGATGTATTGATACCGATGAACCGGAAGGTATCGTTGATCTGCGGGGAGCAAAATCCGAACTGATTAAAGCACAGGCTGCGGTAAAACTGGTGGAAGTGGAATGGCAAAAAGCGCAAGTAGCTTATCAGGAACTGGTAAACAAATCTAAAGAATTGGATAATCAGTACAAAGAGTACGATGTTCAGATGCATGCTTTAGACGTGAAACTGAAAGAACTGGAAGTAGAACGCGCACAAGCTGCTACCGAACAAGCAAAAGCTGAGGCGGAAGCTAAGATTGCTGAAGCTAACAGAAACAAAGCTTACTGGGAAAATAAAATGGCTGAAGAAGCTGAAATCTTCAAAGCAGCTATGTTGAACTATCAGACTCAGACAGCACAGGCACAGGAAGCTTATGATAATGCAATGAAACTCATTGAAGCTGGAAAACTTCTGCTTTCTGATGGAGAAAAAGCAATTATTGATAAAGCACAGCAAAGACTTTATGTTGCTTCTGCTAGCCTGAACCAATATTACACTGCCTTAAAGACAGCTCAGGATAATTATTATGATGCATTGGTTAATCCTAATCTTCCGACATTAGCTAGCTTACAGGCTGAACTGAAGTTGGCACAGATTGCAGTTGAAAAGGCGGAAATCTTATTGGATGAGAAAAATAATATGTTAGCTTTGGCAGAAGACTTTGATGCAGCTGCATGGGATGATAAGATCCTGGATCTGAAGAAGAAGAAATCTGAATATGAAAGTGAAAAGAGCAAAGCTGATGTTGAGATTGCTACTATTAAGACTTCCGCTGATTATAAAGCTGCAGAACAAAAAGTAGCCGAAAAGATAAAAGCGCGTAAAGCTGCTAAAGAGGCATATGATAAAGCTGTAGCAGACTCTACAACACAGGTTAATACTCAGCTTGATATTGCAGCTTATAAATCTGAACCTATTAATGAAGGATTGAAGACATTATTTAGCAGTAGCAATGATTTTACATCTTTAGATGGATATACTGTTAGTACAGGTGTGTTTGATTATCTGGCTGTTCAGTATACGCAAACTGAGTACAATGCCGATTTGAAGATAGAAGATGTAACAGCCAGAACTAGTCAGGCATCTCTTACTCTGATGAAAGTAAATGCCTGGATTGATGCTTTAGGTAAATATTCTGTAGACGAAAATGGAGTTGAATGGAATAAGTTGACTTTGGCAGAAAAAGAAAAGACAGCCAAAAATGCTAAAGAAAAATTTGAAAAGGATAAAGCTAACTGGGAAATTTCTGCAAAAGCGGTAAAAGGTACAGCAACTACAGTGCCAACTACTGATCTGAAAAAGGTGACAGATACTTATAATTCTTCTTATGCCGCAGTAGAATCTGCAGTAAAAGCTTATAATAGTGCATGGGATGCCGTATATCAAGCTGCTTATGATGATGCTGTAGAAAAAGAAAAAGCTTCGGTATTGGAGAAAACATACCGTGACAATATGATTACCGCATTGTCTCCTACTAGTAAGGCTGCATGGGAGGCATTGACTCCTGCTGAACAAACTACCAGTAAACTGGAAGCTATATTGGACGATACAGTGAAACAAGCTAAAGCAAAGGCTGATGCTAATGCTACTTTGGCTGAATGGCTGAAACTTGATCAGACTGTTGCTGATTTGGCTGCCAAAGGTGAAGCTGCAGGAAATCAAGCTCTTGCCGATGATAAAGATAAGAAAGTAGAAAAGGCTAAAGCTGCATTGGTTAAAGCTGCTGGGGACGCTGCTACTGCTGTTGCTAAGGTGGCTCCTGCAATTAGTACTTATTCTGCTCTTGCTGCTAATCCTTACGGTCAGATACTGGCTAATACAGTTAGTGTTGAAGATATGACAGGCAAAGATGCTTTCTATAAAGAAGAGGAAAAAGATGGTAAGAAAACTGGCCACATGCAGGCATTACGCTCTGATATTTCTGCAGATGAATTTACTAAATTAAGTGCAACTAAGTTAGATCGCAATACAGCTGAAGATGCTTTAGAGTATACTTCTGATGCTACTTTTGGTACTGTGATTCCTGGCGAAGACAGACTTGTTGAAGTAACAGAAGCAATGGTCCGCGCTTATATTAAGCAGAATAATAGTGCTGTTTTGACTGACTTTGGTACTTTGGGAGCTATGATGGCTGCTAATGACGATGTACAGACTTGCAAAGATATGATTGCTGCTGCCGACTTGATTAAACCATTGAAGGCTCAAATGGAAGGTGTACTTGCTGATCTGAATGCAGAAATAAATACGAATACTGCTTTAATGGATCCGTTTATTGCAAAAGCTGACGAAACTCGTATTGCTCTGAAGACTGCTAAAGAAGAGGTGAAGAAAGCACAAGAAGAACAAGATGCTTTGACTGCTGAAGCTGAGGCCAATAGTAAGAAGTTTGCTGAATTGATCCAAGATTACACTGGCTTGATCAGTGTTGTTCAAGATCAGATTGATGGTATCAACGGTGGTGTAGTCACTGGTACTGTGGTAACGGTAACTGTAGAATCTGTTCTGAATTATTGGAAGAATGAAGTTGCTACTCAGGAAAAATCAGTTGAAGAAGCTAAACAGAAGGTTACTGCAGCAGAAAAGAGCATTGAACTGTTCAACAAGGGTGAATATAAGGAAGCTTATGTAATAGAACAGAAGAAACTTGCTTTGGAAACAGCTCAAGAAGCTTATGATGTAGCGAAAGCAATCTATGATACTGCTCTTGCACAAGTTAAGGCTGTATTGGAAACCTTGAGTAAGTAATTTCTTAATCACGTAAAAGTAACAAAATGATAAAGAAACTATGCACATTACTTTTGCTGACCTGTATAACAGCTGCGCCTTCATTGGCGCAGCGTTACAGCAGCAGTGATGATGCGTCGTTTGCTCCGAAGAAAGGACAGTGGCAGGTTTCGGTTTTACTTGGTAGCGGAAAGTTCTTCAATGAGAACACCTCTTATCTGCTTCCCAAGTTCACCAACACCGAAGGAGTCGTCGGACTTCCCAATGGAGGAACGGATAACTCCGGTGACCTGAACCGCTATCTGAATATCGGTAGTCTGAATAATAATAGTCTGGTCAATATAGCCGGAATCGAAGGCAAGTATTTTCTGTCTGAGAACTGGGACATCAATTTCCAGTTTAGCATGAACATCAGCCTGACTCCCAAGAAAGACTATGTAGAAGGCGACAACAGTGTACCCGATATGATCATACCCGCGCAAAGTTATATCAATGCGCAGATGACTAATAACTGGTATACCTCTGTCGGCTCCAACTATTACTTCAAGACTCGCAACGAACGTATTCATCCATACGTAGGAGGCGCCCTTGGCTTCCAGATGGCACGCATTGAAACTACAGAACCATACACCGGTGATACCTATAAGGATAGCGATGATTCGGAAGAACTTCCTTCTCAGGTCTATACCGCAGGAAGCAAAGCCGGTCAGATGTATGGTATGAAAGTAGCTGCCGTAGCAGGTATCGAGTATAGCATTGCCAAAGGATTTATTTTCGGGTTCGAGATGCATCCTTTAGCTTATCGCTATGATCTGATACAAATTTGTCCGAAAGGATTTGATAGGTACAATGTCAGTCACCATAACATCAAAATTTTCGAAATGCCTGTGGTGAAACTTGGCTTCAGATTCTGACGAACAATGATTATACAAATGTATAAATGAAAAGTGAAAGCCGCTCTGCTGATATTGGCGGGCGGCTTTTCTTTCTTTTCAAGAAGAAATAAAAGTCCGATGAATAGATGTATAAGACTTTTGCCCTTTTTCATTGGGGTATTAGTATTGGGAGCTTGCTCTCAAATAAGAGGTTACAGAATTGACGGTAGTGCGCCTCTGCCGGAATTTGAGGGTAAAATGGTTTACATGAAAGATGTTTCGACGGATGCCCCTGTTGACAGCGCAAGGATAATAAATGGAAAGTTTGCTTTTGCAGACACGACAAAAATAGAAAATCCGGTCATAAAGATACTTTCGATCCATGCCAGTAAAATGGGACTGGAATACCGTTTGCCTGTTGTGATTGAAAACGGTACTATAAAAGCGAGTATTGCCGATGTCGTTTGTACGGAAGGAACGATGCTGAACGAACGGATGCAGGATTTTCTTCTGGCTATAGATGCATATTCTGCTGCTTGTACGGATAAGCCGGTGGAACAGATACAATCCGGATTCTCGGAATTACTAAAGAGATATATCGAGATGAATAATGACAATGTAATTGGTACTTATATTCAGACAGCTTACCAGTCATCACTATAATACGATAAATATTCTTTTTCATTTCTATAACAAATAAGATATACGAATACAGAGATAATTTAATAAACAAGAGCTCAATCATAATAATCCTTCTCCTGATATCTTCCGGATTAATGCACTACTTCTTTATGAAGGGGATATCCATAAGACGAGAAACAAAGATGCGCCCTTGCGAAAGTCCGGATTTTTGTATTATTATGTTTTTAAGGACGTTCCTGTTCCCACATTTCCCCTTTTTCCCCAGGAACGTCCTTTTATTTTTCAACTAGGTTTGTCTTTTTATTGTAAAGCACGGATACGTACTTCTATTTCTTTTTCGTTTTTTAATCCGTCCTTCACTTCATTGATATTCGTATCTCCGTAATGGTACGGATACAAAATATGCGGTTGAATGATTTTAGCAGATTGTATAGCTTGTTCCGGTATCATCGTATACGGTTGGTTGACAGGTAGAAAGGCTATATCGATATTCTTTATTTGTTTCATTTCCGGGATATCTTCCGTGTCTCCGGCAATGTAAATCCGGGTGTCGCCCACAGTGAGGATATATCCGTTGTCACGTCCCTTGGGATGGAATTTGTCTCTACCGGGAGTTGTATTATAAGCAGGTACTGCTTCCAGTTTGATTTCGGGTGTAATTTGCAGTATATCACCATTTTTCATGGCTTGTCCTTTGTCCAGCATCTTCTGGCAATTCGGATTGGCAATAATTTTTGTATCCGGAGTTTCGATAGCAGCAATCGCTTTGGTATCGAAATGATCATGGTGTTCATGTGTTATCAGGATATAGTCAGCTTTCGGTTGCTGTGTAAAGTCTGCGTAATCAGAGACTGGATCAATAAAAAACTTTTTTCCAGCATATTCTATTAACAAGCTGGCATGCTTAAAGAAAGTGATCTTCAGGCTTTTCCCGTTCTTGGTGGTAAACGAATCCGTTTCGAAGTTCTGCATCTTTGTGGTCAGATTAATTGAATGATTGAATAAACAGGAATAAGCAAATCCGTAAGAAAGGCACAGCGCGAGTGCTACTAATAAAATCTTTTTCATATCTATACAGAGTTTGGTTCCTTACAAAGATAAACATCTATAGCGATTTATCAGTTCATGATTAAACATATTCTGTTGGAAATTAACTTTCTTATTGAGAAGGAGGATAATAGGCAGTAAATAAGAAAGGGATGAGGCATTGGTGAAAAGAGAAAGGCACAGAGTCAAAATATCCTGTGCCTTTGCTGTTTGTTATCTGATAGTAATCAGCTTTTACGCATTCAATGCCTGCTCGATATCTGCAATGATATCATCCGCATTCTCGATACCTACGGACAAACGGATTAAGTCGGGACGTACACCTGCTTCCATCAGCTGTTCATCCGACAACTGGCGGTGAGTATGGCTGGCGGGGTGAAGCACACAACTACGGGCATCAGCTACGTGAGTCACAATAGCGATAAATTCTAATGAATCCATAAACTTGATAGATACATCACGTCCGCCTTTCAGTCCGAAGGAGATTACTCCGCAGGAGCCGTTCGGCATATATTTCTGTGCCAGTGCATAGTATTTGTTATCCGGCAGGCCGCAATAGTTAACCCAAGCCACTTTCTCGTTCTTAGAAAGATATTCTGCTACTTTCTGAGCGTTACGACAATGTTGAGGCATACGCAGGTGCAGTGTTTCAAGTCCAAGATTCAGTAAGAAAGAATTTTGCGGGCTTTGGATGCTGCCGAGGTCACGCATCAGTTGTGCGGTTGCTTTGGTGATGTAAGCGCCTTTGCCGAATGCTTTTGTATAGGTCAGACCATGATAAGATTCGTCCGGTGTACAGAGTCCGGGGAATTTGTCTGCATGGGCATCCCAGTCGAAGTTGCCGCTGTCGACGATACAGCCGCCTACGCTGGTGGCGTGTCCGTCCATGTACTTGGTAGTAGAATGAACGATGATGTCTGCTCCCCATTCGAAAGGACGGCAGTTGATAGGAGTCGGGAATGTATTGTCCACAATCAAAGGCACTCCGTGACTGTGTGCGATACGGGCAAACTTTTCGATATCCAGCACTTCGAGAGAAGGATTGGAGATCGTTTCTCCGAACAGTGCTTTCGTATTAGGCTGGAAAGCTGCCGAGATTTCTTCTTCGCTGGCATCCGGATTAACGAATGTAACGTCGATGCCGAGTTTCTTCATGGTGACACCGAATAAATTGAATGTTCCTCCATAGATGGCGGATGAACAAACGAAATGATCTCCTGCCTGGCAGATATTGAAAATGGCATAGAAGTTGGCTGCCTGACCGCTGGATGTAAGCATAGCAGCTACACCACCTTCAAGGGCGGCAATCTTGGCGGCAACCGCGTCATTGGTCGGGTTTTGCAGGCGGGTATAAAAATAACCACTGTCTTCCAAATCGAAAAGGCGTGCCATTTGTTCGCTGGTATCGTATTTGAAAGTTGTACTCTGATAGATGGGCAGCACACGCGGCTCACCCTTTTTAGGCGTCCATCCGGCCTGTACGCACAGGGTTTCGGGTTTGAATTGTTTTGCCATAATGATATAGGGTTTTAAGTTTTATTGCCAAAAAAAGTTTTAACGGGGCAAAAGTAGGGAAAATAATTGTATTTTTGTCCTGTTTATAAGTGAAATGATACTGATAAGGTAGTAGTCGAATATGAAAAAAAGATTCTATATTCTTTTATTAATTAGTTTTCTTCTTTCGTTGGCTGATGTGCAGGCGCAACAAAAAGCTACTCCGAAAGCAGGTGAGGGGATTTCTACTTTTTTGCTGCGTCATAACCGTGCTCCAAAGAAATATTACGATGATTTTGTGGAACTGAATAAGGCAAAGCTGGGGAAAGGAAATGTGCTGAAACTGGGGGTGACATATACAATTCCTCCTGTCAAGAGATCGACGGCGGCTGATAAAGAGACACCGGCAAGAAAACAATCCTCAAAGGCTTCGAAAATAGGAACCACTCTTCATGAACCTCTTTTCGGTAAGCAACTGGCGAATGTAAAGGTCACTTCCAACCAACTGGCAGGTGCCTGCTTCTATGTAGTCAGCGGGCATGGCGGTCCTGATCCGGGAGCCATCGGACGGGTAGGGAAGCACGAACTTCACGAAGACGAATATGCCTATGACATTGCACTTCGTCTCGCCCGGAATCTGATGCAGGAAGGGGCGGAAGTGCATATCATTATTCAGGATGCCAAAGATGGTATCCGTAATGACGCTTACCTCTCTAACAGCAAGCGTGAGACTTGTATGGGCGACCCGATTCCATTGAATCAGGTGCAGCGTCTTCAGCAGCGTTGTAACAAAATCAATGCTCTTTATCGGAAAGACCGTCAGAACTATACTTACTGTCGCGCTATCTTCATCCATGTAGACAGTCGCAGCAAAAAAAAGCAGACAGATGTCTTTTTCTATCATTCTAATAAGAAAGCCGAAAGCAAACGGCTGGCAAACAATATGAAAGATACGTTCGAATCCAAATATGGAAAGCATCAGCCGAACCGCGGCTTTTCCGGAACGGTGAGCGGACGCAATTTATATGTACTTTCACACACTACTCCTGCTTCTGTCTTTGTCGAACTGGGGAATATACAGAATACATTTGACCAGCGGAGACTGGTGATGGATTCCAACCGTCAGGCCCTTGCCAAATGGTTGATGGAAGGCTTTCTGAAAGATTTTAAAGGGAGAAAATAAACTTCAATCTCTTTTTTTCGTGAACAAAACGAAAATCGGGATGTTATATATGTGCAAATCGCCTGATGGCTGCTTGTA
>ERZ772937.1222-NODE-1222-length-19557-cov-3.373295_pt1 | contig 19557 bp, 16 predicted proteins | sample MGYA00512113_ERZ772937 | MGnify/ENA primary metagenome ERZ772937 (study PRJEB29015, sample SAMEA2737649) | human gut metagenome | biome: human gut; feature: human-associated habitat; material: faeces | place: China | collected 2012 ... | reverse complement strand
AAAAAAATTCTTTCGCAAATCCGTGTTATGGCTGTGTGCAATACGTACAGAAACGCCGTAGCGTTTTGCTAATGATAAATAGACCAACGGAACCGCTTGAAAAAGATTCAAATGTATAACATCATATTGACGCAGTCTTATTATCCTTCTAAACAGTCTATAATTTTGAATTATCTTATGTTGGGAACCCGAAAGCTCGATAAAACGAACGCCCCGTGATTGTAACGCATCTGTAAAAACGCTCTTTCTAATGACATCTACGACGATGTCCACATTCATTTTATCCAGATTCATATGGTGCAGGGTATTGGATATAAATGCTTCTATTCCGCCTGATTCCCACGTTTGCAAATATATACATATCTTTCTTTTATTCATATAAATCGCAAATCTCTTTCGTCTTCCCCACCTTCACGACCTTCCCGTGCTCAATCCAAACCACGCGGTCGCACATCTCGCGGATCTGCTCAAGGCTGTGCGATACAAACAGCACGGTCGTGCCGCCGCTCATGAGCTCCAGCATACGCTTGCGGCTTTTCTCCTGGAAATTCGCATCGCCGACAGCTAATATCTCATCCACAATCAAAATCTGCGGATTGACCACTGTCGCAATCGAAAATGCCAGTCGCATGAGCATACCGGATGAATAGTTGCGAATCGGCACATCAATAAATTCGCCGAGCTCGGAAAACGCAACAATTTCATCGTATTTCGACTTCAAAAAATCTTTCGTATAACCGAGAATCGCGCCATTGAGAAAAATATTCTCGCGTCCGGTCAAATCATGGTCGAAACCCGAGCCCAGTTCCAGCATCGGCACGATGTTACCTCTGCAGGTCACAGATCCCTCAGTCGGTTTGAGAATGCCCGAAATGACTTTCAAAATCGTGCTTTTGCCTGCGCCGTTGTGGCCAATAATGCCGACAACCTCGCCGCGATACACATCGAACGATACATCCTTCAGCGCCCAGAATTCTGAGGTCTTGTACTTGCCGCTCAGCTTACGTGTCACGAACTCCTTCAGCGACATGATTTTATCGTCCGTCAGCCGAAAGCGCATCGAAACATTTTGTACCTCAATAATTTTTCGCTTTTGAAGTTCTGCAACTTTTTCCTTCTGCTCATGGAGCAGCTTTTCATTTTTGCTCATTTTCACACCTTATAAATAGAGGACAAAATTGTCCTGCGATTTTTTGAACGTGAATGCACCCACAGCAAGCATTCCTAGCGCAATAAGCGCGCACTGCACATACATGAACGGTTCAGGCGAAAGACCGTCAATGACGCATGAACGCAGAAACGTTACATAGAAGTACAGCGGATTCATTTTAACAATCGACTGAATTGTTTCGGGAAGTGCTGTGATCGGATAAAAAATCGGGGTCAAATACATCCAAATCGTCGTCAATACACCCCAAAGAAACTGAATATCCCGGAAAAACACCATTGCCGATGCGAGCAGCATACCCAGTCCGAGACAGAACAGTGCTAGGCAGAGCAGCGGGAACGGCAAAAGAAAATACGTTTTATTCGGCAGCAGACCCGAAAAAATCGCCACCGCTGCGAGTGGGATGAGCGAAATCAGCATATTGATCAGCGAGGACATGATGCGCGTTAGCGGGTAAATATACTTCGGCACATACACCTTTTTGATGAGGTCCGCGTTGCCGATAATGGACGTCAGCGCCATGCCGCACGATTCAGAAAAATAGTTAAAAATGACATTGCCGCAAAGAAGATAGACCGGAAAGTACGGAATATCGAACTTGAACATATTAGAGAAGACAACGTACTGCACAATCATGTTGAGCAGCGGGTTGAGAAAGCTCCAGAAGACGCCAAGAATAGAACGCTTGTATTTCGCCTTGAAATCACGGTCAACCAGCTGCTTAATCAGGAAGTGATACCGCCTCAGTGCAATCATCGCATTGAGAATAAAGCTTTTCTTACCGGTCTTGTGCTTGTGAAGCAACATCATCAGCAGCGCCGCGAGGATTACCGCGCCGACGGCTGCGAACTGCCAATAGTGCAGGCCCGTCCAGATATAATCTCTGCCAGTAGCAGAGAAGGCGAGTTCACCTGCAACAGCTTGTCCATTGACATACAACTGACCGTTTTCCAGCGAAGCATCGGTTTTCATCACCGGCGTGAGCGCGTCACCAGCCATTGCATCGGGCGAGGTGATACGCAACGCAAGCGGCGCATTGCAGACCGTTTCCAACGCTGGAAAATCGAACGTCGTGACCTGACCTTCCGTAATTTGGTCAGCCTGCAAATTCTGGTCAAGCAGGACTTCCTGCGTCGCCATATTCACGAGCTGCACATTTACCGTGCCGTGATTGACGCGGTTAAACACGCCCCACTGCACAGAAAGCTGCTCAAAAATCTGAATTTTCGGCGTAAACTGCTGTTCCACAACTGAACCTGCTGTCAGCTCTACGGTTGCGGCATTCGCTACCGGCATTTCAATATTGCCGCGCGAGTCGCGATAACGCAGCTGCTCTCCGGCGAGAAAATAAAACGCCACCGCAAGCACCATGTACGCGACGAAAACAATCGAAAAAATCTTCTTTAGTTCTCTGGTCGAGAACCCCTGCTGTGTTTTTGACATGAATTTGTACAACCTTATCCTTAATCTTCCTCGGGTTCCTCCACCCACTTCTTAAACGTCTGATGCGTCACGCCGAGGCGTCTTCCGGCTTCGCGGAGCGAGATCTCACCGCGCTGCCACTGCGCTTTTACCGTCTCGAACGCCGCGCCGCGCTCCATCGGCTTGCGCCCGATGTGCACGCCCTTCTCCTGCGCCGCACGAATGCCTTCGCTCTGGCGCTCGCGCTTATCGGCGAACTCCTTTAAGAGCGTTGCATCCAGTATTTCGTACAGCAAATCGCTGATATACTGCTGATTTCGTGCGTCACTCGCCTGCAAAGTCAGCGGCATATCCGCAATCCGCAGACAGATTTTGTGGTCGCGCAGCCAGTGCAGCTCGTCCGCCAGTCCTTTCTTCATGTCGCTGAGACAGTACAGATTAGGAATCGTCAGCGTGTCGCCCGCTCGAAGCGTGTTCTGTTGCAGCAGCCGCAGGTTGTTCCGTCGAGAGGACTTTTCGTCCGTTATATCCACGAAAATCTCGTTTTTCTGCGCTCCCAACGCACGAAAGTTCTCGAACTGACTTTCTCGCTCATCCTGTTTTACGCAGGTGTAGTAATAATTTCTGCCTTGCATGAACACTCCTCGCAGGGTGGGTCGTGGTTACAAATGTACACTTTTATATTCTGTGAAAGTATTGTAGTTTCGGGACGTTTTTGATATAATAAGAAGAACGTAATTGCAAATTTTTAAAAAGTCGTGTAATTTCACCCGTTTGCAATTAGGTGTACATTTTTCAACACCCTTACCTGCCAATCTCCGGCAGCCGCAAGGACAGACCATTTCTGCGCAAAAATACCCGCCACAGCACAAAAGCTGTGACGGGCAGCAAGACGGCAGACACAAATATGTCTGCTGTTTTTTATTTATCAAATTGGGAATATACCGTTGCCTCTTTAAATGGATAGACAGACTATTGATGCAGCGATATAATAAATCTATCCATGAACGGAAAGGAGCGACCTGTCGTGAAGCATCACCGAGCCAAAATATCCATTTTACTCCTAAGCATCCTTGTAATTATTTCGCTGACGGCGTGCCAGAGCACTGACAATCAGGCTTCCGCAACAGACAACACTCCCCAGTCCCAAGAAGCTCCAATCTCTGACTCTGAAATTATACTCTTCGAGCAAGAAACGCCCTCAATTTATCAGGATAAAACCGTTATAAACGACAATTCCCGCCTTGATTTAGCATATCGCCCAGTTCTCGAAGAAGTCATTCCGCACGCAACTGCCATCGTTCAGGCGACAGTCGATAACATAGAATATACTTCCATCGGCGCCAATGCATGGACCGTTATTGACGCCGCTGTACAAGACGTGTTGTCTGGCGACCTACCGGACAGGTCAAACATTACCATCTACGCATATGGCGGGTATATTTCTATGAAAGATGTTGCCGCGGCGGAACATAATCGAGAAAGCTATACCGATATGACGGATGAAGAGCTGGAAAATACGATCATCCGCCAAGCAGCCGATATGCAGGAAAGCCCTTTAGTCGGTCAGCAGTATATCTTTTTCCTCGGTGCTCCGACCGACGATATGCCGGCTGACGCATATGAACAGCTGGGTTGGAGATTCTGTCAGATGTTAGTAGGTGACGATGATACGCTTTATTACGTCCCTTACCCTGCCGAAAACGCCCCATCGCCTGCTGATAACGCCAATGATATTGCGCATATCACGCTAAACGACCTCAGAGAATTGATCCATCGATACACCTCCTGAAATTTCACGAGAGAACCAAAGGCGCAGACCTGCTGCATGATGGACTTTACCCCCCCAAAAAAACCAACCCCTTCCCGTCACAAGAGGAATAACGGGAAGGGGTTTTATACTGTTTTATATTTTACGTTTTACCGGCTGATCGTCTGGCGGAGTGCGTCGATCGAGGTGTTGACGCCGGCATCAACCGTCATGGTCAGATCCTCCATCTCGAGCGAAACGTCGCCGTCGTAGCCCATCATGTGGCATACAGAGAAGAATTCCTTCCACCACTGGAGATCCTTGCCGCAGCCGACAGCCACGTAGTTCCATACGCGGTCAGCGGACTCGGTAACAGGGCGCGGCTCGAGCAGACCGTCGGTGTCAGCCAGACCGCGCTCAATGCGGGCGTCCTTGCCGTGCACGTGGAAGATGCAGCCCTTGAGTGCGCGTGCAGCCGCAATCGGGTCGGCGCCCAGAACCATCATGTGCGACGGGTCGAGGTTGATGCCGAGCATCGGGTCGGTCGCCTCGCGCAGCTTGAGCAGGGTCGAAGCAGACCAGACCATCGTTCCCGGGAACTCCTCGATTGCGATATGCTCGATACCGCACTTCTTGCAGTGCGCGATAAACTCGTTCCAGAACGCAATCGTAACCTTCCACTGGTACTCGTAAGCCGGCGCCATGAAATCCGGCCAGGAAACGGTCGAGGTGATCCAGTTCGGGGTGGTGTCGGTCTCGCTGCCTGCCGGCAGACCAGCCATGGCAACGATCTTCTTAACGCCCAGCAGACCTGCCAGCGTTGCGCAGTCGTACATGGACTTCTTGTATTCCTCGCCGGTCTTGGACGGCCAAAGCGGGTTGCACGAGGTGTTCAGTGCAGAAATGCGCATGCCGCGCTTTTCAAGCTCCATCATGAACGCTTCACGCTTGCCTGCGTCCGCGAGCAGCTCGGCGGTGTTGCAGTGCTTGCGTGCGCCCCAGCCGCCGGCGGTCATCTCGACCGCGTCAATGCCGAGGGACTTTACCTTGTCGAGCATATCCGTGTAGGACAGGTCGGCGAATACATCGGTGCAGATTGCGAGTTTCATATAAATTTGCCTCCTTGCAGTGCAGACGGGTGCACGAACCTCGCACACCCGCCGAAGAAAAAAGAGAGAAGATAGGTTCTAAGAAAAAGATGAATTATGAGGGAAATGAGGGATTTATGCCTTGTAGAAGTCCGGCATCTCGTCGTAGACAACCGGCTGAATGGTCTGGGTCTCGCGTGCCTTGGAAGCCGCCGCCGCTGCAACCTGGCAGCAGTAGCCGTCCCATGCGGTCGGGCCGTCAACGTAGCCTGCCTTGGAGGCGTTGATCCAGGTCTGGATTTCCGCGTTGTATGCATCTGCAAAGCGCTGGAAGCAGTCGGTGTACATCGCCTGACCGGTGGTTGCGTTTGCATTTACCGAAATGTAGTTCGGCTTCGGCATATTGAGCACCGCGCCGTCGCAGACGATCTCGCACTTGATGTCGTAGTCGTTCTTGTTGTTGACGAAGGACTCAACATCGATACGAACACCGGACTTGGTGGTCAGGATCATGATCTGCGGGTCGTGCAGGTCCTTCGGGCCGTTGTTCGTGGACTTGCCGTAACGAACCTCAGCGGTAGCATAGTCCTCGCCGAGCAGCCAGCGCAGAACGTCGATCTCGTGAACCATGGAGTTCTCAACTGCCATGGAGTTGTCCCAATCGTCCGGAACAGACGGGTTGCGGTGTGCGCAGTGCAGCAGGAGCGCTTCGCCGTACTTGCCGCTGTCAACAGCTGCCTTCAGCTGCTTGTAGCCTTCATCATAACGGCGCATGAAGCCAACCTGAACCAGCTTCTTGCCAGCCTTGATCTCCGCCTCAACGATGCGCTTGCAGGCGTCAGCCTTGGGAGCCAGCGGCTTCTCGCAGAATACGTACTTGCCGGCTGCGATAGAAGCCAGAACGTACTCCTCGTGATACGGGTCGGACGTGGTGCACATAACGGCGTCGATTTCCGGGGAGTTTATCATGTCGATGGGGTTTTCGAAGCCCTTGATGCCGTACTTCTCGGCAACCGAAAGACCGAAGGCTCCTGCCGGGTCGGCGCAGGCAACGACCTTGCCGCCCTGAAGCGTGTTGTTGATGCGCTCGATATGGGTGCGGCCGATGCCGCCGGTGCCTACGAGTCCGATTCTTAAAGTTTCCATAATATATTTCTCCTCCTGCCGGGGTTTTCCCTCCCTGCGAGCCGTCCCGCAGGGAGAAGAAAGTTAAGATATGGTCGAATGAATAGCGGGTGTTACTTCAGGTAGTCAGCAACATTGTCCTTGGTGATGGACTGGAACGGAACGATAACTTCCTTGTCCGGGGTTTCGCCGTTCTTCAGCTTCTCGAGAACTTCGTGGGTCGCCTTTGCCTGACCTGCTGCGTCCTGCAGAACGGTCTGGCACATATAGCCGTCGTCTACTGCCTTGAGGCCGTCGTCCGAGCCGTCAACACCGGTAATGAGGATCTCGCCTGCGTTGGTCAGCAGACCCGCGCCCTTGAGAGACTCGACAGCGCCGAGCGCCATCTGGTCGTTTGCGCATACAACTGCGTTGAAATCAGCCTTGCCGCCGTGCGCGTAGGTCTGAATCCATGCGTCGCAGATACGCATTGCCTCGTCCTTGACGTAATCGCCGTCCTGATCGGCCAGAATGGTGATGTCGGAGCGGCCTGCCTCTTCGAGCGCGTCCTTGAAGCCCTGACGGCGGTCAGCGGAATGCTGGAGGCCGGCGGTGCCTGCCAGATACAGGACCTTCGCGCCCTGCGGCAGGTTCTCCGCCATGTACTCGCCCTGCATATGACCGGAGTCATAGTTCTCCGAGCCTACGAAGGTGAAGTCGCCGGAGTTTGCCTTGATGCCGAGGCAGATAACCGGAGTACCGTTGCTGTTCGCCGCGGAGATAGCCGGAGCGATCGCGTCCGAGTCAGCCGGTACGAGGATGAGCGCGTCAACGCCCTTTGCGAGGAATGCGTTGGTCTGATCGATCTGCTTCTGGTTGTCGTTGTTGCCGTCCGAGAAGGATACCGAGTAGCCGGTGCCCTCGAGCTCGGCGGTCAGTGCGCTCTCGCGTGCCATGCAGAATACGTCGGTATCCGCAAGGTTTACATAGCCGATCTTCATGCCGTCGCCGCCTGCGGAGTCGCCGCCGCCGGAGCTGCTGCCGCCTGCGCCGCAGCCGGTGAGTGCCAGTGCCGAGAAAGCCGTTACCATTGCCATTGCGCCGATTCTCTTCCAGATTTTCATAATGTTTTCCTCCTGTTTGTGTTCCTGTTTTTCTCTTACTCTTTTACCACCCCGTGCAGCCTTGCCGCCGCGCGGGATTGCATTCTTTTTCTGCGGCTCAGCGAGCCTTCTTTGCGGAGTTCTTGGTGACAACGTCGATGATAACCGCGCCGACGATGATAACGCCCTTGACGATCTTCTGGATGTTGGAGTCAACGCCCATCAGGGTCTGTACGTTGTTGATGATGCCGACGATGACCGCGCCGACCAGCGTGCCGCCGAGGGTGCCGGAGCCGCCGGACATCGAGGTGCCGCCGACGATAACAGCGGTGATAGCGTCCATTTCGTAGGAAAGACCTGCGCCCGGAACGCCAGAGTTCAGGCGGCCCATCAGCAGCAGGCTGCCGACGCCGACGAGCGCGCCGTCGAGCAGATATGCCTTGAAGGTGACTGCCTTGGGGCTGATACCGGAGGCCTCAGCCGCCTTGGAGTTGCCGCCGACCGCGTAGATATAGCGGCCGTAGGGCGTCTTGTTGAGGATGACCCACATGACTGCGAAGCAGAGCAGCAGGATGATGACTGCCATCGGGATGGGGCCGACATAGCCCTGACCCATGAAGGTGAAGCCGCTCGAAATGCCGGAGATGGTGTTGCCCTTGGTGACAAGGACCGCGCCGCCGCGTGCGGCCTCGGTGAGCGCAAGCGTCATGATGAATGCGGGGATGCTGAACTTTGTGATGATAAAGCCGGTCAGTGCGCCGAGCACGACGCCGATTACGAGCGCTACCGCGATGGCTGCCCAGACCGAGCCTGTCGCAACGTCAACCATGCAGGCGATACAGCCTATGAAGGCGATTTCCGAACCGTAGGCAATGTTGATGTGACCGAGAATGATGATGAAGGTTGCGCCGAAGCCGAGCACGGTCGTGCAGGCAATCGCCAGCAGGATGCTCTTGAGGTTGTACGTGCTCAGAAATCCCGGAACGAACAGCGATGCCGCGATGAAGATCACGACGAAAATCAGCGCGATACCGTACTTTCCGTAGAATTGACCGAAGTTGAACTTTTTCTTTTCTGCCTGTTTGCTCATTGTTTTCCTGCTCCCCTCGTAGCCAGTTTCATGATGCTTTCCTGCGTTGCCTCCGAACGATCGAGAACACCCTGAACGATGCCCTCCTGCATGACGACGACGCGGTCGCTCATGCCCAGAACCTCAGGCTGCTCGGAGGAGATCATGATGATGCCCATGCCCTGACGGGCGAAGTTTGTCATCAGCTTGTGAATTTCGGACTTTGCGCCGACGTCGATGCCGCGGGTCGGCTCGTCGAGGATCATGACCTTGACGTCGCCCACCAGCCACTTGGCCAGAACGACCTTCTGCTGGTTGCCGCCCGAAAGCGTGGAGGCTTCGACGTCCTCGTTTGCGATTTTGATCTGAAGCAGCTCGCGCATCTTCTCAACATCCTTGCTGATTGCCTTGTCGTCAATCAGACCCTTGGTGTACTTCTGAAGATTGACGAGCGAAACGTTGTGGTGAATGCTGCGGCCGAGCACCAGACCGTAGGTGCGGCGGTCCTCGTTTACCATTGCGATGCCGTGGTTGATGGCGTCGCGGGTGTTCTTGATGTGGACCTCCTGCCCGTTCAGGTAAACCGAACCCGAGGAAATCGGGTCAAGACCGAAGATGGCACGCATGACTTCGCTTCGTCCTGCGCCGACCAGACCGGCAAAGCCGAGGATTTCGCCTGCGCGGAGCTGGAAATTGATGTTCCGGAAGCGTCCGCCGTCCGCCTTGTTCTGCGTCAGGTCCTTGACCTCAAGGATAACGTCACCGATGGGCACCGTGGTGTCCTTAGGGAAAACGTTCGTGATTTCGCGGCCGACCATGCGGGCCACGAGCTTGTCCGGGTCGTAGTCGCTCGCCGGACCGGTTTCGATCCACTGACCGTCACGGATGATGGTGATGTCGTCCGCGATGCGGAAGATCTCGTCCATCTTGTGGGTGATGTAAAGAATGGCGACGCCCTGCTCGCGAAGCGAGAAAATCTGCTTGAACAGAACGTTGATCTCCTCGTCGCCGATGGCCGAGGACGGTTCGTCCATGATGATGACCGAGGCGTTGCACGAGATTGCCTTTGCGATTTCCACAAGCTGATGGCCCGCGATGGACAGCTCGTACATCTTCTGCGTTGCCTTGTACGGCATATCGAGCCTGTCGAGCAGCTCCTGCGTATCCTTCTGCATCTTGCCGAAGTCTACGAACTTGCCCTTCCTCGGTTCGCGTCCCAGCCAGATGTTTTCCGCAACCGTCATTTCGAGCACCGGATTGAGCTCCTGATAGATCATTGCGATGCCCATTTTCAAGGTATCCTGTACGGTGTGGGGGCCGATCTTTTCTCCCTTATAGATCATCTCGCCCTCATCCGCGACATAGGTGCCGTTGATGATTTTCATCAGCGTGGATTTGCCTGCGCCGTTCTCGCCGCAGATTACATGCACCTTGCCGGGTCGAATCTGGAGCTTAACGCCGTCGAGCGCACGCACGCCGGGGAATACCTTCACAATATCCCGCATTTCCAGTACATACTCTGGATTTGCCATGCTGCTTCTTTTCTCCTGTTTTCCTGCTCTTCAAGAATTACGAGCACGAGCTCGTTATCCTCTAAAAAAAATTATGTTTACGAGCACGAGCTCGTAAGTCTGTAAAAAAATATCTGCCGATGAAAGCAAATACTTTTTTGAACTGTTTTACAGGCTTTCCTTGACGATAACCTTGATTTCGGTGAATACCTGGTCGTTTTCTGGCTGCTTGCCGAAAACCAGGTGGTCCATGATGAGCTGCACCGGGATTTCTCCCTGCTTCTGAATCTCTCCGGCGAGCGTGCAGTCGATGACGTCCTTCCGGACGAACTCGACCACCTCGGGGTAATCCTCGTAGGAAATCACGCGGATGTCCTTTGCCCTGCCGCTCTCCTCAAGTGCGCGTCCCACCTGAGAAACGCCGCCGCAGGTGATATACAGTCCCTGAAGGTCCTGATAATCGCGAAGCAGCTGTGCTGTCTTTTCGTAGGTGAGCTGCGGGTCCTCGAAGCTGTCTATCGTCGTTACGATTTGAATATCGGGGTAGGTTTCGCGAACGAACCGCTTGAACTCGTTTTCGCGGAGCTGCACGTAGAAGTTATTGTTCTCCGAGGCGATTGCGCTGGAAACCACCGCAATTCTGCCCTTTCCGCCGAGGAATAGGCCCATCATGCGTCCCGCGATATGTGCGCCCTGCGCGTTGTCCGCGCCCACGCACCAGTGACGTTTGGTGCCCTCGATGTCGGCGTTCGTAGTGACGACCGTGATGCCGGCGTCCACCGCCCGGTTGACCGCCTTTCTCACGCAGTCCGCGTTGATCGGACTGAGAATAATGCCGTCCGCCTTGGCGGCGATGGCGTTATCGATATATTCTCTCTGCCGTTCGGCATCCTGAAATTTGCTGATGGAATAGGTCACTTCAATGTCGAAGCCAACCTGATTTTTCACGCCCTGCTCGATGCCCTTCTTGAGGAACGGCATAGCGTCAACCTCGACCAGAATGGCCTCGATGCGGTAGACCTGACCCTGCCGCTGAAGCACGCGGCCGGCCGGGTTGGGCGTGTAGCCCATCTCGTTGATGATGCGCTGCACCTTCATTCTTACTTCATCGCTGACACCGACCCGGTTATGCAGCACCTTATCTACCGTAGCACGGTGAACGCCAGCGCGTTCCGCGATTTCCTTTATCGTTACTTTCACCGGGTTTCCACATCCTCTCTGGTGAATCATAGCATATCCGGTCTGGTTTTACAAATCATTCTGCTTGAAGTTTCGAGCTCGTGCTCGTCATTTACGAGCTCGTGCTCGTTTTTCTTTGTGATGCTAATATAGCGGATTTCTCCGGGAATGTCAACAGCCTTTTTTATTTATTTTTGAACTTTGGCAGCCTGCATAAAACCTGCCCGTCCGGTTTCGTGCATCTTTCCCAACGAGGTGTACATATCCCACAAATCCGCCCCGGCGGAACTGACAGCCGCCCGGCCACAAAAAACCTCCCGGCTCAGACGCTTTCGCCCGAACCGGGAGTGACGTGTCTCATTCCGTTTTACACATTGCAGCGGAATTTAATCGTAATATCCGTAATGTTCATGCGCTCTTTCGGGAACTGATGGCGTTCGAGGTAATCGTACAGCAGACGGATCGGCAGGGTTCCCTGCGTCTTGACGTCCTGCCCGATGATGAAATCGACCGTCCCCTGCTTGACCATTCTGACGTTGCCCTCGGTGATGTCGTGCACGACGATATGTATCTTCTCGCGGTTTTCCGCCGCGTTCACGGCGCGGTACACGCCCTTGCGTCCGGCGGAGGTCAGGTAGAAGCCGTTCACTTCCTCGTCCGAGTGAATGGCGCGGGAGGCGATGCGCTCCGCGAGGTTTTCGTCCAGAAACGAGCATTCCGGATGCAGAATGCGGATACCGGGGAAGTTTTCCGCCATTTCGTTCAGAAATCCGGTGTATCGCTGCGAGTCGGCATAGTGACCGCTGCGCTGTCCCAGAATCGGCAGCACGCTGCCGCGCCCCTGCATGACCATGCCGAGCAGCGCCGCCGCCGCGCGTCCGGCCGCGATGTTGTCCGCGCCGACATAGGCGAGGCGGTTCGCGTCCGTGATGTCCGTGTTGAACGTCACGACCGGAATGCCCTGCTGCTCGCTGAGCGTGTTGATGCGGTCGCGCACGAGTGTGTTCGCCAGCGGCATGAGCGCCAGTCCGTCGATGTGTTCGGTCGTTACCAGCTCGTCGATGAGCGTCAGCTGGTGCTGCACATCCATGTCCTGCATAACGCGCACGATGACCGTGATATTCGGGATAAGCTCCCGCTCGGAAAAGCTCTCGAACAGCTCGTACAGCATCTGCACGAACGCCGAATGCCCCGAATGCAGCACCACGCCGATTTTCCACTGCCGCGTCTGCTGCATGACGAGCCGGTTCGAGATATAGCCCATTTCTCGCGCCGTGGCTCGGATGCGCTCCGCGACCTCCTCGCGCACGCCCTCTTTATGATGCAGGGCGCGGTCCACCGTGCCGCGCGACACGCCGCACCGGTCTGCGATCTGCTGCATCGTTACCATACGCTTCACCCCTTCGTGCTTTCTTTATTTATATAATATCACATATTCTCTCCCTGCGCCAGATGTTACATCTGCACGAAAATGTTGTGATGCACGAGCGCAGCGTTACAATGATAGTGCGCTTTTTGTGCTGTTTCTCCAAAGTATCTCCGTGTTCTCTTGTTACTATTCACGATAAACTGCACGAAGAAATGATAGTGCGCCCGAGCTATTGCAACCGAAAAAGCGGTGTGATATGCTGAATGCGTCAAGAGGAAAGCAACCTTCCGGAAGAGGTTTTCATACAGGCGTTCACCGCGAAAATGCAAAGGAGAAATTTACTATGAAACTCGGATTCAACGAAGCAAACGACCGTTTCTGCAAGAACCACAGCGTCATGATGGACCTTGAGCTGTGCGAGAAGTACGGCTTCGACTTCATCGACATTCAGTCGGAGTGCCTGAACCGCGATCTGGAAGCCGGCAAGATCACCCTTGAGGAGATGGGCGCATGGTTCCAGAGCCACCACCTCAAGATGCTGTCCTACAACGCGCTGTGCTTCTTCAACATGAAGCAGACGCAGGAGGAGAAGGACGCCGTCATGGCGGAGCTGGACGAAATCATCCGCCGCTGCGACATCCTCGGCTGCAAGATGATCGTCGTTGTTCCGAGCAAGGACATGAAGGAGCGCGGCCTGACCCCGACCCGCAAGGAGATTCGCGAGGACGCAGTTGCCGTTCTCAAGGAAATGGTCAAGAAGTGCGAGCCGCACGGCATCCGCCTGAGCCTCGAATTCTGCGGCGAGCCGTCCATGACCATCAACCGTTTCGAGGACGCTTACGCCATCGTCGAGGCCGTTGACAGCCCGTATGTCGGCGTCACCCTCGACCAGTACCACTTCTACGCGATGGGTTCCGGCTGGGACACCCTCGAAAAGGCGGACGGCAAGAAGATTTTCGTATGGCACCTGAATGGCACCGAGGACCTGCCCTGCGGCGCTTACTACAACAACGACGAGAAGCGCATGTGGCCGGACGCCGAGGGCGACTGCCTGCCGCACGCACGCTACGCCGATACCCTCAAGAAAATCGGCTTTGACGGCGACTGCTGCACCATCGAGATTTTCCGTCCGGAATACTACGAGCTGTCGCAGGAGGAAAACGTCAGGAAGTCCGCGGAAGTCACCCGCGCACACGTTGCCAAGTACGCACAGTTCTGATAAACGCGCAAATTCCCCGTATTGAGCAATAATTTCTGGCTCAGAGATGTAAAAAGGAGATTTATACCATGAGTTATCTGAAGAAAATCGGCGCCCTGTTTGTATCCTCCGCACTTCTCGCCGCTGCGCTCACCGGCTGCGGCTCGTCCTCCGGTTCCACCAGCGACACCGGCTCTCAGGCCGAGGGCGGCGATGGCAATTACAACATTTCCATCGTTTTCAAGACCACCTCGAACGAGTACACCCAGTACATGATCGCAGGCGCGAAGAAAGCCGCCGAAGAGACCGGCGCGGTGCTCGACATGAAGGGCGCGACCTCGGAAACCGCCTATGACGAGCAGCAGAACATGATCGAAACCGACCTGCACGCGAACAAGTATGACGCCATGATCATCGCGCCGCTTCAGGGCGATATGGCGACGACGCTCGTCAGCGGCACGGATATGCCGATTTTCGCAATCGATACGGATTTTGACGCGCCGGAGAAAATCTCCTTCATCGGCATCGGCCAGAAGGACGCGGCGGCAAGCGGCGGCGCGAAAGCCGTAGAAGCGGCGAAGGCAGCCGGCTGGGATAAAATCGAAGCAGCCTACATTGCAGGCGTTCAGGGTGACTCGACCGCCGACGCACGCCGCACCGGTTTCCAGGAGGGCATTGACGGTGCAGGCGGAACCTTCCTCGCGGACGAGGTGCAGTACGCGGACGCCGTAGCCGACAAGGCGACCCTCTGCATGGAGGGCATCATGCAGAGCCACCCGGAGGGCATCGCCATCATCGCCTGTCACAACGATGACTGTGCTATCGCAGCGGCCCGCGCGGCGGAAAACAACCCGGCCTACGCCAACACCATCTTCATCGGCTTCGACGGCAACCTGACCGCAGCGCAGTCCATTCTGGACGGCGGCGAAACCATGACCGTTGCCCAGAGCGGCTACGACCAGGGTTATCAGGCGGTTAAGACCGTTGTGGCACATCTGAACGGCGAAAAGGTGGACAGCTTCGTTGACTGCGGCACCAAGGTCATCGACAGCACTACCGCCGAGGATTACATGAAGACCCTCGACCAGCAGATGAACGGCTGATGAGCCGAAATGCACACCTGATGTGCAAATAAAATCCTTTCTTTTCTCTCTTCTCACTTCTATCTTTCTTTTTCTATCGCTCCAAAGTTCAAAACCGCACCTGATAACGGGTGCGGTTTTTTTGTTAATATTCAACGTTGCTGTCCGGCAGCATATTTAAGGCAACACCGCACAATGAAAGCTGCGGCGCTTGGCGGAAATTATGCGGTATTGCCTTAACTGCGTTATAAATATCCTGTTCGCGTGAAAAGCAAATTTCTGTTCCGACATCGAACTCGGCGTCAAGGGCATGTCCGTGCCGACGCTGTGCCGCATTGCGACGACTCTCAGCCTGTCCACCGATTACATCCTATTCGGCAAACAGGAGAAAAAGGAGAAGCTGTCGGTGTTCAAGGCGCTCTCCCCTATGGTCGAAAGCGTCGCGCCCAACCAGCTTCCGTATCTGGAAAGCGTGCTGAAAGCCGTTATCAGCGCGATGAACCATAAGGACGATAAGTAAAAACCGGAGCGCACAGCCTGATGATTTGGCCCGTGCGCTCCGGTATTTTTATGGAGTTTTTTACGCGCGGATGCGCATTTCGCGAAGGCGCTGCTTCAATTCGGGCGAAATGCGATAGCTTTCCACGGCCTTCTGAATGGCCTTGTTGTGCGTCCAGACGTCGAGCCGCCGCTCGGTGAGATACGGGAGCGTGTCGTCCGGCTGCTTGGCGAGCGCCGTGGCGAAGTACCACGCACGCATCATGTTCAGGTAATACTCCTCGCTCTGCATATCCGCCACCCACGCGAGGTATTCCGGCCGGAAATCCGCATCGAGATAATGCCGCATCAGCATTCCGATTGCGTAGCGCACGGTGTAGAGTTTTTCCGATAAGAGCCACCGGCGGACAGGCGTCAGCAGCTCGTCCTTATGCTTCGCGAACACCTTGGGCGAAAAGCAGTCGCAGGTCGCCCAGTTGTCGATGTACGGCAGGAACCGTTCGGTTTCCGCGAGCGCTGCGTCGTAGTCGCGGATTTTCTCCACGAGGAACGCATGGAGGTTGTTCTCCTCGTAATATTCGTGCGGCAGAACGCACAGGAAGTCCGCCGCCTCGGCGGTGCCCGCAAGCTCCTTTGCGAGGTTCCGCAGCAGCGGCGTGCGCACGCCGATTACGGTTTCGGGCGCGACGGTCGGCATTAGCTTGCTCTGAAACGCCCGGTATTTCGTGTCCTGCAAGGCGAAAAGCCGTTCTAAAACCGCCCCCTGCGCCCTGTTTTCGCTCATTTCCATCAAGGAACGCCCCCTTTTCCATAAAGGAACAGCCGCACATAGGTACGGCTGCTCTCAGAAAGATGTTTATTTTTTACTTAACATTCTCGCAGTAACGCATGAGGATTGCGGCAACTTCCGCACGGGTAGCGTTATTCTGCGGGTTCAGCTTGCCGTTCGAGCCGTTTACGATACCTGCGCCGCACGCCCACTGCATCGCAGGAACAGCGTACTCGGAAACGGTGGTCGCGTCCGCGTAGGAGAGGATGTTGGTGTCCTTGCCAACGGAAACGTCCTTGCCGCTTGCCTTGGCGTAGCGGTACAGCATGGTAACAAGCTGCTCACGGGTGATGTTAGCGTTCGGGGCAGTGCCGTCCGATACGCCGTTGGCCTTCGCCCACTCCATGCCCTTCTGATACCACGGGTTGCTGCCGGTGGTGTCCTCGCCTGCGTAACGGGCGATAACGGTCATGAGCATTGCGCGGGTGGTGGAGTCCGCCGGGGAGAACTTGCCGGTGCCGGTGCCGTTCATCATGCCCTTGTCGGAAACGTACTTAACTGCATCCGCGAACCAGTCCGACGAAGAAACATCGGAGAAGGTCTTAGTGCTCGGCTGCTCGGTGGTTTCGTCGGCCTTGACGTAGGTTACGCCGACCGTTACCTGAGAAGCAGGCATCGTGAAGGTGTAAACCGTGTCGCTCGTCTTGGTGGTGGAAACGGTCTTGCCGGAAGCGTCCGTAACAGTCAGCTTATCGAGCTTATAGCCCTTGTTCGGGGACAGGGTAATCTTGACCTTGTCGCCCTTCGCCGGGGAGGACGGAGAAACGTTTACGCCGCCGTTCGCGACAGAGGAAGTCGTAACCTTGTAGGTGGTCTTGGAGGACGAGCCGCCGGAAGAACCGCCGGAGGACGGCTTAGAGTAAGTAACAACAATCGTGTCGTCCTTAACTTCCTTGGTGCAGTTGCTGCCAACTTCTACATTAGATTCATCAAACGTCTTGCCGTTGCGGTCGATGGTCAAGCTCTTGCCTTCCACCTTAACCTTCTCGGTGCAATCCTTCTGGAGCACGATATTAGCGCCATCCTCTGCTGCGGTGACAGCCGCCTGCAGACTGGTATACTTATTGCCGTTAAATTCCGCAACAGCCTGAGCGGTCGTAGTTACAGTGAACTCAGAGAAACCATGCGGGTTCTTAAAGGTTGCAACAGAATTATCAACGTTTGTGGTATATTCATAGCCCTTATGCTGTACATATGCCTTGCTATCCTGAACATCAAATCCAGACGGCAGCGGGATGGAAACCGTAGTCTCCTTGGTAACATTCAGTTTACCAGAATCTACAGACTTCTCAACTGCCTTGCCCTCGGTATCCTTACCAATAACATAAATGTCGTACTTCGGAGTAATGTCGAGGGTGTATGTCTCATCAGTATAAGCGGTTGGAGTTACATTCAGATAAGTACGAACCTCAATCGCTTCCGCATCGACATCCGCCTTGTTGCGATATTCCTTTGCCTCGGCCTCAGTCATTGCATCGACAATATCCGCTGCTGCCGACTTGACTGCGCCGGAATTAACATTAACAGCCTTTGCTGCTTCTGCAACCTTTTCTGCATCAGTTTCAGCAATACCGGACTTCACAAGCTCGTCAGCGGACGGAACTGTAGTTTCGCCAACCTTGGAATCTACCGTGACTTTAATGCCATCAAGTTCCTTAATGGTAACAACCATCCATGGATATTCTGCATCACCGGTTTCTACAACGGCTCTATTATTGTCAAGATAACTTGCGTCAGGTTTTACTTTAAAGAAACCGCCGGAGATAAACTTAGTCTCATCAGAAGTGATTTTGCCATCGATATAGCCACCATTGATACGCAGTCCAACATTGGTAAGATCACCCTTAACGGTACCGCCTGCAACGGTCAGTACCGATCCCCATCGGCTCTGCTCATACGACTCAATTGTACCATTTACTAAGTCTACGCCAGCACCATTGCAAACGTTCTTAAAGATAAGATTTTCGCCATCAATAGCAATGCTTCCATCGTTGCTGAGCGCGCCGACTGTACCCGAACCACTAAGTTTGTAACCGCCTGCAACCGTTGTAATTCTCTCAACATCCTGCAGCAGAACGGCTGTCTCATCCTGCATCGATGCTTTGATCAGAGCGGCAGAAGCACCCAAATAATACTTGTCTCCTACCTTAGCAACAGCTCTCTCCTCTGCATCAGACGGATTAAGTACAACATACTGGAAGTTGTCATTCATATAGGTATCATAACCTACATCACAGTCAGCTGAAACATCAATGCTGTACGTGCCGCCTTCGATAATAAGGCTATGCTTTGCAGGCGTACTACTCTCATTAAACAGAGCCGGTACGACAAAAGTACCACCATCAATTCTTAATACGCCGATGCCCCTCCCAGTATAACCACCAATCAGAGATTCATCTCCAATGAACATACCGCCATGAATATTAAAAATGCCATTATTCGCAGCATTCATATTCGATGCATTGGCAATCGGGTACTTACTAATAAACTCACCATAATAGATATGGCCCATACTGTAGTTCAAGATTGCAGCGGAGCAATTTGCATTTGTGCTCTTAGAATTGTCAAAAGTGCCGCCGTAAACATCAATAAAGCCATAGTCATCATTTTTGACAATAGCACTGCTCTGGCTGCCGCCTGTGAAATTACCCTTGTTTATAGTAAGGTATGCCAGTTTTTCCTTACCGCTTGCCGCCTGCACATAGTCACCAGCAACTACATCTGTGCTCTTCAACCAACCATTTTCAATCACTGCAAAAGTGTCATCGCTACTCTCCGGTTTCTTCGCAGTTACATCGCCATTAATGGTCATCTTGCCCAGATTCTTAATAGCGTGCCACTGGTCAGATACATAAGTACCGCCATTCAGATTTGCAACCGCATCTGGAAAGTTCGCAACGGCAGCCGATTCACCTGCAGATGTCAGCACTTCACCATTGCCGACAATAGTTAAAGTACCTTTGTTGACGAGTGTATTCAATATTGTAACCATTCAGGTCAATAGTGACATTTTTATCCGCCGGAATCTTAACAATACCGTGAATGTTGGTATCCAAGCTGATCGTGTAATTATCCCCAGAAGCGCCATTGATTGCATTCTGTAAATCTTCATACGAGTTGATTTTAAAACTTGGCTTGTTTTCAGACGCAGTCACATCATCGTTGCCTGCCAATGCCGCCGGCATCA
>ERZ772937.1208-NODE-1208-length-19745-cov-32.068055_pt1 | contig 19745 bp, 20 predicted proteins | sample MGYA00512113_ERZ772937 | MGnify/ENA primary metagenome ERZ772937 (study PRJEB29015, sample SAMEA2737649) | human gut metagenome | biome: human gut; feature: human-associated habitat; material: faeces | place: China | collected 2012 ... | reverse complement strand
CGAAAATAGGTTCCGTTACAAGTTTTTCGATATTGTTCAATTTTCAAGGTCCTGTAGCGCCTCAGCCATGCGGCTGACAGCTTATTCATTTTACCACCAAAGTTCCAGATTGTCAAGCACTTTTTTGAAGATTTTTTGAAGTTCTTAGGAGAACCAATCGACCTTCGTGCTTTTCCTGTCACTTTTTGGAGGTGTTTGTGCCAGACGTCCGCCTGACAGTAATGTATTTTAGCACAGACCCCCTCAAAAAGCAAGTCCTTTTTTCACTTTTTTTGAATTATTTTGCGGTTCGTCCTTTTGCCCAGTTTTTTCTCTCAGATTTGGCCGCTCTGTCCATCATTCGTCCAACAGCCTGTCCCGCATCACCTTTAATATCTTGCGCTCCCGCCGGGAGATCTGTACCTGCGTGGTATGGAGCAGTTTTGCCGTATCGCTCTGGGTCTTGCCCCCATAAAAGCGAAGCTGGATAATAAGCCTGTCCTCCTCGGGCAGGCTCTTCAATACCTCCGCCAGACCTATCTTATCCGCAAGCTCTTCCTCCGGCGACTCTACCGGAATATCCATCTGACGGTCGCTCTCTTCCCGGTTCTCCGGAGTCAGACTCACCGCAGGCTGCGCCGCCTGGATGGCCAGCGTGATATTCTCCACGCTTTCTCCCAGCTCCTCTGCCAGCTGCGACAGAGTAGGCTCTGCTCCGCAAAGCTTGCTGTGATGCTCCCGGGCCGCATTGATGCGCAGGCTCAGCTCTTTGAGCGACCGGCTCACCTTTACGGTGCCGCCGTCCCGGAACAGCTTTTTTATCTCGCCCAGAATGACCGGCACGGCGTAGGTGGAAAAACAGACGCCACGCGACTCATCAAACCCGTCATACGCTTTTACCAGCCCCATACACCCGGCGCTGTAGAGGTCGTCGTATTCAATGCCTCTCCCCCGGAACCGTCCGGCACAGGAATGCACCAGTCCCAGATTCTGCTCGATGAATGTGCTCCGCCGGGTCTTGTCCGTTACCATTGCGACGCCCTCTTTCTCTTTATTATGTAGAGCGCTCATCCAGACGCTTGGTCAGCACCACCCGCGTCCCCTTTCCGGGCTGAGAGGACACCTTGACCTTATCCATAAAGCTCTGCATCACCGCAAAGCCCAGACCGGAGCGCTCTTCCGGGTTGCCGGTGGTGAAGAGAGGCTCCATGGCCTTTTCGACGTCCGGGATGCCGATTCCCTTATCCGTCACCGTTATCTTCACCAGCCGCTCCGGGTAGACGGCGATGCTCAGGGTCACAGGACCGATGGCATCCGGGTAGGCATGGACGATGCAGTTGGTCACTGCCTCGGACACCGCCGTCTTGATGTCGGCCAGCTGCGGCACGGTGGGGTCATACCGAGCCAGAAAGGCCGCCGCTGCGCCCCGGGCAAAAGCCTCGTTTGCACTGAGCGAATCAAATTGGATCTTTGCACTGTTTTCCGCTTTCATTTATATCCCTCCTGATACTTCCCCGCCCGGCTCGGTGCAGGGGATGCTTGCAAGCTGTAAGACCCGCCGGAGCTGTTCCGGTGCGTGCTGGATGCGCAGACTGCCACCCAGCGTCCGGGCACAGCGCTGCCGACCCAATATCAGCCCGATGCCCGACGAATCCATGAACCCCACTCCGCCGAGGTCCATCACCAGAATGCGCGGGCTGCGGGTGAGCAGGGCGTCGTCCAGCTGGATGCGAAGCCCCTGCGCCGCATCGTGGTCGATCTCGCCGGCCAGATAGGCGTAGAGCACATCGTCCGCCGCGCTGAAGGTCACTGTCGCCATATCCTCATCTCCTTTTTTCTGGCATAAAGAAAAGACCTGTACACCTTTTCAGTGTACAGGTCTTTCGGGTTATTTTTTAGAGAACGGTGTCGCTCAGCGGTTCTCCAGCAGCTTTTCCGCCTCGAGGGCGATGGCCTCACTGCCGCAGACCAGCAGGCCGCGGCGGCTGTTGGCTTTTGCCTGCTCCACGGCCTCGGCCAGCGTCGGGCAGAACACCGCGTCGAAGTGATACCGTGCCTTTTCGGTCAGGCGCTCTGCCAGCGCCGCTTCCGTTCCCGCCGGGGCGACAAGGAAGACTTTGTCGAAGGGGTTCTCGCCCATGCCAGGCATAGTGCTCTTGTCCTTCTTCTGCTCTTCTGAAGTCAGTCCGGTCTCCAGTGCGGCAAGGAACGACTCCGCGCCTTCCTCCTCAGTCAGTCCGATAACGGCGCTCATATGGCGTACTTTCGCCATATTGAGGACGCGCAGAAGGGCTGCAGCCTGCTGCGGAGTACGGCAGGCGTCGAGGATGATGAGGGGCTTCTGGGACAGGACGCGGATGCTGCTGCGGTTCTCCACAGCGGCAAGGCCCGCCAGAATGGCCTCATCGGGGATCTCAAAGCCCTTGCGCCAGAGGGCCAATGCCAGCTCGACCGCGACGGCAGCATTGCCCGCCGCGTGACGGCCCAGGAAGGCCAGCGGGGCGGTGTATCCGCCGTAGTCCACCTTGCTGGTGAACTTTTCCGCCTCGAGGAAGGTGATGTCCTCGGCGTCGGGGACGACGAGCTCACACTCGGCCTTGGCCGCCGCCACCACCAGCTCACTCAGAACAGCCTTCGGCTGCTCCGGCGCGGTGACGCAGACGGCGTCTTTCCGCATGACGCCTGCGGCCAGTGCGGCCAGACGCTCCACTGAGCGGCTCACGCCGTCCGGGCCGATGGCCGTGACGGCGCAGACCGGCATCTGGGGCAGGGCCGATGCCAGACCGGCATCCGGCAGCTCCACCACAGCCAGCTTGCAGCCTGCCGCACCAAAGCAGCGGGCCGCAGCCGCCAGCTCTGCCGCCTCACGGGGCAGAGGCTTTGCGGCATTGAGAGCCTCGGCAGCCTGACAAAGCAGCACCGGGTCCACCGACACGCCGCCGATGGCGATGCGGGCCGACAGCGGCTCACAGCCGGCGCGGTAGAAGCCGACGTGGAACGCCGCCTCCCGCAGGATAGCCGCCAGCAGACCGGCAGCAGCGGTCTTGCCCGCCGTGCCGGCCACACCGACGAACTGCACCTTCTGGACATCCGCCGTCAGGGCAGCGCGCAGCTCCTCCGCCGGGGCAAAGCCCTCGGGCAGAGAAGAAAAATATTCGTTTGCCTGTTCGATGGTCATTGCGTCAATCCTCGTTTCGATGTTTGTAGAGCAGCCAGCACATCCTGCACAGGGCCAGACAGAACAACCCCACCAGAATACCGGCCATCGCGCCCGAAAGATCCAGCCAGACGTCGGTGAGCTGGCTGCTCCGGCCATCGCTGAACATCTGGATGGTCTCGTCCGTCAGAGCCGTGAGCAGACCGCCCAGGATCGGCCACGAGATGTGAACGAAAAAGTGCCGGGTATAGACCCGCAGGCAGAGAGTGAGCAGGAAGCCTTCCAGCGCATACTCGCAGAAATGTGCCAGCTTGCGCACGATGTGGTCTGTCAGATGGTTCGCCACGCCGGGCATTCCCAGACGGGTGAACACCTTTTTCATCAGGAGCAATACTCGTCCGCTTGCCGATTCCGAGACGTCACCGATCTGCATGGAGTTGGAAAAGATGAAGACGATGCAGGCAATGAGCGCAAAGGTAAAGATGACTCGTGCCGCAATGAGCCAGGGAGAAGTTTTTTGCATATCAGGACCCGTTTTCCGCATCAGCCCAGGGCCTTGATGCTCTGCTCAATGTTGGCAAGCTTATCCTGGCTCTTGGTGTGCTTATTGCGGATGTCCTCCACCAGAGCGGCGGGAGCGCGCTCGACGAACTTGGGGTTGTTGAGCTGGTTCTCGAACATGGCCAGTTCCTTCTCGGCCTTGGCCTTTTCCTTGTTCAGACGAGCCAGCTCCTTGTCGCGGTCGATGAGCTCCATCATGGGGATGAAGCCGCGGGCGGCGTGGGTGGACACCTGCACCATGCCGTCGGTGCTGCCCTCATACTTTTCGGTGAAGGTCACATCGGTGGCAAAGGCGAACTTTGCCAGATAGACCTCGGCGCTCTGGAAGGGAGCCGAGTCAGCCGTCTCGATGATCATGCTGGTCTTCTTGGCGGGGTGGACGTTCATCTCGGTGCGCATGGTGCGTACAGCCTTGATGTAGTCCATCACCTTCTCGAAAGCTTCCTCTTCGTCGGCCCAGTTGTGAGCTTCATCGAAGGTGGGCCAGCTCTGGGTCATGATGGTCTCGGCAGAGCCGGGCAGAGCCTGATACAGCTCCTCGGTGATGAAGGGCATGAAGGGGTGCAGCAGCTTGAGGGCCTTGTCCAGCACATACACCAGCACGCGGCGGGCAGTGTCGGCCTGCTCGGCGTCGCCGGAGTTCAGGCGGGGCTTTGCAATCTCGATGAACCAGTCGCAGTAGACGTCCCAGATGAAGCTGTTGATCTTGGCAGCGGCCAGACCCATCTCGTAGTGGTCGAGGTTGTCGCTCATGGCGCCAGCCACCTGATTCAGCTTGGTCAGCACCCACTTATCGCTCATGTCCAGCTTATCCTCGCTGGGCAGGCCGGGCTGGAAGTCCTCGGGCAGGTTCATCAGCACGAAGCGGGTAGCGTTCCACAGCTTGTTTGCAAAGTTGCGGGCAGCCTCCACCTTCTTCTCGCTGTAGCGCATGTCGTTGCCCGGGGTAGAGCCGTCCACCAGCATGAAGCGCAGGGCGTCAGCGCCGTACTGGGCGATGACTTCCAGCGGGTCGATGCCGTTGCCGAGGCTCTTGGACATCTTGCGGCCCTGGCTGTCGCGGACGATGCCGTGGATGCAGACGGTGTCGAAGGGAGCCTTGCCGGTGTAAGCCAGACCGGAGAAGATCATGCGGCTGACCCAGAAGCCGATGATGTCATAGCCGGTGACGAGGGTGTTGGTGGGATAGAAATACTTGAGGTCTTCGCTCTCCTCATTGGGCCAGCCCAAAGTGCTGAAGGGCCACAGAGCGGAAGAGAACCAGGTGTCGAGGGTATCGGGGTCCTGGGTGAGCTTGGTGCCGCCGCACTTGGGGCAGGTGCAGGGTGCGCTCTTAGCGACCACAGTCTCGCCGCAGTCGTCGCAGTACCAGGCCGGGATCTGGTGGCCCCACCACAGCTGGCGGCTGATGCACCAGTCGCGGGTGTTCTTCATCCAGTTCATATAGTTCTTGGTGAAGCGCTCCGGCACGAACTTGATGTCGCCCTTCTCCACGCTCTCGATGGCGGGCTTGGCCAGCGGCTCCATCTTGACGAACCACTGCTTGGACACCATGGGCTCGATGGTGGAGTGGCAGCGGTAGCAGGTGCCGACTTCGTGCTTCAGAGGCTCGATCTCCTTCAGGAAGCCGCCCTCCTTCAGGTCAGCGAGGATGGCCTTGCGGGCCTCGAGGGTGGTCATGCCGGCATACTTGCCGCAGTCCAGCACATGAGGCTCGTTGACGGTGTTCTTGCCTGCAGCAAACAGAGCGTCGGCAGCAGCCTTGTCGGCAGCGCCGGTCATGCGGCCGTCGTAGGTGAAGACGCGGACGATGGGCAGGTCATGGCGCAGGCCGACCTCAAAGTCGTTGGGGTCGTGGGCCGGGGTGATCTTCACGACACCGGTACCCTTGGTCATGTCGGCGTGCTCGTCGCAGACGATGGGGATTTCCTTGTTCAGCAGGGGCAGGATGACATGGCAGCCGTGCAGATGAGCATAGCGGGGGTCATCGCCGTTGATGGCAACAGCGGTATCGCCCAGCATGGTCTCGGGACGGGTGGTAGCCAGTTCCAGCATCTCGCCGGTCTCCTTGACCGGGTAGAGCAGATGCCAGAAGCTGCCGTCCTTTTCCTCATACTCCACCTCGGCGTCGGAAATGGAGGTGTTGCAGTGGGGGCACCAGTTGACCATGCGGTTGCCGCGGTAGATGAGGCCCTTGTCGTACAGGCGGACAAAGACTTCCTTGACAGCCTCAGAGCAGCCCTCGTCCATGGTGAAGCGCTCACGCTCCCAGTCGCAGCTGCTGCCCAGCTTCTTGAGCTGGCTGACGATGCGGTTGCCGTACTTGGTCTTCCAGGCCCAGGCGCGCTCCAGGAAGTCGTCGCGGCCCACCATTTCCTTGGTCAGGCCCTCAGCACGCATGGCCTCCACGACCTTGGCCTCCGTAGCGATGGAAGCGTGGTCCGTGCCAGGCACCCACAGGGCGGCATAGCCCTGCATCCGCTTGGTGCGGATGAGGATGTCCTGCATGGTGTTATCCACGGCGTGGCCCATGTGGAGCTGGCCGGTGACGTTCGGAGGGGGCATCACGATGGTGTAGGGCTTCTTGTCGGGGTCGGCCTTGGTGTGGAAGTAGCCGCCATCCAGCCAGAACTGGTAGATGCGGTCTTCCACCTGGCTCGGATCATACTGTTTTGCGAGTTCTTTCATAGTATCCTCCCAGATGAATAAATAGAAGTTGTTTTCGTAAGCAGGGCGCGCCGGATGACGAGAATTTTTGTCCGCAGACAAGGCGATTTTCCGCAGCAATCCTGGGCGGATTGCAAGGGAAATCAACGCAGTATGCGGGCAAAAAGGCCGTTCAGACGGTGTGCAATGCTTATGAAAACGGCTTCTTGTGCGTGGGACGAAAAAAGCCGCCCCACGGAGCGTTCCATGGGACGGCTGTAATATAACCGCGGTACCACCCAAATTGCACACGGCTTTCTGCCGTATGCCCCTTGATGCCCCGATAACGTGGGGCAGACCCGGAGGCGACTACTCTTGTTTCCCCGCCTCTGCTCAAAAGCGACAGCACACCGCACCGCCATACCGGGTTTTCAGCAGCCCCCGGCTCTCTGGATGGCAAAAACAGCGCGCACTCTTTTTCATTGCATTTATAAAAAGAATATAGCGTTTTTTGTGCGTTTTGTCAATCTCTTTTTGTCCGGAACAAAATTTTCACAGCTGCCGTTCAGCGTACGGGCCGCATTTTCAGTGCTGCACGGTAAAGCCCGGGCGACAGACGAAAAAGTGCCACCTTTGCCTTCTCGGTGCGGTGTCCCGGCACCCGGAGCAGCCGGTCGATGATCCGGTCGGCCTGCTCTCTCACCTGTCTGAGCGCCTGACGCTCCTCCTCCGAGCCGCCCTTTGCAAAAACGATGCGGCCCAGTGCGCCGTTGCAGGAGGCGAACGCGAGACTGCACACCTCGTGTTCCAGCGCAAAATCTGCCCGCTCCAGCATTCCCGCAGCGCCTTCCACCCGCCTCCGGACAGACTCCGTGTGCATGATGCTGCCGTCCTGCTGGACGTAGTAATACATCGCCTCTTTTACAATGGCCACCCTCTCACACTGCCAGTAGAACAGATGGGCCGTGTACTCGTCCTCGTGGAGTTTTCCCACTGGGAAGCGGACAGCGTCAAAGAGCTTTTTCTGGTAAAGACGGTTCCATGCAGTGATATAGTACCAGTTCTGTGGTCCTGCCAGACGTTCCATCATCTGTATCCCGCTCAGAACTTCATTCTTCGTGATGGGAGAAGTGCGGGGGATGGGCTTTCCGTCCGGTGTCACATATGTAAAGCTGCATACCGCCATCTGCGCTCCCTGCTCTGCCGCTGCACGGTAGAGCCGCTCGTACATCTCCGGGGCCACGTAATCGTCGGAGTCCAGAAAACCGATCCACTCGCCCCGTGCTGCCTCCACACCTGCATTCCGGGCCGCGCTCAGACCGCCGTTCTTCTGCCGGATGGGCCGGACGCGGCTGTCCCTCCGGGCGTATTCCTGCATGATGTCCCAGCTGTTGTCCGGGGAGCCGTCGTCCACCACGATGATCTCAAGCTCCTGCCACGTCTGGGCCAGCAGGCTGTCCAGACACTTCGGAAGATACTTTTCGACGTTATAGACCGGAACGATGACCGAGATCAGGGGCTTTTTTGCATCCATCTTATTCTTTTCTCCTCTTCACAACTGCCGTCACACGGCCCTTGAGCTGATTGAACTCCGGCGTGTTCCGGTGGAGCACCACCATGACAGCCCCGAACAGCAACGTATACAGCACACCGTCCAGCAGGAACCAGCCGATGTTCTTCGCCGGGCAGAAGCTTACCCATCCGTAGGACACAGCGGCCAGCACTGCGACGACAGCGGCACGTTCGGCGTAGCGGACAAAGTAGTCTTTCAGCTTGCCCTGCCAGTCTTCCCGGATGCCGTAGCGCATCAGGATGTAAGGCTCCATCCAGAGGCAGGTCGTCACGGTGCTGATGATCGTTCCGCCCAGAATACCGGCCACGCCGAACTTCTGCACCAATAGCAGCGACGCCGCCAGATTGATGGCCGACTCGAACAGCGGCTTGTACCGGTCGTACCAGAACAGGCCCTTGGCCTCACGGAAGAGCAGGTTGACCTTCCGCTGACCCGAAACATAAAATTCCGTCACGAGGACGGCCACCGTCGCCGTGGAAAAACAGTATTCCGCGCCGAAGCAGAGGGTGATAAAGGCGTTGAACAGCGCAAACAATCCCGCTGTCCAATAGGCGTAGATGACGAAGAAGAGCAAATCCAGTTCCCGGTAGATGCTGTACACCCGCGTCTCGTCCTCGATGGCGCCCAGATTGCCCAGACTTCCGGCAAAGGCATTCGAGAATTTGTTCAACAGGTTGTCGATGCCGGACAAGATGAGCTTATAATTGGAGTAGATACCCACCGACAAAAGGCCCACAAAGCTGGACATCAGCAGGCTGTCCGTGTTCCGGACGATGACCGTTCCCAGCTTGTGGAAGCTCATGGCACCGATGTTCCGCAGGATGCCGTGAAATTTTTCTTTTTCCGGCAGCTCCCTGCATTCTTTCAGGTAGGGAAATTCCTTATCCACCTTGACCGATACGATGATATTCGGGATAAACTGCATCACGAACTGCACCGCCAGATAAAGGATAAAGTTTCCGGTCAGCACGATGAGGACGATCTGGAGCAGCGTCTTGACCGCGTCGCAGAGCTGCGCCCAGAGGTTGCGGACATAGGCTTTCTGGTAGGCCAGATAGATGGAGTTTTTATAGCTCAGCAGATAGGAGCAGACCGAGTTTGCCACATACATCAGATAGATGAGCCGCAGATGCTCGATGCCGCTGCTGTCCTTGATGAAAAAGCCCAGAAACGGCATCAGTGCAAGGCCCACGAGCAGCACCACGACCGCCACGATACGGTAGAGGAGCCGATAAAGGTTCATCAGCTGCGCCAGCCGATGCTCGTCATTCTTCGCAGCCGGCTCATACAGGCTATATATCATCGCCGTGCCGATGCCAAGCTCTGCAAAGTTCAGGATGCCCAGCACATCGGTGAACAGTCCGTTGACACCCAGATATGCCGCCGACAGGTAGTGGATGAACACCATCCGGCTGATGAACAGCAGCACCTGATTCATGAGCTGTCCACCCACATTGACGACCATATTGATAAGGGTATACCGTGTCCGCATTTTTCCTTATGCCCCTTTCTTTTCGGGCCTGGCCTGCTGCATCGTCATGGCACACAGAAGGCCGAGATTTTTCGATTCATTGTTCTTTATTATAATATCATCTCATTGCGGCGCTTTCAACGATTTATCTATATTTCAGCCTTCCGCGTCCAGAAGCTCCGTTTTCAGCCGGGCAATGAGCCGCTCCATCAGGGCCACACGGTTGAAGGGGGTCATGAGATAGAAGCCGTCGGCGTAGGGCAGAGCATCCCGGGCCATCTGCATCGACACCTCAAGGCCCAGCGCCTCGCCCTGCTCCCGGTCGAGGCTCGCGAAGCGCTGGATGATGTCCTCCTCCACATGGATGCCGTTGATCTCATTTTCCATAAAGATTGCGTTCCGCTGGCTGACCACGGGCATGATGCCGGCCAGAATTTTAGCCCGTTCGCCCAGTGTCTGGCGGGCCTTGCGGAGATTCTCCACCGCCTGTGCCGACAGCACCGGCTGGGTCAGGAAGCCCGACATCCCATTTTCCAGCTTTTCCACAGCCCGGCGCAGCTCCACGTCAAAGTTCCGGGCGTTGAGATTCAGCGCACCAAAGACGGTCATGGCCGAGGGCATCTCCCGGCCCTCCCCGGCCAGCGAGACGATGTACTGGGCCAGCTTGCGGGAGTTGAACTGGTAGACATTCTTCACCTCGTCCCGCTCTGCGGTGGGGATGGGGTCGCCGGTGATGGCCAGCACCTCCCGCACGCCCTCGGCGTAAAGGCCCAGCAGAAGGGCCTTGGTGGCGTTGAGGTTGCGGTCGCGGCAGGTCATGTGGGGCAGAGCACACATTCCCAGTTCCTGGTGTACCCGGCAGGCCACGAGAGAAGAATCCATCCGGGCCTGCGCGATGGGGCAGTCGGCGATGGTCAGCAGGTCAGCGCCTGCGGCCTGCAGCCGCCGTGCGCCGTCCAGATAGCCGCTCAGGTCGGCCACCCGGGGCGAATCCAGTTCAATGGCGATGACCTTCTCACCTGCGTTCAGTTTCCGCAGGAAAGTGTCGTCTTTTTCCACCGCCGGTGCAGTCCCGGTGGAAAGTTTCGCTGCCGGAGCGGCTTCGGTCTGCTGGGGCAGAGCATCCAGCTCTGCACGCAGGGCCGCGATGTGGGCGGGCGTCGTGCCGCAGCAGCCGCCCAAAATACGGACGCCCGCAGCGGCGATATGCCCCATCTCCCGGGCAAAATATGCGGGCTTTCCCTGATACAGCACCCGCGCCCGGGTGACTACCGGATAGCCCGCGTTGGGCATCACCGACAGGGGCAGCAGCGTCTCGCCAAGGCCCTGCACCAGTTTCTTCATCGCGCCGGGGGCCGAGACGCAGTTCAGGCCCGCGGCGTCCACCACGCCGCTCTGCTCCATCCGGCGCAGCAGGTCGCGGAACAGCAGGCCCTCGCGGGTGTAGCCGTCCGGCAGCACCGCGAAGGACACCATGACAAAGGCGTCCGGCACGGCCACACGCAGTGCCTTTACGGCCTCCACAATGCCCACATCGGAGCTGAGCGTCTCGAACAGAAAGTTCTTTGCACCCAGTGCGGCGAACTGCTGCGCCACAAGGCCGTAGGCGCTGCTGGCCGGGGCAGCTTCGGTGTCCGGGGCCGGGCCGAGGTCAGCAAAGACGGCGGCGTCCTTCTCGGCAGCGGCATCACAGGCCAGCTTCCAGCCCGCCTCGGCCAGCTCTTCCCAGCCCGGCATCTGGGCCGCCGCCATCCGGGGCAGACCGAAGGTGTTGGTCTTGATGGCCTGTGCGCCTGCGGCCAGATATTCCGCATGGACCTTCTTCACGCCCTCGGGGTCGGTGAGGTTGGCCATTTCGCAGTCCGCGCCCGGTGCCGTTTTATAATAGGTACCCATGCCGCCGTCGAACAAAAGCGGCTTGTGGGCAAGATACTCTCGGATGTCCGTCATAGAAAGGTTCTCCTTTTTCATTTTCCTTGATTTTATAAAGAAATTCAGGTATAATTTTCGTATGAAAGTGAGGTGCTTTTGGATGCCCAAGATTCGTTCCAGCGCAGACCTGCGCAACAACTACAATGAGATCTCCACCTTCTGCCACGACTACGCCGAGCCGGTGTTCATCACCAAAAACGGCAAAGGCGACCTTGCCGTGATGAGCATCGAGACCTACGAGGCCCTGACCGCCCGGTTCGATTTGTATGCGAAATTGCAGGAAGGTCTGGATGACGTGGCGGCGGGAAGAACGCGCCCCTGGGAAGATGTCCGCAAAGAGCTGTCGAAGCAATGGGGGCTTGAATGAACTACAAGATTCATGTCTCTCACGCCGCCGAGCACGACCTGCACTCTGCCGCAAACTATATTGCTCACCAACTGCAAAATCCGCTGGCCGCTCGCCGGATGCTGGCGAATGCACTTGCAAGCATCGACTCGCTCGAAACATTTCCCGGACGCTTTCCGGTGATCAACGAGCCGCTTCTTGCCTCTCATCAGCTCCATTTTGTCCCTGTGCAGAATTATCTTCTGTTCTATAGGATCGACTCTTCCACCCAGACCGTCCACATCCTCCGCTTCCTGTATGGTCACAGCGACTGGCAGGCTATCCTGCGGGCGGATGTTCTTCCAACCTGAGCATTCTCCCCGGCCCTTTGCCGGGGAGAATTTTTATGCAGTCATCTTCAGTTTAATGAAGTTTGCGCACTTGTCAAGCATTTTTGCCCCGAAGCAGCCCATTTTGCTTGCGCCGAAGCCGGTTTTGTGCTATTCTATGCATATTTACAATGGTTGGGAGGAATGTATCATGCGCCACGCCGGCACACAGGAAATCGAAACGCCGCGGCTGCTTCTGCGCCGCCTTATGCCGTCGGATGCCCCGATGATGTACTCGAACTGGGCCAACGACCCGGAGGTCACCCGCTGGCTGCGCTGGACGCCGCACAAGGATGTGGCCGAGACGCAGGAGCTTCTGAGCGCATGGGCGATGCTCTATCCCAACGAGGACTACTACCAGTGGGCCATCGTGGAAAAGGCCACCGGACAGGTGTTCGGCTCCATCAGCATCTACAACAGCCTGCTGGGAGAACCGGCACAGCGAAATGAATGGCCGGGTTTTGACCTCTCCGAGGGCATCTGGGAGCCGGGCTACTGCATCGGCAGAGCATGGTGGGGCAAAGGCTGCACCATCGAGGCTCTGAGCGCTCTGGTAGAATACTGGTTCAAGAATACAGACAGTAATTGGCTTGCCTGCTCCCACGCCGTGGAGAACCCCGCCAGCGGCAAAGTCATGATGAAAGCAGGCTTTGTCTACGACCACGAGGCCGTCTACCATAAATTCGACGGTACAGCGATACCCTGCAAGTGCTATGCCCTGACGCGAGAATACTACGAATCGCTATATTCTTCAAACAAATGACAGAAAGGAATCATTTTGAGCGAACTTTACGATATTTTAGTCGAAACTCCCCCGACGAAGGTCATCCTTCTCGCCCTCGACCAGGGCCTGTGGGACTGCGAGCGCAGCCTTGCCGAGCTGGCCGCTCTGTGCGAGGCCAACCACATGGAGGCCGTGGCCGAAGTCACCCAGAAGCGCCAGACCCCTGAGACCGGCATCGTGCTGGGCAGCGGCAAGCTGGAAGAAGCCGCTGCTGCCGCAGCAGAGCTGGAGGCCGAGTGCGCCGTCTTCGACGGTGAGCTGACCGGCAGCCAGATCCGCAACATCTCCACGGCCCTCGGCGGCCTCGAGGTCATCGACCGCACCATGCTCATCCTCGAGATCTTCCGCAGCCGTGCCGTGACCAACGAAGGCAAGCTGCAGACCGAGCTGGCCCTCCTGCGCTACCGTCTGCCCCGCCTGCAGGGCATGGGCGAAAGCCTGAGCCGTCAGGGCGGCGGCGGTGGCGGCGGCGGTGGCGCCCGCCGTGGTGCCGGTGAAACGAAGCTCGAGCTTGACCGCCGCCACGTCCACGCCCGCATCGACGCACTGGCTGAGAAACTGGCCGAGATGGAAAAGCGCCGGGGCGAGAGCCGGAAAGCCCGCGCCAAGACCGGAATGCCGGTGGTCAGCCTCGTGGGCTACACCAATGTGGGCAAATCCAGCCTGATGAACGCTCTCTGCGGCCCCAGCGTCGCCGAAGCCGATATGCTCTTTGCCACCCTCGACCCCACCAGCCGGAAGCTCGTCCTGCCCAGCGGCATGACCGTGCTGCTGGTGGACACCGTCGGCTTCGTCTCCCGCCTGCCCCACAATCTGGTGGAAGCATTCAAATCCACGCTGGAAGAGGCTGCATGGTCGGACGTCATCGTGCGGGTGGCCGACGCTGGCGATGAGCAGCGGGAGGAGCAGCTGGCCGTCACCGACGAAGTGTTGGACGGCCTCGACTGCGCCGACATCCCCCGCCTGACCGTCTACAACAAGTGCGACAAGCCCGGCGCGCTGAGCTTCGACCCCGACATCCTGCTCACCAGCGCCAAGACCGGCTACGGCCTCGACAAGCTGCTGGCCAAGCTGGACGAGACCCTCAGCGACCGCGTCCACACCATCCGCATTCTCCTGCCCTACGATAAGCTGGGCCTCGCCGCCCCTATGCGGGAGCGCGGCAGCGTCCAGCTCGAGGAGTACCGCGAAGACGGCCTTTATCTCGAAGGCATCGTCAAGACCGAAGACCTCCACTGCTTCGAGGGCTATCTGATCTGAAGACCCGCATACGAAAAGAACCGGACTCCGCGGAGTCCGGTTCTTTTGTCTTTCACGGCATCAGCCTACGGCAGGAGGCGCTTCCTCTGCGCCCATCAACTGGTCGTACCGGCCGGTGAACACCCGTTCCGGCAGGGCCGCCGTCAGGGCGAGGGCGGCGGTGAACCGCTCCTCATCGGTCAGCTCTTCCTCCACCGGCGGGAAATGTGCAAGCACCTCATCCAGCTGATGTTTTACTTCCCGGGCCACGAAGATGCCCCGGTCGGTGAGGTAGATCTTGCCGTAATATTCCTTGACGATCATCCCCCGCTCCATCAGCAGGTTCATCACCCGTACCACCGAGGGCTTGGTCACGCCCAGCTTCTCGGCGATGCTGCGGGAGCTGATGTCCAGATGGGTCTGCGAGACCTCATAGATCGCGAGCAGGTAGCGCAGGTGTGCGGACGTCAGTTCCATCTCGTATCACTCTCTTTTCGTTATATCACACTAACTCTTGGTTTACAAAGGGGGCGCGGGCCAAAGCCTTGACCCGCGCCCCCTTCTCTTCCATAATTGCTCAGTGGCAGCCGCCCTTACAGCTGCTGCAGTTTCCACTACAGCCGCTGTCACAGCCGCCGCTGCATCCACTGCAGCCGCCATGCTTATGAGAGTGCCAGGTGATCCAGCCTACACCGCCAAACACGATGGCTCCGACGATGATCGTCGGCAGATTGAAATTAGCAGCCAGGAACTCCATCATAACAATGCACTCCTTTCAGCGCGTTTTGAGAAGTTTTTACTTGATCTTGGAAACGTCGATCTTGACCTCGTTGTCGTTCACATACTTGTTGGGACGGACCATCAGGTAGATGAAGGCCACCAGGATGACAGCAGCCACGATGGTGAAGAAGTTGAAGCTCAGCTCGCCGGTGATGATGCCGCCCAGCTGGTACACGACCAGAGCGGAGCAGTAAGCCAGTGCGCACATATAGCCGATGGCGAATGCCGTCCACTTGCCGTTGTTCATCTCACGCTTGATAGCGCCCATAGCAGCGAAGCAGGGAGCGCACAGCAGGTTGAAGATCATGAATGCGTAAGCGCTCAGAGCGGTGTAATCTGCCGCAACGAGGTTCCAGATCTCATCACCGTTCTCAGACAGCTCCTCGCCGCCGAAGTGATACAGGACGCCGAAGGTACCGACGACGTTCTCCTTTGCGATCAGGCCGGAGACAGAAGCGACGGTAGCCTTCCAGTTGCCGAAGCCCAGAGGAGCGAAGATCCAAGCGACTTTGGTTGCGATAGCAGCCAGAACGGAGTTGTCCTGATCCTCCACCATGCCAAAGGCGCCGTTCTCGAAGCCGAAGCCCTGCAGGAACCACAGGACGACGGTAGCAGCCAGAATGACGGAACCAGCACGCTTGATGAAGGACCAGCCGCGCTCCCAGGTAGCACGGAAGACGTTGCCCCAGGCAGGGATGTGGTATGCGGGCAGCTCCATAACAAAGGGAGCGGGGTCACCTGCGAAGAGCTTGGTCTTCTTCAGGATGATACCAGAGCAGATGATGGCAGCCATGCCGATGAAGTAAGCTGAGACCGCCACCAGAGAAGAACCGCCGAACAGAGCACCTGCGATCAGGCCGATGATGGGCATCTTTGCGCCGCAGGGGATGAAGCAGGTGGTCATGATGGTCATACGGCGGTCGCGCTCGTTCTCGATGGTACGAGAAGCCATGACGCCCGGGACGCCGCAGCCCGTGCCGACCAGCACGGGAATGAAGCTCTTACCGGACAGGCCGAACTTACGGAAGATACGGTCCATGATGAAGGCGACACGGGACATATAGCCGATGTCCTCCAGGATGGACAGCAGGAAGAACAGGACGAGCATCTGGGGAACGAAGCCCAGGACTGCGCCGACACCGGCGACGATGCCGTCCATGATCAGGCCGTACAGCCAGCCCGCCACGCCGATGCCCTCGAGGAAGCCGCCCAGAGCATCAGGAACGATCTCACCGAACAGGACGTCGTTGGTCCAGTCGGTAGCGAAGGTACCGATAGCCAGGCCGCCGTCAGCGATGGAAGTACCCATGGACAGGGAGTACATCAGGAACATGACCACTGCGAAGATGGGCAGGGCCAGAACACGGTTGGTGACGATCTGGTCGACCTTATCGGAAACGGTCAGGTGCTCGACGCGGGCCTTCTTCTTGACAGCCTTATCGACGACACCATTGATGTAGGCGTAACGCTGGTTGGTGATGATGCTCTCGGCGTCATCGTCCATCTCAGCCTCGCAGTCCTTGATATGCTGGTCGATGTGAGCCATCAGGTCGGAGGACAGCTTCAGTTCCTCCTGGACCTTCCCGTCACGCTCGAACAGCTTGACGGCGTACCAGCGCAGGAAGCGGTCATCGACCTTGCCCTGAATGGACTCCTCGATGTGCGCGATGGCGTGCTCGACGCTGCCAGTAAAAACGTGGGGCAGCTCGCCGGCCTTGCCTGCCTTTGCAGCCGCCATAGCAGCCTTTGCAGCAGCCTCGGTACCTTCGCCCTTCAGAGCGCTGATCTCAACAGCCTGACAGCCCAGCTCGGCGCTCAGCTTCTTCAGGTCGATCTTATCGCCGTTCTTGCGGACGAGGTCGATCATGTTGACAGCCATGACCACGGGGATGCCCAGCTCGATGAGCTGAGTGGTCAGGTACAGGTTGCGCTCGATGTTGGTACCATCAATGATGTTCAGGATGGCATCGGGCTTCTCCTTGACCAGGTAAGTACGGGAGACGACTTCTTCCAGAGTGTACGGAGACAGGGAGTAGATACCGGGCAGGTCCTGGATGATGACATCCTTCTCGCCCTTCAGCTTGCCTTCCTTCTTTTCGACGGTAACGCCGGGCCAGTTGCCGACGTACTGATTCGAGCCGGTCAGATTGTTGAACAGGGTAGTCTTACCGCAGTTCGGGTTGCCGGCCAGTGCAATTTTGATACTCATTGCAGCTCCTTTCCTCTCGTTGCGATCAAACGACTTCGATCATTTCGGCGTCGGCCTTGCGCACGCTCAACTCGTAGTTGCGCACGGTCAGCTCCATCGGGTCGCCCAGAGGGGCCACCTTGCGGACGTAGATCTCTACACCCTTGGTGATGCCCATGTCCATGATGCGGCGCTTCACCGGGCCTTCGCCGTGCAGGCGCGCCACGGTGGCAGTCTCGCCGACCTTAACGTCTTTCAGAGTCTTCATAAAAAAATCCTCCTCTGCTTGTCTTTCTATTCAGAGACTATCCAGTTTCGGAGCGTCTCCCAAACAGCGGTCTCGCCGCTGCTCAGCCGATCATAATGCGGTTTGCCATCGTCTTGTCGAGGGCCAGACGGCTCTCCTTGACCTGAACGATGAGGTTGCCTGCGATCTCATTGACGATCGTCACCTGACTGTCCACCACAAAACCCAGCTCCGCCAGATGCAGACGCACTTCGTCCTTGCCGGTGATCTTCCGGATGGTGACGGTGTCGCCTGCTTTTGCCATAGTCAAAGGCATCATAATTGTTCCACTCCCATTCGTGCTCCCCATTCTGCAGGGAGCTTTTCGGTTCGCTTTTTTCGTCCTCGGGGATGGTCGCACCAGCCAGACGCCGCAACGCGCTCGCTCATGCCCGCGTCCCCCTCCGAAAAGCTACGGCAGTTAGTCAGTCGCAACTATCAGCACAGATAGTTTATACTTACTAACCCGCATTGTCAACCATTTTCCGACTCAAAAAAGTTAGTTTGTATGAACAAACAAATTTTCTTCCCTTATTTCAAGAAGATTTTTACAGTTTCTATATGCTAACTTTGTTTGCACATATTTACGACTTTTCTCTTTTACACTCCCCGCAAATGACACAGCCGCCCGGTGCAGGGGGTATTCTGCAACGAGCGGCCGCGTGTCAAAAGGAGGATTCTTCCCGCCAGTGCGTGGTTTCGCTCTGGCGGGCGCCAGGATAAAAAGAGAGTATTTGGAAGAGAATGTCAAAATTCAGGGGCGTCAGGCTGCGACAGCCAGACGCTGGATGGACGTTCCGCTGCGGAACAGACGGAGATATACTGCCGTACACTTGTTCAGCTGAGCAAAATGCCGCTGGGCGGCACTGGGATCACCATAGGCTTTCCAGCAGCCGCAGCAGGTGAAGTTGCGGCCCGCATTTTCGATAAATCCCACCACATCGTGGAGCGGATAGCCCAGAAATACGCCGATCTCATGGGGGAAATCAGCCTCGCAGCAGAGCCGACGGGACAGCTGCCGCAAAAGCGGCGCGTAGTCGTCCGACTGCTCAGGCAGAGTGTAGCCTTCCTTGCGCAGGAAATCCCGCACCTGCGGCTGGGCCAGCACAGCGCGGAGCTTGCTCTCGCGGTAGACATACACCAGATACCGATGGGTCCGCACACAGCCCTTGAGGACGCGGACACAGAGGCCCTTTTCGCCCAGCTGTTCGTTCCAGCTGCGGACGCGGCGGGCAAGGTCGGCGCAGTCGCTCGTCTCGTAGCGGAAAAGTCCCGCAGGCTTTAAGCTGGCCAGCACCGGGGCGCACTGTTCGATCATGACTGTCTCAAAGTTGCGTTCCATGTCTTCGGCCTCCCTGCCCGTTTTCCACTATTGTCTCCTGCCGTGTGGTGCTTATGCAGGAAATATAGTTAGAAAGAGCTAACCAAAACTTCAAAAAGAATGCGGCAGCTTGCCCATCTCGAGCTTCTTCCGCTTCTTGGTTAGTCATTTCTAACGTGGCATTATCTTACCATAGGTCCGGCTCTGTGTCAACACCTTTTTGCAAAAATATTTGCTCCATTTTCTCCGCCGTGCTATACTGAGCCAAAGCTGATATAGCAATTCAACTTTTTAATGCAACCGCAACAGCGTTGAATTGCATATCGCAAATATGCTGTTTGGATGTTGCACTAATTTCTTGACTTGCGATAAAAAGGAATGGTATCCCCATGCATCTTATCTCACCCGAAGAGCTGACCTCGGCCATCGCCGACCGTCTGGCCCGACAATCTGCCGTCCTCGTCGCACTGGATGGCCGCTGCGGCAGCGGCAAAACGACGCTGGCCGAACAGCTGGCAGAGCGTTTTCCTCAAAGCATCACCGTCCACACCGACGACTTCTATCTCCCGCCATCCCGGCGTGTCACGGGCTGGGAGAAGATTCCCTGCGCCAACATGGACATCCAGCGCCTGCGGGATGAGGTCGTCGCTCCCGCCCGGGCAGGGCAGGCATTCTCCTACCAGGCCTACTCCTGCCGCGAAGATGCCTATCTGCCGCCGCGTCCCCTCGGCTCTGCGCCGCTGGTCATCGTGGAGGGAAGCTACAGCCATCATCCCAGCCTTGCACCCTATTATGATATAAGAATATTCGTCACCTGCTCTCCCGATGAGCAGGCCCGGCGGCTCCGCAAACGGGAGGGGAAGCGGTATTCGAATTTTGTGGAGCGGTGGATCCCGCTGGAAGAGGGGTATTTTGCAAATTACTCCATTGAGGAGAACGCGGAGATGATGGTCGTTACGGATTGACGGCATCGCGCGCCGGTGCGCGGGGCAGTTTTCTCTTTCGGTCAAATGGCAATGCGCTCCGCGCGGGCCAGAGCGCTCTTGCATTAAGGCTAACTGTTCTCTTTTGATGTCAAAAGAGAACCAGAAAACCACCAGCGATTTCGACGCGC
>ERZ772937.1199-NODE-1199-length-19797-cov-14.498480_pt1 | contig 19797 bp, 18 predicted proteins | sample MGYA00512113_ERZ772937 | MGnify/ENA primary metagenome ERZ772937 (study PRJEB29015, sample SAMEA2737649) | human gut metagenome | biome: human gut; feature: human-associated habitat; material: faeces | place: China | collected 2012 ... | reverse complement strand
CCACCGAAGGACCCGCCGCCAAAGCTGCCGCCCATGGGAGGACGGGGCGGACGGCGGTTATTGTTCCGGGGTGGGCGGGGCCGGTCATTGCGGGGGCCGGGGCCATAGCCCGGGCCGTATCCGGGACCGAAGCCGGGGCCCGGAGGAGGCGGCGGGCCGGGACGGTGCCGACGGGCCGAACCTGCCATGTAGCCCCATGCGAAGGGACCCCAGTTCCAGCCTGCTGCGTGGCCGATGGGTGCAATGAACACCCGGAACACGAACAGTACGATGATCAGCATCACCATCAGGGACATGAACAGGATCACGATGCCCAGAACGACATCCTCAAAGGTGGTGGGGCCGTCGTCCGGCTCCGCGTAGCTGCCGTCGTCGTAGCTGCCATTGTTCAGATTTACCCCATAAACACTTGCAATGGTGTCGGCCACATTGTTGGCACAGGTGATTACTGCATCGCTGTAATCGCGGTTAACAAAATCACCTTCCATGGTCTGGGCGAGGGCACTGGCCTGACTTTCCAGCGTGGTGTTGCGGAAGCCGTCGCCGTAGGTCACGTAGTAATCGCCATCCTCGTAGATGGGCGACTCCATCACCAGCAGGATCAGCACGCCGTTGTTCTCGGAAGCCGAGCCGATGTCCCAGGCGTTGAAGGCCTGTGTTGCATAATCCTCAGTGGAATAATTACCCGTATAATCTACAGTCAGTACGCCGATCTGTGCTCCGTTGCAGCTGGACTGCAGCTGGTTGTTCAGATCAACGATGGTCTGGGTAGTGCTGTCGCTCAGGATGTTGGCATCATCCACCACACATTCGTCTTTGGGCAGGTCCGGCAGGCTGGCGGCGGCAAGGGCCGCCGGGCACAGGACTGCCGCGCCCACCACAAGGGCCAGCACCAGAGCGCTCACGCGTTTTGCAAAATTTTTCATGCGAAGGGTTCAACCTCCTTTACACCGGCAATGGCTCCCAGCACGCTGGCTGGGAAGCCGCCGGTCTCTTTCTGGTAGTCGTAAACGGCATCGTTGTATTTCAGGGTGCCGATGATGGTAGCCGCGCTGTTGAACTGGCCGTACTGGCCCTGCACTGCACCCATCTTCATGGGGTCTGCGGCCTGCTCCTGCAGCTTTGCGTAGAGCTGGTCGATCCGCGAAGCCAGCACCTCGTTGGCCTGATACAGCGCATGCATCGTGCTGCCCTGATAATAGGGCAGCGAGGTGAGCGCCTGCGCTTTGCCGCCGTTCTGCACCGCTTCCAGACAGGCCGAGAAGTCGTTCAGTGCGGTCTGTGCAGCCTGCACCTCAGCGTTGTCCGCTCCCAGCGTGCTGCCGGCGGTGGTGATGATGTTTGCCGCCGTGTTCATGCGGGTGGTCAGCTCCTCGTTGAGGGTATAGCCGTTGTCTGCCGCCACACCCACCGTGTACCATTTGCGGACTTCGTTGTACCGACTGCGCAGCTTGGCGCTGCCAAAGCTCAAAAAGGCCGCCAGCATCACCACCACGCTCAGCGCCAGTGCAGCTGCGCGGGTGGAAAGGGCTGCGGGCAGCTTTGCTTCCAGCCCTGCCAGCTTCTGCTGCAGAGGTGTCAGCGGCACGGCCTGCTCCGGCTGCTTTTGTTCGCGGTAGCTGCCCGCGTCAAAACCGCCGGAAGTGCTGTTCTGTTTTTGCGAAAAATCTGCGTTTGCCATCTCAGCTCCGGATCTCCATCATTTTTGCTTTCAGTTCGTCCTCGATGCGGTTCAGCTCCTGCTCGGCGGCAGCGCGCTTTGCGCGGCCCTCGCTCTGGATCTTGTTCAGCTCGTCCAGCGTCTCGATCAGGCTCTTGTTGGTCTGCTGCAGGGTCTCGATGTCTACGACACCGCGCTGAGACTCCTTGGCCGTCTCAATGGTACCCATTTTGAGGGCGTCGGCGTTCTTTTTCAGCAGCTCGTTGGTCATGTCGGTGACGGCACGTTCGGCCTGCATGGCCTGCTGGCTGTGGGCCAGACCCAGTGCCAGCACCATCTGGTTCTTCCACAGGGGGATGGTGTTGACGATGGTGGACTGGATCTTCTCTGCCATCATGGTGTCGTTGTTCTGCAAAAGGCGGATCTGCGGCCCCATCTGCAGGCTGATGTTGCGGGTCAGTTCCAGATCATAGAGCTTCTTCTCAAAGCGTTCGCACTGGTCGGCCAGATCACGAGCCGCCTGTGCATCCTCCGGCAGGCCGGAAGCCTTGGCCTTATCCATGGCCTGCTGCAGCTCGTTTGCGCGCACATCGGCCAGCTTCTTTTTGCCGGCAAGGATATACATGCTCAGCTCCTTGAAGTAGGCCATGTTCAGCTCGTACATCTTATCCAGCATGGCGATGTCTTTGAGCAGCTGCACCTGATGGCCCTCCAGCATGGACTGGATCTTTTCCACGTTGGTCTCGGCCTTGTTGTACTTCATCTTCATGGCATCCAGCTGGTCGCCCTTCTTCTTGAAGAAGCCCAGAATGCCCTTTTTCTCCTCCTCACCGGCATCAAAGCTCTTCAGCTCACCGATCAGGCTGGTGATCATATCGCCCACTTCGCCCAGATCCTTGGTGGACACCTTGGAGAGCGCAGCCTCGGAGAAATCGCCGATCTTCTTCTGACAGGCGGAGCCGTACTGCAGCACCTGCTGGCTGTTGGTAATATCGATCTTTTCAGCAAACTGATCCACCATGGCCTGTTCTTCCGGGGTCAGGTTCACCTGCGGCTGCTCCGGTGCGGCAGCTTCCTGCTGGGCGGGTGCTGCCTTTTCCTCTTCTGCCGGGGTGGGGTCCAGCGTCAGGGTGGGTACTGCGGGTGCATCGAGGTCAAAGTTGAATGTATTATCAGCCATAAGAGATTCCTTCCTTTCCAAATACCGTTTACCTTTTTTCTTAGCTCAGGCCCTGCCCTTTGAGCATGTTCTGCAGCACCGTGATATCTGCAGAAAGGTCCATGCTCTCGGCGGCGTACAGGGCATCCAGCTGGTTTTCAAACGCCGTGGCAATGGAAGCAGCATTGTGCTCCACCTCGGTACGGATGGCTGCGGCATTCTCGCCGCGCACGCCCTGCTTTGCCAGCTTTGCATACTGCTGCAGAACGTTCACCGCATCCGGCAGGTAATAGTTTGCGAACCTGCGCACCTGCTTTGCCTTTTCCGGGTTTGCTTCCACCGCTTCCACAATGGAGCGGCCCGCCTTTTCCATGCGGGTCATGGCGGCAGAGAGCTGCGGGTCCGGCAGCTGCTCGTTGAGGGTGTGCAGGGTATCCAGTTTCTGCTGAATGTCGGTCAGCATCGCGTCCACATCCTCCACACCGGTGTGGAAAGGCACTTCGTGCTCCACCACCCGGGGCGGGCAGACCTTCTGTGCCGCACCAAAGGCCACAAATGCACCGCCCAGCGCCGCCAGCAGCGCCCACAGCTTATACACCGGCAGTACCGCGCACAATACCAAAAAGACCAGTGCCATTGCATAAAATGGCAGAACGCTGGGCTTTCTGGTGCGGATGATTTTGCTCATGTTTCTTCTCCTTGTCCGGGGCATTGCCCCTTATGTCATCCATAATACCGCACCCCGCGAAAAACGCAAGGCTTTCACGGATAATTTACAACCTGGCCATCATTTGTTGATCCACGGCAAGAGAGCCGCGCCCCAGATTTCGCGCAGCTTTTCCGGGCGGCAGGCAGCGTTTGCCGGGCTGGTGCTGGGCAGCTTTACCGCTGCAATGCCGGACACCGGCTGCAGATACTTTGTATAGATCCGGTATGCGGTGGCTCCGTTGCAGAATACTGCTTCGATGGGTGCCTTTGCCAGCAGAGCGGCAATATCATTCGGCACTGCATCCTTGATGGAAGCATCCGCTGCGCCGGTGATGGTGCAGCGTTCCAGCGTGTCCCAGAGGGCCAGCCCATGGCGCAGGATGATCTGCTTTTTGGCTTCAATGTCCTCACGGGCAGGCACCGGCTCACCGGTCAGCGCGGCCAGCACGGGCCAGAAGCGGTTCTGCGGGTGGCCGTAGTAAAAGGCCATCTCCCGGCTTTTGGGGCTGGGCCATGTGCCAAGGATCAGCGCCCGGCTGTGTTCGTTATACACCGGTTCAAAGCTCATTGTCCGCCTGCACTTTCAATTTTATCCCAAGGCGAGCCAAGGTCGCGGCCGGACGGCTCTGCTCTGGGGCCGTCGAACCACAGCTCATCGATCAGGTCGGCAAGGCCGTCCTCCCGCACATCGCCAATGATGCGGTCGGCGGCAGCCTTTGCGTCCGGCGTGCCGTTTGCCATGCAGCAGCCAAGGCCCGCTGCCTTCAGCATGGCCACATCGTTGGCAGAATCGCCTGCCGCCACGGCATCGGCCAGTGTCAGGCCCATCTTTTCGCACAGGTCGGCAAGGCCAACGCCTTTGTCCATTCCACCGCGCACGATGTCGTAGTAGCACAGGCCGTCGGCATTCTGCGCGCCTACCTGCATCCAGTGCAGGCCCAGATGGCCGTACTTTGCCGCAAAATCTGCCACGTGCTCCGGCGGCACTGCCGCAAAAGCGGCGTGGGGCATGTCGATCAGGTGGCGGTCCTGATCTTCGCCGTCCACACAGTCCAGCCCGATGCTGTTCATCTGCTGATAGCCCCTGTGCAGATATTCATACTCGCAGTAGGCGTAGCAGGCATCCCTGAAATTGAACTGCAGCGGATAGTTATAATCCTCGCAGAAATCCACCAGTGCGTACATTTCCTCAGCGGTGAGCGGGTGCTCGGCCACGATGCGGCCCTCGCGGTCCACCACACAGGCACCGTTGCAGGTGATGGCATAATCGAACCGGATGCCGCCCAGCTGGCCTTTGAGGTTGACGCACGGATACGCACGTCCGGTGCTGAGCACAAATCTGCCGCCTGCGGCCTGCAGCTTTTTGATGGCTTTTACCACCTTCTGACGCGGCTTGCCCTCGCCAAAGGGCACCAGTGTGTTGTCGTAATCGCTTGCCAGAATCTTATATTGCATTCTATTCTCCCCTATGGAACTGAGTTTTGTACCAGTATACCATACTTTTTTAAAATTGGGGTGCATTTGGGCATAAAAATAAGGCTACTGCACAGAATTCCATGCAATAGCCTTATTTTGTTTCACGATGCCGTTTTCTTTGCAGCTTCTTCTCGGGATCACGCAAACACGGCCACGACCACCTGCATTGCCACGCCGAGGAATGCGCCTGCACCCCATGTCAGGCCGGTGATGAACAGGTTCTGCTTCCACGAAGGATTGGTGCGCCACAGCACCGCAAGGCCCACGCCTGCACCGGTGCAAAGGCCCGCTACCAGACTGGAAAAGCGCAGAGCACCTTCCACATACAGCTGGGTCAGCAGCACGCTGGCGGCGCAGTTGGGGATCAGGCCCACCAGCGCAGCCACTACCGGCTGGAAGAAGCCCATGCTGCCCAGAAGGTCTGCAAACACATCTTCGCCCACGCCTTCCACGATCAGGCCGAACACCAGACTGAACGCCAAAATGAACACAAAAATCTCCAGCGTGTGGCGCAGGGCCGCTTTCCAGATGGGGGCGGGCTTGCCCTCTTCGTCGTTGTGCTCCTCGTGACAGTCCACCTCGTCGGCATGGCCGGTGTAGCCGCCGCGCAGCGATTTGGGCAGCACGCCGCGCAGCACAAAATCCAGCACAAAGCCCACCACAATGGCGTATACCACCTTGATGACCATGAGCACAGCCAGCTTATCCCAGTAGGCCGGCATGGATACCAGCAGCGGGATGGCTTCGTCGCTGGTGGCAAGGTAGACGGCCATCAGGGTGCCCAGCGTGATGACGCGGGAGGAGTAGAAGTTGGACGCAATGGCCGAAAAGCCACACTGCGGCACACAGCCCAGCACCGCGCCCGGAATCGCGCCCCAGCGCCCGCCGCCTGCCAGCAGTGCTTCAATGCGCTCACCGTGGCGGGTCTCGATATACTCGATCAGAAGATAAGCCAGAAACAGGAAGGGCAGCATCTTGGCGGTATCCACCAGAGATTCGCCCAGAACATCCAGAAACAGTTCCATATACACTCCTAAAAACGACCGTTCGTCGCTTCATTTTAGTAAATTGCAAATTGGTTGCATTTTGAACAGGGATGATTATACACGATATTCTCTCCAATTGCAATACCAAATTGCAAATTGATTGCAAATTTATATTATAGAGCGCTGCAGCGCGTAAAAAGCGCGATCTTAAATGGTCTCCGCTGATGCTCTGACCATTTTCAGCGGAATTATTATTTTATTTCGCAATTCTGGAAAATCTGCGGATTTTCCAGAATTGCCTTTTCACGGGAGGAGTCATAACCGAAAGCGGAAGCTGCCGCGCTGGTTTCCTGTGGAAACATTCGCGCGGCGGAGTTAACGTTCTGCTTGTTTTCAGCGGGCTGAACCCTCTCAGGAGCTGGCACGCCGCAGGCGTGACCGAGAGGGTTCTGCCCGCAAGCACAAGCCTTTCCTCCACGACCCCCGCCCATGAAAATGGGGTCCAGAAACACCCGCAGGCGTTTCTGGACCCCAAAATCAAAAATATAATTTCCTTAGCTTATGCGCAAAGCAACGCGGAGCGCATTCAAAATCGTCCCACACAGCAGGAGTCTGCCTTTTGTTTTACCCCTTCATTGGTACAAAGCCCACAAGGTCTTTTACCACCTCGCCGCCGATGATCAGGCCAGCCACCGAGGGTACAAAGGCATTGGAACCCGGCACCGAACGGCGCTGGGTGCACTTGCGCTGGGTGCCCGGAGGGCAGATGCAGTGATACTTGCAGCTGATGGCGTCATCCTCGATGGGGGTCATGGCAGGCTCCTTGGAGTAGACCACCTTCAGGTGCTTGATCCTGCGCTTGCGGCACTCGGTACGCATCACCTTGGCCAGCGGGCAGACCGAGGTCTTGTAGATATCGGTCACTTCAAAGCGGGTCGGGTCCATCTTGTTGCCTGCGCCCATGGAGCAGATAATGGGAGTGCCTGCCTCCTTGCACTTCATCACCAGCGCCAGCTTGCCGGTAACGGTGTCAATGGCATCCACCACATAGTCGTACTGGGTAAAGTCGAACTGGTCCTGTGTTTCCGGGCCAAAGAAGCACCGGTGGGTGGTCACCCTGATGTCCGGGTCAATGTCGTGGATGCGCTGTGCAGCCACATCTACTTTATATTGCCCTACCGTACTGCGGGTGGCGATGATCTGGCGGTTGAGGTTGGTCAGGCAGACCTTATCATCATCGATCAGATCCAGTGCCCCCACGCCGCTGCGCGCCAGCGCTTCCACCGTGTAGCCGCCCACGCCGCCGATGCCGAACACCGCCACGCGGGAATTGTGCAGTTTTTCCATAGCTTCCGCGCCCAGCAGCAACTGCGTGCGGGAATACTGATTTTGCATTTTGTTCTCCTTGTTACTTTTCCACTCTCGTAATGGTGCCGCCGCCCAGCACGGTGTCGCCCTGATACAGCACCACGGCCTGACCGGGCGTAGGGGCGCGCTGGGGCTGGTCAAATTCCAGCCGGAAGCCGCACTCCGCCGGGTAGACGGTGGCGGCCTGCTCCACCTGATGGTACCGGGTGCGGGCTGTGACCCGCAGCGGCCCGGTCAGCTCCGGAATGGCGATCCAGTTCACCTCGTCCGCATACACGATGCGGTCGAACAGCATCTCCTCCGGCCCTACCGTGACGGTGTTTGCCTGCATGTCCTTGCCGCAGACGTACACAGGTGCCCCCATGGCAAGGCCCAGCCCCTTGCGCTGGCCGATGGTGTACCGCACCGCGCCGTTGTGGGTGCCCACCACCCTGCCGCTCTCATCCAGAAAATCACCTGCCGGGTAGTGTTTGCCGGTGAAGTCCTCCATAAAGCGGGCATAGTCGCCATCCGGCACGAAGCAGATGTCCTGACTGTCGTGCTTGCGGGCATTGACAAATTTGTGCTGCTCCGCGATCTCGCGCACCTCAGTCTTGTGCAGGCCGCCCAGCGGCAGACGGATATGCGCCAGCTGCTCCTGAGTGAGGTTGTAGAGCACGTAGCTCTGGTCTTTGCCCTCGTCCAGCCCCTTTTTGAGCAGGAAACGGCCGGTGGCCTCGTCCTGCTCCACCCGGGCATAGTGGCCCGTGACCACATACTCCATGCCGTGTGCCCGGGCCCAGTCCAGCAGATGGCGGAACTTCATATATTTATTGCAGTCGATGCAGGGGTTCGGCGTGCCGCCCGCCTCATACACGCGGACGAATTTTTCAATGATCTGTTCCCGGAAGTCGGCCGTGAAATCCAGCACCTCGTACGGGATATCCATGGCATACGCCACCTCTGCCGCGTCCTCGATGTCCTTTTCCGAGCAGCAGGTGTGAAAGCCGGACTGTCCCAGCGTTTCGTTGCGGGTGAGCCGCATGGTGATGCCGGTGCAGTCATAGCCTGCCTGCTGCATGAGCCATGCCGCCACCGAGCTGTCCACGCCGCCGCTCATGGCAATGAGGGCACGCGGCTTTGAATCAGGGGTCTGTGTGGTCATAAGTTCTCCTTTGGTGCATTCAACACACTAAAACAGTAGTATAATAGTAACTCTGAAAAAAGAGCTTGTCAAGACGCAGCGAGCTGCTGCACTGCGGCCAGCAGGGCTTGCCGCTCGTTGGGATATTCTTCCCGGATCACACCGTCCAGCAGCGCTTCCAGCACTTTGCGGATGCCCGGCCCCGCCGGGACGCCTGCCGCCATCAGGTCGCGGCCATTCACAGCCAGCTGGCTGACGCGGCAGCATACGCCGTCCGCGTCCAATTGTTCGGCCAATTCGGAAAGTGCAGCAAAATCAGCCGCCCGTTCCGGCTGCAGGGCTGTGCCCAGTGCAGCAATGCGCTGCACGGTACACAAGTTATATTTGCCCAGTAGTCGGCGGGCGTAGATGGTAAAGCCGGGTGTGACGGTAGTTTCTCTGAGGACCGTCCGCTGGGGTGGGACCCTGTTGCCGAAGGCAATAGGGCGGGCGATGGAATGGCCTGCAACGGCAACGACTGCCGCCTGCGGCGGAAACAAGGAGTTGCTGTTGGGGCAGCGGCCAGCAGGATGCGAGTGCTGCTCAAAGCACGAAGCATCCGCTGGGTGCCGCAACTCGAACTCGTGTCCGAAGAGAAAGCTACCGTCACACCCTCTGGCTTCCCGCACCAACACCGCCGCCTCTTCAATCAAGGCGTTGGAGCAGCGCAGGCGCTTGAGGGTGCGGCGGATGCCATCCTCGCCAAGGCTCAGCAGCAGCGCCGCCAGCCGGATGGGCAGGTTTTCCGCACCCGCCGGGCAGGCATCCACCACCGGCTTTGCCGCCGCCAGTGCCTCCGGTGAAAGCTCGGGCAAAACAACACCGAGTATTTTTTCGTCAAGATATGCCGCAGGGGCGGGTGCGCTCAGCAGCTTTGCAAGCTCTTCCTCGATGCGCTCCACCGATACACAGTCCAGATGGGCGCACAGCTCCTGTGCCGCCTGCGCCGTGGGCGGGTCGATGGCAAAGCCAAACCGGGCTGCGAAGCGGTACAGCCGCAGGATTCGCAGCGCGTCCTCGGTGAACCGCTGGCGGGGCACACCCACCGCCCGTACGATGCCGCTTTGCAGGTCGGCCTGCCCGCCAAAGGGGTCCACAAGGCCCTCTTTTTCATTGTAGGCCATGGCGTTGATGGTAAGATCCCGCCGGGCCAGATCCTCCCGCACATCCGGCACAAAGTGCACCTCGTCCGGGTGGCGGCCATCTGTGTAGGTGCCTTCTGTACGGAAGGTGGTGATCTCGTAAAGGGCACCGCTCTGCTTCACCGTTACCGTGCCGTGCTGCAGGCCGGTGGGGATGCACCGCTGCGCGCCGAACAGCTCCATCACCTGCTGCGGCAGAGCACTGGTGCACAGGTCCCAGTCGTGCGGTGTAAGGCCCAGCAGACTGTCCCGCACGCAGCCGCCCACCACGTAGGCTGCATAGCCCGCCCTGTGCAGGGTGTCCAGCAGCTCTGCCGCACCCTCGTCCATCCGGATGGTCATGGCTGTGCCTCCTCGTACTGCAGGGTGATGCTTTTGCCGTCAAAGCCGCACTCCGCCGCCGGGAAGATGCTCTGTGCCTGCGCGGCATATTCCTCCGGTTCGGTGATCATGGGGGAATAATGGGTCAGCCAAAGCCGCTTTGCTCTCGCCTGCGCGGCAAGGGATGCGCTCTGCCCAAAGGTGCTGTGCCCCCACTGACGGGCCTGGTCTTCCTGCTCCGGAAGGGCATAGGTGGCATCGCATATCAGCAGGTCTGCGTCATGCGCCGCCTGCAAATAATACGGGCAGGGGGCCGTATCGCCGGAAAATACCACGCTCAACCCCTTGCGCGGGGCGCCCAGCACCTGCGCAGGCTGCACCGTTCTGCCCTCCACGGCAACGCTCTGCCCTTTCTGCAGCATCTTCCATTGCTGCACCGGCACCCCCAGCGCCCGGGCCTGCTCCGGCGAAAATTTGCCTGCACGGGGCAGCTCCAGCCGGTAGCCAAGGCTTTTTACCCGGTGCTTTGTGGCAAACGACACCAGCCGCGCACCGGCAGGCCAGCCCTCGCTCAGCGCATCCAGCGCCAGCGGCTGGCCCGGCATAAGCACCTGCGGCTTCACCGGATAGGGTAGCGGGCCGGTCAGTGCCCGCACCGCCGCCCAGATATCCGGCAGGCCCTCCGGACCCAGCAGCGCAAGCGGCCTTGTGCGGCCCTGCGCCCCCAGAGTCTGCAAAAGGCCCGGCAGACCAAAGATGTGGTCGCCATGGTAGTGGGTCAGGCAGATGGCATCTGCCCGCATCAGGTTCACGCCCGCACGGCGCGCTGCCGCCTGCGTGCCCTCGCCGCAGTCCCACAGCAGGCCGTGGCCGCCGCAGGCAGCAAACGCCGCCGAGAGTGCCCGGTCCGGCAGTGGCATGGTAGCCGCAGTGCCCAGCAGTGTAATGGTCAGCATAAAGATCGTTCTCCCTGCACAGTAGATTTCGATATTTTATTGTACCACAGCCCAGCACGTTGCACAATCACTGCTGGCCGCGCATAGCATGGGCCAGCACAGCAAAAAGGGGGCAGCGGGATGAGACGCAAAAAAGGGGATCCTTTTTCCGGCAGGCCGCACAGCGGCCTTGGATGGGTGCTTCTGCTCGCCGCACTGGCCCTGTTTCTGCTGGCCGGTGCGCCCGGCTGCATGGCCCAGCGGATGGCGTGGTCTGCCCGGGGAACAATGATCTTTCTGCCCAGCGGGTTTTGAAAAAATGGGAGCATCCTGCTGCACAGAACGCTCCCATTTTTCTTTTTACTTTCCATCCGAATAGGGCAGCTGGCCGGTCAGGGTCAGCGTTTCGGCAAGTTCGTCCTCCGAGCGGAACCGCCACGCCGCCGCTCCCACGGCCACATAGCAGGCATCGGCACGACCCTCCGGTGTAACGGCAAGGATCATCGTTTCACCGTCGCCCACCGCCGTTACCATGCCATCCGCACTTACAGTTGCCACGCCCGGATTGCTGCTGAACCATGTCATCGTTCCGTTTTGGGTGCCTGCAGCCTGCGCTGTCAGCTTCTGACTGGCTCCCACTGCCTGCAGCAGCATGGCGTTTTTGCTCATCTGCACCCGTCCGATCTCCGATGTGACCGTTACCGTGCAGCGCAGCACCTGCCCGGCTGTGGTCAGTGCGCTGATGACGGCCTTGCCGGACCCCTGCGCCTTTACGGTACCGTTTGTGCTTACCGATGCCACCGCCGGGTTGCTGCTGACCCACTGCCGCACATAGGTAAACCCGCCTTTGTTCTGTTCCAGCTTCAGCTGTTTCGTCGGGGCAGGCTCCTGCTCTGTAATGGTAAGCGTCAGATCGCTGGTGTTCAGCACCAGGCGGCTGGCTGTGCTTTTGCGCACCGTGATGGTACAGGTGGTCTTTTCGCCGCGCTCATTGCGGGCCGTGACGGCCGCAGTGCCCTCGGCATGGCCGGTCACCTTGCCAGTGCCGTCCACCGATGCCACTGCCGGATCACTGGAAGTCCAGATCAGAAAGAAGTAGTCGTTGGGTGCCTGCACATTCAGGTAGGCCACCGGGGCCGGGTCTCCTTCGGTGATATCCAGCGTCAGTTCGGCAGTGTCCAATGTCATGCCGCTGTCCGGCAGCGGCTGCTCCTGCGCAGCATAGGCCGACAAGGCCCCGGCTGCAAACAGTTCTGCGCACAGCACCACTGCACAAACACACGCTTTGAACCCCTGCTTCATGGGCTTTGCCCTCCCCGCCTGCTTTGCTGCAAGATCCTTTAAATATTCCTGTCTCCGTATTATTTTACACGCAGTGCAAAACCGGGTCAAGTTTTTTGCCCATTCTGCCGGGCAGCTGAGCCTTATTTTGTGGAGAATAATAAAATCCGCTTTTCAATTTTGTACAAAACGCCGCCGCACCCGGCAAACCGGATGCGGCGGCGCTGTTCTGCTTTTGAATTTTCAGCTTAGTAGTTGATCTTTTTCAGCTCAAAGTAGCTCTGCGGATGTGCGCACACCGGGCACTTGAGCGGTGCGGACTTGCCGATATAGGTGTAGCCGCAGTTCCGGCACTGCCATACCTGCTGCTCCTCGCGGGCAAAGACCTTGTTGTTTTTCAGGTTTTCGGCCAGCGCACGGTAGCGCTCCTCGTGCTCCTTCTCGATCTGTGCCACCATGGTGAACAGTGCTGCGATCTGAGGGAAGCCCTCTTCTTTGGCCTCCTTAGCCATGCGGGGGTACATCTCGGTCCACTCGTCGTGCTCACCGCCTGCTGCCATGTCCAGACAAGTCAGGGTATCGGGGATCGCGCCGCCGCACAGCAGCTTGAACCAGATCTTTGCGTGCTCCTTCTCATTGCCGGCGGTCTCCTCAAAGATCGCGGCCAGCTGCTCGTAGCCTTCTTTTTTTGCCATGCTGGCAAAGAAGGTGTACTTGTTGCGTGCCTGGCTCTCGCCTGCAAACGCTTCCATCAGATTTTTCTCGGTTTTGGTACCCTTCAGTTCCATGATGCTCTCCTTTCAAAAACGGATCTTCTGTCAGGATCGACCGATCCCGGCTCTATCATTCAGCCCGGCGGTAATTTTTTCGCCTGCGGCTCAGGTTCTGAACAGAGTATACCATATTTTTTGAGAGAAATCAAGAATAATTCCTATTTATTCTGAGAATATTTCTCAGTTATGCTGCTTCAGTGCACACACAGCAATGCTCAGGGCGCTCCACGCTGCCTGATACATCAGCACCGTTGCCACCGAAAGCTCCCAGATGCTGCCTGCACTGGTGAGCAGCGCTGCAATGATAATGGAGAACAGCACCGAGACCATCTGTACCGTGGTGGCGCTGCTCTCGGCGTTCTGGGCCTGATCCGCAGCCTGCAGACCGCCGGTCAGGCTGGCAAACGCCTTGAGATGGATCATGCAGCAGGTGTCCTCCGGGTCTTCCGGTGCGGCCTTGATGGCGTTGCACTGCTCCTGATCCAGCACGGTGATCATGCCTTCCGGCAGGCGGTATGCTTCGGTAATGTGGTGTGCAGTCAGACTGGGGTCCTGGCATGTGACCAGCAGGCGGATGTTCTCCTTTTGCAGCACGGCAAGGCCGCGGGCCACATTGCGCCCGCCCACATATTTCAGCACGAACATAGCGTGCAGATTGCCGGACACAGCCAGATACAAAATTTGCAGCTCGCCGTTCTTCGAGTGCTGCATCTCGTATTCCTCGTCCGGCAGCGGCACGCCCTCCTGCTCCAGATAGCGGCGGGTACCAATGAGGATGCGGTTGTTATCGCACCAGGCGGAAAAGCCCAGCCCATGGTGCTGCTCCAGATCCTTGACCGGGAACAGGATGTCTGTGCGTTCCTCAACGATCTGACGGAACAGCCCCTTCAGGGTGCCGTGGCTCTCGTTCAACACGCTGGCCGCGTACAGGATGGCGCGGTCGATGCGGCCGCCCTTGAAGATGCGGATATCCTCCAGCTGTGCGCTGTCGGCGGTGAACAGGTCGTCTGCATCAATCTGCAGCGTATCAATGCCGCCCAGCTGCTCAATGGCCTGCCAACCGGGCACGACTGCGCCCACAGCCGCAGCCGCACGCTGCAGCCGTAGCGAGGCAACGCCCGCGATCAGGGTAGAAGAAAGCGGTGCGCCCATGCACAGCACCGCTGCCATGGCAGCCGCCGCTTTGTTCCAGCCGGCACCTGCCAGCAGGAACAGCACGCCGCTGAGCAGGGCAACGCCCAGCAGGATGTACGAAACTTTGCGTGCACGGCGCTCGCTTGCGCGTTCGCTCAAGCTCTGCTCCACAAAGCCGTCAGCTTCCTTCATCGGGCGGCTCAGCAGCACCCAGGGGTCCTTCTGTTCCAGATCCCGTGCAAGGGCGCGCAGCAGGTCTTTGTCCTTGGCGCGGTAGGCGCCCTCGAACTCCACACCATTGGTCACCAGCTCATAGCCGCCCTTGACAGCAGCCAGCATCACCCGGCTGCCCAGCAGCGCAAGGAACAGCCCCAGCGCGGCCATGCCGCTGAGCAGCGAGATGCCGGTGGTGCCGCGGTAAACATTTGCGTTCAGCATGGCTGTAACCGCCTGCACCAGCGCTGCTACTGCGGCCAGCGCCGGCATCGTCTCGGAAGAAGACCGTCCGCGCAGGCCGTTCAGGCCGTCGCGCAGCACCGGGAAGCCCACGCACAGGCTTGCTGCCAGCAGCAGCAGGTTTGCAGCATAGAATGCCGCCGGGGCAGCATCCGGGTCCAGCGCCGCCATGGCGGGCAGCAGCCCATCCGATACCAAACCAAAATGCAGCAGCACCACAGCCAGAATGCCGCCCAGCACGCAGCGCAGCGTCAGCTCTGCGTTCATGCGGTGCAGCTTATCCGCCGTGGCCTCCGGCTCGGTCAGCTCCGTTTCGGCATGTTCCTCCGGAGACACCGCGTCCTCCGCCTCAGCTTTCAGTTCCGGCTGTGGCGCAGCGGGTGCCTTCTCCGGTGCCTGCTGCGGCTCTTCACCGTCCAGCGGCAGCAGCGGCAGACTCATGGTATCCTCTTTTGCGGCAGGCTCCTCTGCCGGGGCCAAAGGTGCCTGCGGTGCGTCCTCGCTCTGCGCCTTGCCAAAGAAATCGGCCACCGGCTGCTTTTCCGGCTGCTCCGTTTTTTTCGGCTGCGGCACAGGTTCCGGCTGCAGCTCCGGTGCCGTCTCCTTTACCGCTGCAAACACAGCCGCGGGCAGCGGTGCACCGGACGGTTTCTTTTTGCTTTCAGCCGGTTCAGTTTCTGCTGCCGGGGCTGCTTCGGCCCTCGGTGCAGGCTTTTCCGGCTTCTGGTCGCTCAGGCCGTTGATCATCGCCTTGAGCTGTGCCATCTCCTGCTGCTCCTGCTCTTCCTGCGGCAGCAGCACCTCCGGCGCATTCTTGGGGTGCCGGAGAGGCTTTGCCGTGCTGTGCTGCTCTGCGGGTCTTGCCGCCGGGACAGCGCTCTGCCGGGGTGTTTCCGGCTTCACTGCCGCCGGGGGTTCCGCCGTTTGCGGTGCAGATTTTTCCTCCGGCTTTTTGGCGGGTGCTTCCGGCTGTGTATCCTCTGCTTCCTTTTCCAGAAAAGGCCACGGGGCCAGTTCCTGTTCCGGGTCTGCCTCCGGCTTCAGCATCAGTTCCAGATCCGCTTCCGGTTCCGGCTGCGCATCCTCACCCAGCCGCACCTCACCGGTTGGCATTTCCTGCGGCTGCTCTGCTGCAGCTTCGTCAGTCTCCTGCTTTTCCTTAACACGGCCAAACAGGCCAAACCGTTTCTGCGGCTTTTCCTCCGGCTGGTTTTCGTCCCTCCGGGTCATCTCCTCCGGGATATCCACCGCCGTGGTGCTGAAAAAGGAGCGGAACTTTTCATCCGGGGTCATTTCCCGGCCATTATTTTTATCTTTCGGCATTCTAGTCCCTCCTGTAATTCAAATTGAGGTTCCGGCCCGAATGCCGGATCATGCCTGCTGTGCTGCGCGCTGGGACTGGATCTCGTACAGAATAATGCCCGCAGCCACCGACACGTTGTAGCTGTCCACACCGGTGCCCGGTGCTGCCATATCCAGCCGCACCACACCGTCGCACAGCTTTTTCACCAGCTGCGAAACACCGCTGCCCTCGCTGCCCAGCACCAGTGCAATGGGGCCGGTCAGGTTGTTCCTGCGCAGAGACACGCCGTCCATATCGGCGCAGTAGACGAACACACCCTGCTCCTTCAGGCGGCGGATGGTCTCGCCGATGTTGGCCACACGAGCCACCGGCAGGCGTTCTGCGGCACCTGCGCTGGACTTGATGACGGTAGGCGTGACCGATGCGCCGCCGCGCTTTGGGATCACGATGCCATGCGCACCGCACAGCAGAGCACTGCGCATCACGGCACCCAGATTGTGCGGGTCTTCAATGCCATCGCTCAGCACCAGAAAAGGTGCCTCGCCCTTGTCCTTGGCTGCTGCCATCAGGTCGTCTACCGTCACGTATTCGATCTCGCTGGCAAATGCCGCCACACCCTGATGGCTCTCGGTGCCGGTCATCAGGCGCAGCTTGTTGGGGTGCACCCGCTTCACCGTGGCACCCGCTTCCTTTGCCAATGCGGTATAGTAAGCCGCCACGGCCGGAGCCATGCCCTCAGCAATGAGCACGGTGTCCACGCCGGAACCGCTTTTCAGCAGTTCGGTCACCGGATTTTTGCCATAAACAAGGCTCTCGTTCTTCTGCAGCGGCTCTTCCGGGCTGCGGCGCGGACGGCGCGGCTGGTTCTTTTCTTCCATGATGATTTTCTCCTTCCGTTGTATCACCGGAAGGTGCTGTGCACACCCTCCAAAAGGCGCGCCGCACTCTGGGCCGCGCACCGGTATGATCTGAATCTGATAACTCATTTTGAAGTATAGCATAAGCCGAACTTGTTTGCCAGCAAATTACCGTTTTTTATCCGCGTCCTGCAAAAGTTTTTCTGTTCGTGGTGCCGGAGACCGTTTCCGCTTTTTTGCAGAAATGTTCTGCCGCCCTGCATCAGCTTTACCCGGCTGCTGGGTAGATATCCCTCTGTTTTGCCGGAGAAAAAAGTTTTCCACAAAAACGCGGTATACAATCCGTAGAAGAGTGATTATTTTTCCACATGTTGAAAACCCTGTGGAGAAAGTTCAAAAGTCCAGCTTTAAAGCCTGTTTTGCCTGTGGAATTCCACACTTTCCACAAGGTTTTCCACTTTTTGGTTCGACCTTTTTTGATTTCCTGCGTACAATTTGTAGAATACAAGTCGGAAATATGACAATTTTTTGAACTGCATCCTGTCCGCTTTTGCCAAATTGCCCAATATCATTTTGACGAATGTGGATCTGTGTTGAAAATCCGTCCTTCATCAAGCTTTCTGTCTTTCGGCCGCTTATTGCACATTATATGGAAATTTGTTGCATTCTATCGAATATACGCGCTTCTGGCAGTAACCCCCTGCACCCTGCCAGAAACAGAATCCCCGCATTGTTACAGGAAAAACACCGGTTTGGATTGATTTTGGCCGCTGTTTGGGGTATACTAATTCTGTAGGTTCGTTAAACCGTGCACAAAGCGGATATGAAACGAGCAAGACCCCAATGATTTTGTGGAGGTAATGAATAATGTTGGTAAATGCAACCGAAATGCTGATCAAAGCACGTGATGGCCACTACGGTGTGCCTCAGTTCAACATCAACAATCTGGAGTGGACCAAGTCCGTTCTGACCGCCTGCGAGGAAATGAAGAGCCCTGTGATTCTGGGTGTTTCCGAGGGTGCCGGCAAGTACATGACCGGTTTCAAGACCGTCGCTGCCATGGTCAGCGCTATGGTCGATTCCATGGGCATCACCGTTCCCGTTGCCCTGCATCTGGATCACGGCACCTATGAGGGCTGCAAGGCCTGCATCGAGGCCGGCTTCTCTTCCATCATGTTCGATGGCAGCCACTACTCCATCGAGGAGAATGTGGAAAAGACCAAGGAGCTGGTTGCTCTGGCACACGCTAAGGGCCTGAGCATCGAGGCCGAGGTCGGTTCCATCGGCGGTGTCGAGGACGGCGTTGTGGGTGCCGGCGAGATCGCAGACCCCGAGGAGTGCGCAAAGATCACTGCTCTGGGCATCGACTTCCTGGCTGCCGGCATCGGCAACATCCACGGTGTCTACCCGGCAAACTGGAAGGGTCTGGACTTCGAGGCTCTGGACCGCATCCACAAGGCCACCAATAACATCCCTCTGGTTCTGCACGGCGGCACCGGCATCCCCGACGAGATGATCGCAAAGGCAATCAGCCTGGGCGTTTCCAAGATCAACATCAACACCGAGTGCCAGCTGGTGTTTGCTGAGGCCACCCGCAAGTACATCGAAGAGGGCAAGGATCAGCAGGGTAAGGGCTTCGACCCCCGCAAGCTGCTGGCTCCCGGTGCAAAGGCCATCGAGGCCAAGTGCAAGGAGAAGATCGAGCTGTTCGGCTGCGCAGGCAAGGGCTAAGCAGAAGCTCGTATCGTAACCGGTACACCACCCAATAAAGTATGCGCCCCCGCTGCACCGTTATGCACAGTGCAGCGGGGGCGCTTTTTACTTTATATGCGAGCACTCAGACGCGGGTCTTTTCCATATCTCCAAAAATGTATTGCATACAGTCCTGCACCCAGAAGCAGGCAAAAAATCGAATAGCTAAGGATCGGAAGCCGCAGCAGTACGATCTTACCCGCGATCTGGGTAAAGAACCAGCCCGTTCCATACAGAGTCACGATATAAAGCACCAGCCATGTAGCATATTTCAGCCAATGCTCTCGTGGCGGAAAGCCTACCTGCTCCATCATCCGGCGGAACAGTGCGCAAAAAACCGTCACTGCAACAACAAGTTGCATCAGATAGCCTACAGAAAGTTCAAAAACCCAATCACCAATTACCGGGTAAAGCAGCAGCCCTTCCACGCCCCACTCCAAAAAAAAATACAGCGGTGCAACAAACCAGAAGTAATCCCCAGCCCCCAGTGTTTTCAAGCTGGGTTTGACTTCCTCCACAAAGGTCTTTGCGTCCGGAATTGAATGAAACAGTTCCCGGTTCTCCGCATTTGCCTGGATGGCAATATCAAGTAGATCGCTGCGTACAAGCTCGATTCCGCAGAAATCCCAGCTGACCCGGCGAAGATACCGGATCACTTCTTTCAGCTGCTCCTGGCTTTTTTCGTTCAGCAGCTTTGTACGCATCCGATTTGCCTTTCGCAACGCAAAATACTTATTCATATGGCTCCTCCTTAAAAATTTTTTCCACCAGCTGGCATAGCTGGCTCCAATCTTGTCGGAATTCAAGAAGCGCCTGCCGCCCTTCTTCCGTTACAACGTAGTATTTCCGGCTCGGTCCCTTGGGGGAGGGTCTGCGTTCCACCGTGACCTTTCCCTGCTGTTCCAGCCGCAGTAGCAGCGGATAGAGTGTACTTTCACTCAAGTCAGAAAACCCGACCTGTTTTAGATGCATCACGATCTCATAGCCATAGGTCGGCTCTCTGCTGATGAGCTTCAGAACACAGAATTCCAAAACGCCCTTGAGCAATTGTGTGTTGTTTTCCACTGGATACCTCCTTTTACCTACTATGCAATACATAGTAGCTTATCTATATTGTATTGCATAGTAGTATTTTTGTCAAGTCCTGTCCTGTTATCATTTCGACCAAAATCCGCTCCATATTTTTGTGCAACAAAAAAGCCCTGAGATTTCTCTCAGAGCTTTCTGTTCAAGTCGGCGACTACCTATTTTCACGCGCCGTTTCCAGCGAACTATCTTCGGCACAAGTGAGCTTAACTTCTGTGTTCGGAATGGGAACAGGTGG
>ERZ772937.1168-NODE-1168-length-20054-cov-3.357168_pt1 | contig 20054 bp, 19 predicted proteins | sample MGYA00512113_ERZ772937 | MGnify/ENA primary metagenome ERZ772937 (study PRJEB29015, sample SAMEA2737649) | human gut metagenome | biome: human gut; feature: human-associated habitat; material: faeces | place: China | collected 2012 ... | reverse complement strand
GCGAGAAATTGCAAAAAATGGTCAAAAGGATTCCTTCGTTTTTTACACAGTACAGATGCCGAAACAGTACCTTTTCATGAAAAGCGCAGTTACTTAGGACGCAACTTTTGACGGAAGGTACACATGGGGAGTTTGCGGAAAATGACGGAGTGTGCCGTTGCGCCGGAATCAGAAAAGGAGGGAAAGTACGGATGACGAAAATCCAACTTTTCATGAGAAGTGTAGTTACTTAGAATGCAACTTTTGGCGGAATGTACACATTGTGAAATTGTAGAAAATGAGCGATTTCGGATCGCGGGAAATCCATGCGCATCAAGGGTTTTCCGGCAACGGGGCGAAGCGAACCTTGCTCCGTACCGACGCGGAATGTTTGTTCCATACTCGTTCCGCTTTTGTTCCGCATTTTGCGCGCGGGATGCTGTGAAGCAGAACGCATGAAGTCCCGTGACCCTTGCGGACACAGGACTTCTTCGGGAGGTGTGCTGAGGTTCGAAAATAGTGCCTCTTGAATCCTATTCTTATTCCATCCCAAGGGAGATGAGGGAAAGATATTCGTTGAAATGTTGATAGGTTAATTGCGAAACATTTCAGTGAGCGGCGCACGACGTCTCCCCCACGTTGCGAATCATCCGCGTGATCGTGTGCCAATAGAGGGTGAAATCCTCCCTTTGCAGGGTTTCACTTGAATCGTTGAGCCTTAGCTGAAATCATTTGTCGAATTTTGCATTTTATCAGTTATAACTTATAGATTTGCAATTTCGGCATTGATTTTCATTTGTAAGTGTGATATTCTATGACCAAATACGGAAGGAGGGCGAGGTTTTATGATCAAACGCGAACTGTATATGAGCCGTATCCGTCCGTTCATCGGAACGGAGCTGGTCAAGGTCATGACCGGTATTCGCCGCTGCGGAAAGTCGGTCATGTTGGAGCTGATCCAGCAGGAGCTTGCGGAGTCCGGCGTCAGCCCGACGCAGTTTATCTCCATCAATTTTGAAGATATGAGCTATTCCCACCTGCAAACCGCGCAGGCGCTGCACGATGAAATCACCAAGCGCGCCAAGGAGATCGGCGGCAAGATCTACCTCTTTTTCGATGAGATCCAGGAGGTCAAGGACTGGGAGAAGTGCATCAACTCTTTCCGCGTCTCATTGGACTGTGACATCTACATCACCGGCTCCAATGCAAAGCTGCTGTCCGGTGAGCTTGCGACCTATTTGGGCGGACGGTATGTGGAGTTTGTGATCTATCCGTTCTCATTTGGGGAGTTCATGGAGCTGTACCGTTCGATTGCGCCTGATGCGTCCATTCAGCAGTGTTTCCAAAAGTACCTGCTTGCCGGAGGGATGCCCTATCTTGCAAATCTCCGATATGCGGATGCGCCGTCCAAGCAATATCTTCACGATCTGTTCAACTCTGTCCAGCTCAAGGACATCGTGAAGCGGAATAAAATCCGGGATGTAGATTTGCTGGAACGGATCATTGCCTATGTGATCGCCAATGTGGGAACGACCTTCTCGGCGACCTCTCTTGCAAAGTTCCTGAAAAACGAGCAGCGCACCGTCGCCCCGGAAACGATTCTGAACTATATCAAATACTGCTGCGAGGCGTACCTTTTCTATCAGGTGAAGCGGGAGGACTTGCAGGGCAAACAGATCCTTGCCTCCAATGAGAAGTACTATATTGCCGATCACGGCATCCGCGAGGCGGTCTTTGGCGGCAATATGCGGGACATCAATCTCATTTTGGAGAATATCGTGTATCTGGAATTGCTGCGCCGGGGCTATGAAGTGACTGTCGGCAGAATGGGCGATAAGGAAATTGATTTTGTATGCGACAAGCGCGGTGAAAAGCTGTACGTTCAGGTGTGCTATCTGCTCGCCTCCGACGAAACGGTCAACCGCGAGTTCGGCGCGTATGACAACATCCGCGATAACTTCCCGAAGTACGTTGTTTCCCTCGATGAGTTCGACATGAGCCGAAACGGGATCAAGCACCGAAATATCCGCGACTTCCTCTTAGCGGAGGAATGGAACTGAAGAAGAAATCTGAAAATTGCGATCATGTCACCTGTCAGGTAAGGATGGCAGCGGATAACGGGTATCCGGTGTAAGCCGGATGCCCGTTACTTTTTGCGCGCATGAAAAGCTAACAGATTTATTGCGGCTTCCCGATATAATTGTGAATTCGTGTCTACTTCTTGGATATGGCCGAAAACTACACCCTGACCGTTAGCCGTCCGACAACCTGACCGCTGAAAACGGACACCCTTTCCGCTGGTCCTACACCGAGGCCGTGGTGCATACACCACCACGTCGGTCCACGGACACCGCCCAAATGGTGCACAGCGGCCGGGCACATGGTGCACCCAGCCGCCGGGGAAATTACTCTGGCATACCCATGCGCTTGCGCATTGACTCGCCCTCGATCTGAACCGTGTACGCGTTGTAGATGATCCGGTCGCAGATCGCGTCCGCCAGAGTTGGATCATACAGATTTTCATGCCACTCACTGGTGTCATACTGGGAGCAGAAGATGGTGGACGCCACCTTGTTCCGAGCTTCCACCAGCTCCAGTACATCCCGGGCTTCTGCCTCTTTCAGCGGGTACAGCAGCCACTCGTCCAGAATGAGCAGCTTCACCTTTTTCAGCTGCTTCATATATTCCCGATAGGTCCCATCCCTCCGGGCTACAGCGATCTCCACCAGAAGATCCGGCAGCCGGAGATACCGAGCGGCGTAGAAGTTCCGGTTGGCCGCCACACCCAGGGAACAGGCCAGGAATGTCTTTCCAGCACCGGTAGCGCCCAGGATGATCACATTTCGTGCCTCCTGAATGTACGAACAGGATGCCAAGCGGAGGATCTGCTCCCGGTCCAGATGCCGTTCGGCAATATACTCGATATTCTCCACGCTGGCCTGTGTATCTGCATAGCCGGCCTTCTTGATCAGGCCAGTGAGCCGGTTGCTTTTCCGAGCACTCCATTCGGCATCCACCAGCATGGCGAGCCGATCCTCGAAGGGCATATTCCGGAACTGCGGGTCTTCCAGCTGGGCAGAAAGCTGCTCTGCCATGACGCCCATGTGGATCTCTCTGAGCTTACGAATCGTTTCGTTACTGAACATTATTTCTTCCCCCTTCTGTAGTACTCAGCACCACGGGTAAACCTGTGGGCCTTCTGAGGCACAGGTTCTGGATCCACATCTTCCGTCTGAAGCAGGTCCTGCTCAGACTTCAGAATAGCCTGTACACTTTTCAAGCTAGGAGAAGGGGTGAAGGTCAGAGCTTTTCGACAGGCGTCCTCCAAGCGGACCACAGAATAGTGGTCAGACAGCTTACTGACGGTTCCGCAGCGCAGCAAGGATCCAAGTGGAGACAACGCCGACGGAGACCTCCACGAACGCTTTGTCCTTCGGTGTCCGTGGACGGGTGGGGATAATTGCGGTGCCGTAATGCTCCGCCATTTCCTGGTAGGCTTTGTTCAGGACGGTCTCCGTGCGGGTATTCTTGATGACGCCGGTCTTGAGATTGTCCGGGGTCAGGATTCGGGTGACTCCACCGAAATAGTTGTAGGCATGAACATGAGCTGTGATCCATGCTTCCTGCTTCATGTTGAGGAACGCTTCCGTATAGGCGTAGCCGCTGTACGGAAGCACTGCTACAAAGAGATAGGCGGGCAGGCGCTCGCCGGTGTCCGTGTCCGTAATCCCAGCGGTCTGACCGGCCCAGTCCACCTGGAGGTTCTCACCGGGCTTGTGCTCCAGGTGCATGGTCGCTTTCGTTTTGTGAACATAGTCGGCGTAGTACTTGTTGAACTGCGTGGACTTGTAGGGGAGCTCACCGTTTTGGCGGCACCGTTCACAATACTCCACCCACAGCAGGCTGAGCGTGACGCCGCTCTTCTGCATTTCCTTGTGGACCCACTCGTAGTCCGGCATACTGTACCGCTGCCCCATAGATGCGGCAGGGTACAGCTTACGGGTCACTTCCTCAGAGCTAAGGTTCTTCACCGGATTCCACGAGAGGCCGTTTTCTTCAGCCTTGTGCAATGCCGTGATGACGGTGCTCCGGGCGCAGCCACAGCTCTCGGCGATGCGCGTTTTGTTGAGACCCAGACTATGAAGTCTGATGATCTCTTTGTAGTTGGTCATCGTGTTTTCCTCCTGTTGTTAGATTACATCTTTCGATGCAATTCCATTATACAGGGGGTGTCTGACCGGCGGCGAGAGTGTATGATTTCAGCGGTCAAGCTGTCTGACCTGTGCGGTCAAAGTGTCCGTCGGAGGGCGGCGTATTTAACTTCTTACGACAAAACTCTGCAAAAGTTAAGAAAAAATACAGAAATACGCTAAAATGTTGCAAAAAAATCCGAGCTGGCTATAATGAAATAAGCTTTATTGACCGCGCGGATGTGCGCGGCAGAAAAAACCACGCACGTTTCAGGCGCGGACGATCAAGGGGGCGATGGGCGCGAACCGTTGGAACAGGCAACGAACGCTCCCCGCGGCGGGGAAGGAGAGAAAAAAACAGGAATAGGAGGAACAGTCATGGACAAAAACAGGCAGAGCGGCTTTACGCTGGTCGAGCTTGTCGTGGTCATCGCGATCATGGGCATTTTGGCCGGCGTCGGCTCGGCGGCGTACTCGGGCTATGTGAAAAAGGCGAACGAGGCGGCGGACTTACAGCTTCTCGGCGCGGTGAACACGGCCTTTGCATCCGCGTCCTACGATGCGGGACAGTACGACGGGAGACCATCCGGCGGCGCGGCGTCTCTGGCCGAGGACGGCAAGGTGGCTCAGGTCATCTCCTCGGTCGACCGCAAAGGTGAATTCTTTCAGAAGTATTTTTCCGGCAATCAGGACAGCCGGTTCAAGGTATATACCAACCTCGCATACGACAGGGTGACGGGCACCTTCCACGGCGCGGTACTCACCGCGGCGACCGACAAGGACGGGAATATGGTGCTGCGCTATACCATCAACGGGAAGGACTATGAATTTACAGCGACAGAGGCGCAGCTCGACGCATTTCGCGCCTCGACCTTCGGCGGCAAAAGCATGACCATGAACGCCCTCACCGGCAATGTGGGCGGAATGATCAATGCGCTGAATTCTGCCCTTGGTGGGGGCAATTTCCTTGCGAGTGTTCTTATAAATGCCGGTATGGCTCCCGAAACCTTGGGGATAAAACCGGATGAAAACGAAAACTACAGCGAGCTTGATAAGCAGAGGCTGGCAAATGCAGCGCTGCTGCTGACGGCGAGCAAAACAGACGAAACTACCGCAGAAAGACTACTTGCGGTGTTTACGACCAATGCTGCGGATGAGGGGGAAGAGGAATCGCTGGATGTGAAGGCAATGAGCCTTATTAACCCTGATGATATGGGCGAAACGATGAGCAATGTGGGGGCGATGTACGGCATTATGACCGCCTTTGCCTATTCCGAGCAAGCGAAGGGCTGGACAACGACCGTAGATGACAAAGAATACAATGCAGAACAGTATTATAACTATGTCAATCAGCAGATCGCCGCTGCCGGTGAAAAAGAAGGTGCGGAAAAAATTCCTGATATCCTTGCCGCGCTTGGGCAGCTTGGGGCGTTTGTTCAGGACGAGGTCGGCATGATGCCACAATTCATGGATTATATTACCGGCACGGAACAGCTGGATGAAAGCGCGCAGATCAACAAGGATTTGGACGGCTACATCAGCGCGATGCAGGCGCTCAGCCAGAATCAGGACGGTCTGGTTGCCGCCGGTATTCTGGAAAACGGCGCGGACAGCGGAAACATTTCCCCGATCCTGGACCTGCTGTTCGCCCCGCAGAAATGAAGCGCCCTCCCCCATCGGACAGGCACATGATAAAAACGACCCCCGTAAGCGATTCATTTGAATCGCTTACGGGGGATTTTTTGCTCGGATACGGGGAAGAGCGCCGCGCGGAACGCTTAGCCCTCCTCTGTGTAGCCGTTTGGATTTTGCACCTGCCAGTTCCAGGAGTCTCTGGCGCAATCCTTATAGTCGTATTCCGCCGTCCAGCCAAGGATGTTCTTTGCCTTTTCAACGGCGGCAAAGCTCAAGGGCACGTCGCCCGGCCGCGGGCCGACGATGCGGTAAGGCACCTTCCTGCCCGATGCCTCTTCAAACGCGGACACCAGTTGAAGCACGCTCGTCCCCTTGCCCGTTCCCAGATTGAAAACGTCATACTTGCTGTCCGTTTTTTCAAGATAGTTCAGCGCGGCGAGGTGTCCCTTCGCCAGATCGACCACATGGATGTAATCACGAACGCCCGTGCCGTCCACGGTATCGTACTGATCGCCGTAAACGCTCAGATACGGGAACTGCCCGAGCAGGGTGCGGGTGATGTAGGGGGCAAGGTTGTTGGGGGCCTTCTGACCGCAGTCCTCGCCGATGAGCCCGGAGGGATGCGCGCCGACGGGGTTGAAGTAACGCAGCGAGGCAAAGCGGAACTTGTCGCGCTGCCGCGCGAAATCATGCAGGAGCAGCTCGTTGAGATACTTGCTGAACCCATACGGGCAGCAGACCTTGCCGACAACATCGCTCTCGCGGTTCGGCATGGTTTCGGGCGTGCCGTACACCGTTGCCGAGGAGGAGAACACCAGCTTGTACACCTGATGCTTTTCCATTGCGTTGAGAAGATGGAAGGTAGACGTCAGGTTGGTGTCGAGATATCTTCCGGGATCCGCAACGGATTCCGCGACGGATTTTAAGCCCGCAAAGTGGATCACGGCGTCAATGCGGTTTTCCGCGAAGACCTTTTCGAGCGCGGCGCTGTCCAGCAGGTCTAACTTGTAGAAGGCGGGGCGCTTGTTCGTGATCTTCTGGATGCGGTCGATCACTTCAATCTTAGAATTGCACAGATTGTCGGCAATGACAACGTCATAGCCAGCGTTCAGAAGCTCCACCACCGTGTGGCTCCCGATAAAGCCCGTGCCGCCGGTCACCAATATCGTCATGACTTTAATTCCTCTCTCTTCCGTTTGTTTTCTGGCTGCTTGCCGCTCAGAGCAGTCCCTTTTGCTCCAGCTTTGTCATATACCAGGACTTTTTGAGGCTCTTTTCGTTGGCATAGGTATAGACCACGGTATCCACAAGCGTGAGATCGCCGTTGTTGTCCCGGATGAGCGTTTCCATGGCGCGGATGACCTCGTCCATCTTCCCGTCGCACTCCTTTTCCAAGGCGTTCGCCCGGGAAAGATAGCCCTTTGCCATCTTCGCAAGCTGAGTCGTTGTCCGCTTTTCCGCGGGGAGCGCCAGATACTCCGCCTTGGCGTCGGCATACATCGTATCGAGCGCCAGCGTGTACTCCTCGCGCAGGACGTAGACCTTGGCGATGAGCGCCGACAGCTCCTTCTGATAGCTGCTTTCCGCACTTTGTTCGCTCTTCTCGCCCGCGGCCGCCGCGTCCGGCGTCTCAGGTGCAGCGTCCGTTTTGCCGCCGCTTTCCGGGCGGCTTGCCGGGACAGCGCTCTCCGCATCGGGTTGGGAGGGTTCCCCTCCCCCGCTGCCCGTCAGGCGCTCCATAAGCTGCTCCTGCGTCATCGAGCCATCGCGCAGCGCCTGACGCTCCTCCTCCGTGACCTCGCGCACCGTGACCTCGCTCGCCGAGCGCACCGCCTCTTCGATCATCTGACGGTTTTCCTCCAGCTTTTCCTCCAGCTCGTCCGATGTGTGCTGCGTCGCGGCATGGACTGCCTTTAAGTTGTCGCGCTGCCACCACAAAAGCCCCGCCAGCGATACCGCCAGCAGTACAAGAATGGTGCAGAGAATGGTTTTACGCCGTTTCAAGCCGTTTCCTCCACTTTTTTGAGGTCCATTTTCCTCATCCACCAGTTCCAACGCCTGTTATGAGACTTCTGCCGTTGCTCGACCGTTGATCTCCTCCGGGGAAGTATATGTCGGGACCATCTCCCGTAGCATGGTGATCAAATCCTGAGGCGGTATGTCGCGGGTGACGGCTTCATCCAGCCGCAGCAGGTCATCCATGATGACGTCCTTTGAAATGTCCTGCTGCTGTTCGATGAAGATCTTCTCATTGCTTGTTTTGGAGAGCGTTTCACTGCGCATCAGCAGCTCCTCATAGAGCTTTTCTCCCGGGCGCAGGCCGATCTCCTGAATGGTGATATCCTTGTCCAGCTCCAGCCCGGACAGGCGGATGAGGTTTTCCGCCAGCTCCAGAATTTTCACCGGCTCGCCCATGTCCAGAACGAAGATCTCGCTCTGCTTTGCCATGGCGCCCGCCTCGAGCACCAGCTGGGCAGCCTCGGGAATGGTCATAAAGTAGCGGATGATGCGCCTATCCGTGATGGTGACGGGGCCGCCCTCCTGAATCTGCTTTTTGAACAGGGGCACAACAGAGCCATTGGAACCAAGCACATTGCCAAACCGCACCGCGCAGAATTCTGTGGGGCTGTCCGTCCTGCTTTGCAGGATCATCTCGCAGAATCGCTTGGTCGCGCCCATGAAGTTGGTGGGATTCACAGCCTTATCCGTGGAGATCATGACAAACTTTTTGACGCCGAACTTCTCCGCCGCCCGCACCACATGATATGTGCCGAAAATGTTATTCTTGATGGCCTCCTCTGGGCATTCCTCCATCAGCGGGACATGCTTGTGGGCCGCCGCATGGAGCACGATGTCAGGGCGATACATCTGAAACAGGCTGTAAACTTTTTCCTTATCTCGCACGGAGGCGATCTCCACCCGCAGATCGAGCCGCTCGCCCCATACACGCCGCAGCTCCTGCTGGATATCATAAGCATTGTTCTCGTAAATATCCAGAATGATGAGCTGCTTGGGCTGATATTTGGCGATCTGACGGCAAAGCTCGCTGCCGATGGAGCCGCCGCCTCCGGTCACCAGCACGGTTTGCCCTTGCAGGAAATTCAGCAGGATCGCCGTGTCCAGCTTGATCGGCTCTCTGCCAAGCAGATCTTCCACCTGCACATCCTTCACCGCCGCCATGCTCACCTCGCCGTTCACCAGCTGGTAAATTCCCGGCAGGCTCCGTATACGGCAGCTCGTTTTCTGGCAGATGTTCAGGATCTCTTTCTTATCCTTGGCAGACGCTGCGGGAATGGCAAGGACGATCTGCGTGATCCGCTCCTTTTTGACCATCTCGGGGATCTTCTCCCGCCCGCCGACGATGGGCACGTTCCCGATGTACTTGCCCTGCTTGCTCTTGTCGTCGTCGATGATGCAGCAGACATGGCTTTTTAGCTGCGGCGTGACGGAGATCTCCCGCAGGAGCATTCGCCCCGCCTCGCCCGCGCCGATGAGCATGACGCGCTCGCCCTCCTCCTGCCTTGCCTGACGGGCGGAGCTTGCGAACATCCGCAGAAAGCGGAAGGTGCAGCGCCCGCCCACCAGCAGGAACAGCTGAAACAGCAGCTCCATAAAGAGCACGCTCCTCGGCTGGTGATAGCCGAAAAGCGCCGCCGGCACATGGAACGCGCAATAGGCGAGGACGACGGATATCACCATCTCGGCGACATCATGGGCGCTGACGTAGCGCCAGAGGTAGCGGTACATCCGGCGCGGCCAGAAGACCGCCGCCGTGACCAGAATCTCAAAGGGCAGAGCGCGAAACCACGGCTCAAGGTAATTGGCAGGCACCTGATCAAAATCGAAGTCGAAGCGCACCAGCAGCGCAAGCCCGCCCGCCAGGATGATGAAAATGGCATCCAGCAGGATGAGCAGCACCGTCTGAACGGGCACGCTTTTCTGAATCGTTTTCATAAGACGCTCCCATAAATCTGCGGGAAAAGGCAGTCCCTCCACTGCCTTTTCCCGTACTCTTTTGAATTCTCCGCTCAGCGGAGGGCGACGCCGTCAGACGCCTCGCAGATGTTCTTCCACGCCCAATGGGTCTGGGGGACATCCGGGTACTGGCGGGCATTCTCGTAAGACTGACCTGCCATGCAGCGGCCCAGCAGACGGTTCAGCAGAACGGCTGCCTGCGCGCGGGTGATGTGCTGATTGGGGGCAAACTGCCCGTTGCCGACGCCGTTGACCCAGCCGAAGGACGCCGCCGTGGAAATGGCGTCAAACGCCCAGTGGCTGGCGGGCACGTCGGTAAAGGTCTCTCCGCTCGCGGAGACCTGAGTAAAGCGGGCGCAGATGGTGACAAACTCGGCGCGGGTGATGGGCTGATTCGGGGCAAACTTGCCGTTGCCGACGCCCTCCACGATGCCAAGAGAGGCAAGGGCATTCACCGCCTCGGCGCACCAGAGCGTGTCGGGGACGTCCGTAAAGGTGGATTTGGAGGAAACCTTCTGCTCCTTCAGCAGGCGGTAGAAGATCTGCGCCACCTGTCCGCGGGTAACGGAGCTTGCGGGATAGAACCTGCCGTCCGCCATGCCCTGCATATAGGCAATGTCCTGATCGGTGTTCAGCTGCTTGGAGATGCCGGTCATATCGGGGTCGGCGACCATCACGGCGCGAACGGACACGCTGCTTTCGGGCATGGTGAAGGTGTAGACGCCGTCAGACTGCTTGCTCACGGGAATGTCGTTGCCGCTCACATCCTTGACCGCCAGATCGGAGAGGACATAGCCGTTCGACGCGGCGCTGTCCCGGATGACGGCGGTCCCACCCTTGGGCAGGGTATTCTTGTCCGCGCGCAGCGTGTTGTTCGGCACGGGATCCACAACGACCTTGTGACCGTCGGGCGTGGGCACGACGGGCGGATTCACGCCGCTGTCCGAGCCGGTGGTGTAGGCCTTGAGCGTCACGGTCACGGTGTAGAGACGGCCGTTGTCCCGATAGGTCACGCGGTTGACGCGGTCGACCGTGAGGTTTGCGAAGGTGGAGGAAAGGCTCTTGAGCGTATCCTTGAAGGAGCTGTCCACGCTGTCATAATACTTCTCCACGTACGCATTCCACGCGCTCTCGCCCTGCCGGAACGCCTCGGCGCCCGTGTCCACGATGGTTCTGAGGCCGGTTCCGGCGAAAATGCTCTCCAATTCGCCGTATTTGCTGTCGACGACGGAGGCAAGCTCCGATGCAAGGGGCGTGCTCATCGTGCCGTAGCGGCTGGAGGAGGCGCTGAGCGTCCGCTCCACGCCGTCGGCATCGGGACCGGAGATGGTCACGTCGACATAATAGGTCGTGGCTGCCAGCGCGGTCTGCGACAGCAGCGTGCACAGCACCAGCATCAGTGCCAGCGTTCTCGCAATGTTCCGTTTCATGTTCATCTTCATCCTCCATTGTATAATAAGTTGTAAGAATCACGTTTCTACTTTTTCAGACAATGCCCTCAAGATGCAGCGTCTCGCTGTGCAGCCTGCCCGGCAGGGCGCTGTGATGGGTGGCGAATACCGCCGCCGGATACGCGCCCGTCAGCTCTGTCAGCAGCTGTGCCTCCGTATCCTCGTCCAGCGCCGAGGTGATCTCGTCAAGCAGCAAAAAGCGCGGGGCGGAAAGCATCGCGCGGGCGATGGCAAGGCGCTGACGCTGTCCCGCGGAAAGACCGCCCCCCTCTTCGCTCAGGACGGTTTCAAGGCGGTCGGGCAGGTCGCGGACAAAGCCGCATTGCGCCCGATCCAACACCTCCCAAAGGGCGGCGTCATCCGCGTCGGGCTTTGCCAGCAGCAGATTTTCGCGAATACTGCCGGAAAAGAGCCAGGGCGTCTGTGGGACATAGCCGAACAGTCCCCGCACGGCAGCGGAGCAAGGGAGCTCCCCCCGCTCGGTTTCAAGGTATACCCGGCCCTGCTGGGGGTGATAAAGCCCCAGAATAAGGCGGAAAAGCGTGCTTTTTCCGCTCCCGGATATTCCCGTGAGGCAGGTCCAGCGATCGAGCGGCAGCCGCGCGGAAAAATTCCGCAGAACAGGCTGTTCCTCGCCCTCATAGGAAAAGGTGACATTTTCAAATACGATGGCGCGAAGGACGTCGTCCTCCGCCGCCGCTTGTCCCGGTGCCTCCCCGGGCAGGGAATACAGCTCATCCAGCCGCGCCTCCGCCGCGCGGACGGCTGCCAGCCGGGACTGAACGCCCGACAAGCCCGTGAGCGGGCTTTGGAACATCGCGAGGAGCTGTAAGAGCGCCGCAAGGTCGCCGAAGGAGAGCCTTCCTTCCCGAATGGCGATGCCGCCCCAGACAAGAAGAACGGCGTATCCAAGCTGCAATACGGCGGAAAACCCGGTTCCGACCCCCGTTGAGAAGACGCGCAGGCGCTTGCGCTCGCGCAGCCACTCCTTCTGCCGTCCTTCAAAGCGGCGGACAGCCTCCTCCCCCGCCGTCATGCTGCGCAGAAGCTCCGTATGCTCCAGGATCTCCTGCGTGCAGCCCGTCAGACCTTCCTCCGCCTGACGCACGCGCAGATGCCGCCGCGTCAGATACTTTCGCAGCAGCCGCCCGCCGGCGATCGCCAGCGCGCCCGCGCCTATGACCGCAAGGGCAAGGGGGATATTGACGAAAAACAGCGCGGATGCGGCGCAAAGCAGTCGGATGAGCTGCCCCGCCACCTGGGGGCGGCCGACGACCCGCCATTCGCAGACGGTGTAAGCGTCCTGCGTCAGGCGGCTGAAGACCTGCCCGCTGTGGTAGCGGCTGTATGCCTCCGCATCCTTGCTCAAAAGCGTATCAAGCGTGTTGCGCCGCAGCGATAGCGCCGCGCGGTCGACCGTCCTGCCGGAAAGCAGGTCAAGCCCGCCGTCGAGCAGCGGGAGAGCCAGCGCCAGAAAGAGCAGCGCGCCCCCCCATGTCCTGCCGCCCTCATCCAGCACCCGCCGGCTCACCAAGGCAAGCGCCGCGATGCCGAACGCCTGCGCGGCGATGCCTGCATACAGCAGCGTGAGCGGCGTTTTGTACGCGCCCGCCGCCTTTTTCTTCGACTGACTCATCTCATCTTCTCCCGCGTATCAGTCCCCTCCGTGCCCGCTGAAGGAATCGCAGCAGCCTCAGCAAGGGGCGACGGGCGGGAAAGGTATGGACCCAGAAGTGTTCATAAAGCCGGTAGGGCCGGGACAGGGCGGTCTCCTGCCAGTGCCTCTTGCGGCGAAAGGCGGTGACGTACGCAATGATCTGCGCCTCATCGACCTGCTCCCCTTCCCACTGAGCGTCGCCGCAGCAAATGCAGGTCTCTGGCGCACACAGGCGGATGACCCGGTGCAGGATATAGCTGCCGTCCGCCTTCTGATAGAGGGCGATATCGCCCCTTTGCACGCGGCGGTCGAGCCGCGCAAGGCGCACCATGTCCCGTCCATCGGCAAGAAGCGGCCACATACTGTTTCCTGTTACCGGAAGGAGCGCTTCTCCGTGCGCGAGCTGCTCATCGAGCAGTTCGCGCAGCTGCGCCATGGGGATCTGCCGGACCTGCATCTTACAGACCGTCCACCGCGCCGACGGGTCTCAGCTTGTCAAGAAAGGCGGCTGCGTCCGCCTCCGCCTGCTCCCGTTCGACCGAATACACGGCGCATAAGGCGTCTCCAAGGCTTTGGAGCGTCTGTTCCTGTTCCAAAAGGTCCCATAAAAATGCGCCGGTCTCGTTTACGGAGATCATTCCCGGAAACGCTTCGGCAGCCGCCCCCAAAGGGACGATGACCGACATATCTGCGACCCGGCGCAGGATGAAATTCTCATTTCTTCGCATATTCCCTCTCCTGTTCTGCACGCGCTGCGGTGAAGATCGCGTCGCTGCGGCAAAGGAGCGTTTCCAGCGCATCCCCCGTCAGACGCTTTTTGGCAACGGCAGCGGCAGGGCCCAGATCGGGTGTGCGCCGCTGTGTGCCGTGACAGTCGGATGCAAGGAAAAAGGATTGCCCCTCCCTCAGCAGCCGAAGGAGCTTCCACCGCTCCATGGGATGCAGCAGGCATCCGGCGCTGAGCTGGATGGGGACGTTCAGGCGATACAATTCCTGTATGTGCTCTTTCTTCTGCCGCCCCAGATACCGCTCCAGATGCGCCAGCACCGGCGTAACGCCGCTCTGTGCCGCCAGAGAGTAAAGCTGGTCGATCATACTATTGTTCCAGAGGGTGAAGGGCAGTTCCAGCAGCAAATAACGGCTCGAACCGAGACACAGCGCCTCAAGATCGTCCCAATGGTTCATATTTGGCATCCATGCCACCTCTGCACCCAACACAAGGTCAGGAAAAGGTTCGGCGGTTTTCTTCATCGCTGCGGAAAGATGCTCCCAAGCGGCTTGCCGACGCGCGAGAAACTGCTCTATGCTCTCCCTGTCCCGATGAAAATGGGGGGTGAGCGCTACACCCGTAACGCCCTGCGCTGCCTCCATGCGGAGCATTGCAAGACTGGCTGCCGTGTCCGGCGCGCCGTCGTCCATGCGGGGCAGAATATGGGTGTGAAGATCGGTCATGGGATGCTCCGTTCCCCGCTGTCCGGCTTCTCCTGTCCGTATCCGTAACCGTAGCCGTGCCCATAGCCGTAGCCGTAACCGTAGCGGTGGCGTCGATAGCCGTATTTCCGATATCCGTAGTATCCGCTCTCCCTCGTGACCTCGTTGAGAACAAAGCCGAGGATCTTGGCATGGGAGCGCTCTAACTGCTCCACCGCGCGCAGGACGCTCCCGCGCTCGGAAAGACCCGCGCGTACCACGAACAGCACGCCGCTGCTCTCCGGCACCAGAACGCAGGCGTCCGTCACCAGATTGACGGGAGACGTATCGAGAATGATGTAATCATAGTTCTCCTGCAAGCTGTCAAGCAGCGCTTTCATGCGGGAGGAACCGAGCAGTTCCGACGGGTTGGGCGGCACGTCGCCGGCAAAAATGACGTCAAGATCCTCAATGCCGGAATCATGGATGGCCTTTCCCAGCAGCTCCGGCTGGATGAGCAGGTTGCTCAGTCCTACCTTTTCCTTCGCGGACAGCAGACGCGCCAGCTTGGGACGGCGCAGGTCACAGTCGATCAGAAGGACGCGCTGCTTCATCTCCGCATAGGAGATGGCAAGGTTGAGTGCGGTGATGCTCTTGCCCTCGGACTGCAAGGCGGAGGTGACGATCAGGACCTTGCACGCCGTCTCGTCCGCCAGGGAAAAAGTCACGTTGGTCCGCAGGGTCTTATAGGACTCGCGGATGAAAAAATCGCTCTTTTCCGAGAGGATGTTTTTCCGCTCCACTTCCATGATCGCGGCAGTATCCGGCGCGTCGTGCCGCCGGGATCTCCACAGAAGAGAAAAATGCTTCTTTTTCATGTCGCCTTACCTCTCTCCGCCGTGCTCGTCGGCTTTTTGTGCGCTGAGACCCGCCTTTTTCCGCTCATTCTCCGCAAAGGAGGGGATCTGCCCCAGCATGGGCAGGTCGAAAAGCTGCGTCAGGTCTTCCTCGTTCTTGATGCGAACGTCCATCAAATACAGCAGCGTGACATAGACGACCGCGAGAAGCAGACCCACCGCGCAGCCCAAAAGGGTATTTTTCTGATAGCTTGGGGTGTAGCGGCTCGTGGGCACCTTGGCATGGTCAATGATCTTGGTGGAGCTGCCTTCGACAAATTCCTCGATCTCGCCGGGGGCGACGGTCGCCACCGCGTTGGCGATCTTCGCCGCCATTTCCGGATCCGGATGGGAGATGTATACTGAGAACAGCTCGGTCTCATCCACCTGCGCCGTCGTCATCATGCCGCGGATCTCCTCCGCAGAGTAATCAAGCTTCGCGTTCTTTACCACCTTTTCCAGCACGGTATCGCTGCGGATGATGTTGACATAGGTGTTGACGAGCTGCTGGGAGGTCGCAAGGTTGGCCGCACTGATATAATCCACCTGCTGATTCGCCTTTATATTGTTGACGTAAATGGTGACGTTGGCGCGGTACAGAGGCGTAATGAAATTGGCGGTGTAGATCAGGGAGATCGCCGCGGCGGCAAGTGCGCACAGCAGGATCAGCCGCCACCGCCTGAGGTAAAGCAGCAGCAGCTTCCAAAGGTCGATCTCCAGAATGTCGCTGGATCGATTGATGTTGGATTCGTTCATGGTTGTATTTCCCTTTCTGTCTGCGTTTGGACAGATCTTGAGCAGGGCTTTCCGCCCCTTTTGGCGAGAGACCGCCTGAATAGTCTAAAGGCGGCACAAAAAGCCGCATATCAATCGGTACTCTTTGTGCCGCTTCCGTCCACTGGCAGCGGGCAGCACGGCGTTTGTGTGCTGCCTCCTGTCAATCGATGGCTTTGGCTTGATCCGGAAACAGTTTCTTCCGGACAAAATAGGCGGCGCTGTCGTCATTCCGGCAAATCAGCCGGAACACGTTCGTCTCCCGCAGGAGACGGTCTGCCGCGGCAAGCAGCCGGTCCATATCCTCCCGATGCAGACGGAAGAGGGTCTGACTCAGCAGCAGAGGTAAAGCCTCCGCCGGAGTGAGCGGCTGTAAAGCGTTTTCCTCCCCCTGAAAGAGGAAGCAGATCGCGCGCAGGGGCGCGCTGCGGTTCTGATGCAGCGCCTCCTTGCCGCACCATGGCGTGCCATAGACCTTCCACACACCGCTTTCGCGGCGCAGGGCGGGCTTGTCGTCATTCAGAATGGACGCGCCAAACAGGCGCGTCCATTTTTCCGTGTGGGTGGATTTCCCCGTGCCCGGCGGCGCGGAAAAGCACACGGCCTGTCCGCCATATTCCACCGCAGAGGCGTGGAGCATCATCCCCTCGTGGGACAGAAGCCCCACGGCAAAGCAGTCGCCTGTGGCGATGTACTCCGCAAGGTCCTCCGTTTCCAGCTCGGGACAGAGCGACAGCGCCTGCGCGCCGCCCACGCGGATGGTGATATCCGCTGCGCCGCCTCGGGCGGAGGTCCGATAGACCTCCGCCTGGGCAGCCGTGCGTCCCTTGGGGGACATTTCAACGATCAGATCAGCGATTCGGTAAAGCATTACTTTTAGGGGATCGTTCCGTCCTCGCGCCAGTAGGTGCGATTGCTTCCCTTGACGCTGGCAACGGTCCCGAAGGGCTTGTAGCCCCAATGCTGCAAGGCAACCTCGTCCTCTTGCGACACCGTAGCGGCCAGCGCCTCCATCGGCGCAAGCAGGATCAGTTCGGCAGCCGGAGCGATATAAGGTTTTTTTACATTATTCACCATGCTCATTTACTCCGTTTGCTATTTGATGCCGAGATCTGTCAGGAATTTGTCGAGGATCTCCCGCTGACCGGTAGTGAGACCCTTGTCCGTCCAGGCTTCCTGGAAGCTCAGCTCTCGCGGATCACTCTGCTGCGTTCTGCCGTTTTTGAAGGTCGCCTGCGCGGTGGCGGAGATATACTCGGTATAGCCTTTGGACTCACCCTTCTTGAAGGAACGCTTCAGATACACCTCGAAGAGATAAGCGCCGTCACCATCACGATCATAAACGACTTTGCTCGTGCTTTCCTCTCCCGCAGCGGGCATTTTGGGAATTTCGTTCTTATTGTCAGGTAACTCGTAATTGTCTTCGCCGAGCTGCGTGTCGTTTTCACCATTTTCACCCTTCACCTTCAGCGTGAAGCCCAGAGAAGTCAGATACCCCTTTGCCGCCTCGTCGCCTTGGAACTTGCCGATGAAGAACAGCGCGCACTGCGGGGCCGCCAGCTCGAAGCGGTAGCCGGTGACGGAGATGTTGAAATGGTGGAAGGACAGATTCAATGTACCATTTTCTTCCGTCCCCGGAATGGCAACATAGCGATCGTATTCCCCATCCACCGTCGGCGGCGTCTGGTAGGTCGGGGCTACCGTGCCCGTCACCGTGCCGACGATCTTGCCGCTCGGGGCGATATACTCCTTGCTCGAGTTGTCCATGCCGTAAAGCTTATAGCCGCTCGTTACCGAGATATCGCCTGTCACCGTGCGGCCGTTCAGGTCGAGGCGGAGACTCTTGTTGTTGACGCTGATAGGTTTCTCGGTGGTGTTGTGCAGCAGCTTGATATAGTTCGTCGGAGCGGTGTTGCTGTCCGGCGAGTACGCGTTGACCGCGGCTTCCAGGGTGGAATAGGTGTCCCCCTGCGTGCCGTTGTTGATGATCGCCGCGACATCCTTCACCCATGTGCCGTTGCCGCAATCCTGGCATTTGCAGTAGATAAAGGTATCGTTAGCCACGGCATCCTTGGTTTCGGTGTATTTGCCGTCGGCGTTTTTCAGCTTGGCGGGGGTGATGGGGATGCTGACGTATGTAATGTCCTTGTTTGCTTGCGTGCACTGGTAGGTGTTACTACCGGTACCAGGCGCACCCGTCTGGATAAACCTGCCGGTCCCCTCGCTGGAGCAGATGTTCGCGCCGCTCTGCGTGGTGTAGACGCTGCCCGCCGCCGTCAGCGTACCATTGACATCGATCTTCGCATCTGTGAGTGTGCGTGTTCCTGTTTTCGTCGGCGAATAAAGGACAGGTACAAATTCCTTGCATCGAACGCAACGGTATTGCCGCTGTCAAAGCGGTCAACTCCGTCCGTTTGGCCATGATGGGAGACGGCTCCCATTATGTCAGTCTGGATCAGGTAATCGAAACCATGATGCAGACCGGCAAGGACATGGCAAATAAATATAAGGAAACCAGTCTCGGCGGCTTAGCCGTCTGCGTCGTCGAGTGCTAAAGGAAAAATATGAGTCGTAGAGTCCCGGCGTTTGTCACCAAACATGCCAATTTAGAAAGAATGTGGAATTTCGGTATGTTCGTGATGGAACGTATCGACAAAGCCTCTTTGAAACAGGTCGCATCCTCGCTGACGCTAACGACTCTTCTTTCCATTGTTCCTGCTTTAGCTGTCATCATGGCGGCTTTTTCTGCCTTTCCGCTGTTCGCTCCTTATCGCGAAGCCTTTGAGCAGTTTATTTTTTCAACCCTGCTGCCTGAACAATACAGTGATCAGATCTTAGGCTACATCAAGCAGTTTGCCACTCAAGCTGCCGGTTTAACTGCCTTCGGTTTAATCGGTTTGATGGTATCCGCACTGCTTTGTATTGCAACTATCGATTCAGCTTTAAACTCGACTTATGAAGTTCTCAAACTTAGAAGTTTATGGCAGAGAGTGCTGATGTACTGGGCTCTCCTCACGCTTGGGCCCGTTGCTATCGGCATCAGTCTTGCAGCCTCTTCCTACCTAACCGGAATGGCGATGTCGGGACACTTATCTGTCTACGCCCAGTGGCTCATTCCGATCGGCCAATTAATTTTTCAATCTATTATCCTTGCTGCACTATATAAATACGTTCCAAACTGCCGGGTTCTTTGGAGAGACGCACTCGTCGGGGGGATTCTGATTGCCTTAGTTTTTACGGTCTTCCGATGGGGCTTCGGCATCTATGTCATGCGCGGTTCCTACACGACGATATACGGTGCCTTTGCCGCGATTCCGGTTATGCTGACATGGATGTACATAAACTGGATGTTTGTTCTGGCCGGTGCGGCTATTACAGCAACGCTGCCGATGCTGCGCGCCAAACGCTATAAGGATTTCGATAAGAGCGGAGACGAGCTGCTCTCAGCGGTTGCCCTCCTTCGAATCCTTATGTTAGCTAAGGAGTCCGGCAATCCTCAAATGACCAACATCGAACTTGCCGATAAGATTGGAAGTTATCCGGAAGCTGTCGATGCGCTGCTCTCCAGACTGATTCAGACCAATTATGTCGTTAAAATCGGTTCAGATGCGACCAGCAGCTGGGCACTTCTTGCAGACGCACACAGCAAGACGCTTGAAGAATGTTTTGAGGAATTCTCAATGGACATGAGCAACTCGCTGCTGCAGGGAGATACAGCTGAGAGACGCTGGGTTAAAGAAGGTCTGAACGATCAGTGGCTTCAAACTCCGATGAGAGAAGTTTTGAATTAATCAAGCGTTTTAGTTATATCGACCCAGCCTGTGCAGCAGGAAGATTTTTCCAATTCAGGAATCGTCAGTTCAATGCCGGTATCGGAAGTCCCGCATGCCGGAAGTACGGAATCCATACTTTTAAGAGATTCGTCCAAATAAACCTTCACATCTTCATTGATTCCGAAAGGACATACGCCTCCGGGCGCATGTCCGATGATTTGTTCACATTCCTCCGGCTTGATCATTTTAGCTTTGGCTGCAAAAGTATGTTTGAACTTCGCGTTATCGATTCGCGCGTCACCGACTGCTAACAC
>ERZ772937.1164-NODE-1164-length-20076-cov-27.623945_pt1 | contig 20076 bp, 16 predicted proteins | sample MGYA00512113_ERZ772937 | MGnify/ENA primary metagenome ERZ772937 (study PRJEB29015, sample SAMEA2737649) | human gut metagenome | biome: human gut; feature: human-associated habitat; material: faeces | place: China | collected 2012 ... | reverse complement strand
CGATACCTTCTGCACCAAGCTCACGAGCTTTCTTAGCATCTGCTGGAGTATCTGCATTTGTACGAACTTTTAATGTTCTGTATTTGTCAGCCCATGCCATAACACGACCGAACTCACCAGCGATTGTAGCATCAACTGTCTTGATAGCTCCATCGTAGATGTTACCTGTTGTACCATCGATAGAGATGTAATCTCCTTCATGGAACTCTTTTCCAGCTAATGTGAATTTCTTATTTTCTTCGTCCATAGCGATATCGCCACATCCGGATACACAGCATGTACCCATACCACGTGCAACTACGGCTGCGTGGGATGTCATACCACCACGTACTGTTAAGATACCCTGGGAAGCTTTCATACCAGTGATATCTTCTGGAGAAGTCTCAAGACGTACTAATACGACTTTCTCTCCTCTTGCATTCCACTCTTCAGCATCTTCTGCTGTAAATACAACTTTACCACAAGCAGCTCCTGGAGATGCTCCAAGACCTTTTCCAAGTGGAGTTGCAGCTTTTAATGCAGCAGCATCAAACTGTGGATGTAATAATGTATCTAAGTTACGAGGATCGATCATTAATACTGCTTCTTCCTCTGTCTTATGTCCTTCATCAACAAGGTCGCAAGCAATCTTTAATGCTGCAGGAGCTGTTCTCTTACCGTTACGGCACTGTAACATATAGAGTTTCTTATTCTCAACAGTGAACTCCATATCCTGCATATCATGGTAGTGGTTCTCAAGAGTCTCACATACTTTTAAGAATTCAGCGTAAGCTTCTGGGAATTCCTGCTCCATCTGTGCGATTGGCATTGGAGTACGAACACCGGCAACTACGTCTTCACCCTGAGCATTGATTAAGAACTCACCCATAAGTTTGTTCTCACCTGTAGCTGGATCACGTGTAAATGCAACACCTGTACCAGACTCGTTATTTAAGTTACCGAATACCATTGGCATTACGTTAACAGCTGTACCCCAGGAATATGGGATATCGTTGTCACGACGGTAAACGTTCGCACGTGGGTTGTCCCATGAACGGAAAACTGCTTCAATAGCGAGTTTTAACTGTTCTACTGGATCTGAAGGGAAATCAGTTCCTAACTGGTTCTTGTACTCAGCCTTGAACTGTTCAGCTAATGTTTTAAGATCAGCTGCTGTAAGGTCGATATCGAACTGAACACCTTTCTCTGCTTTCATCTTGTCGATAAGCTGCTCGAAATATTTCTTACCAACTTCCATAACTACGTCAGAGAACATCTGGATGAAACGTCTATAGGAATCGTAAACGAAACGCTCGAATGCTGGATCTGGGTTACCAGCGATCATAGCTGCTACTACTTCGTCATTTAAACCAAGGTTTAAGATAGTATCCATCATACCTGGCATAGAAGCTCTGGCACCTGAACGAACAGATACTAATAATGGATTCTTAAGATCTCCGAATTTCTTTCCGTTGATCTCTTCCATTTTCTTAACGCCTTCCATAGCCTGAGCCATGATCTCGTCGTTGATCTTGCGACCATCTTCATAGTACTGTGTACAAGCCTCTGTTGTGATTGTGAATCCCTGTGGTACAGGAAGTCCGATGCTTGTCATCTCTGCAAGGTTGGCACCTTTACCACCAAGCAGGTTACGCATGGTCATGTCGCCTTCGCTAAACATATAAACCCATTTGTTTGCCATTTTATAATTCCTCCTAATATAAAATACTGTAACTTTTATTCAAAATAGAAAGATGATCTTTCTATTTCTGTCACAAGTATGCACGCTTTTCCAAAACGCACATATTTATAATACCACAGATTAACCAAAAGGCAACAACTTTTTTCGCTATTTTCTACGATTTTTTGTACACATTTCACAATTCGAAATTCTATTCCATATTATGAAACCCTTACCATTCGAATTTCTTTGCAAAATATGCATCCAGATCTTCGATCTTGATACGCTCCTGCTCCATGGTATCACGGTCACGGACTGTTACAGCTCCATCTGTCTCGGACTCGAAATCGTAAGTAACACAGAATGGGGTTCCGATCTCGTCCTGTCTTCTGTAACGTTTTCCGATATTTCCTCTGTCGTCAAATTCACAGTTATATTTCTTAGCAAGCTGTGCATATACTTTCTCAGCACCTTCATTTAACTTCTTGGATAATGGAAGCACACCGATCTTAACAGGTGCAAGTGCCGGATGAAAATGGAGTACGGTTCTCATATCCGGTTTTTCCTCTGTTCCGATGTTCTCCTCGTCATAAGCTGCACATAAGAATGCAAGTACCACACGGTCAGCTCCAAGAGAAGGCTCGATAACATACGGTACATATCTCTCACCCTTCTCATCATCAAAGTAAGTGAGATCCTGTCCTGAAGTATTCTGGTGCCGTGTCAGGTCATAGTCTGTTCTGTCAGCAATTCCCCATAATTCACCCCATCCGAATGGGAATAAGAATTCGATATCTGTTGTGCCCTTGCTGTAGAAGCTAAGTTCTTCCGGATCATGGTCGCGGAGACGCATCTCATCCTCTTTGATACCAAGAGTCAGTAACCAGTCACGGCAGAAAGCTCTCCAGTACTGGAACCACTCAAGGTCTGTACCCGGCTCACAGAAGAACTCTAATTCCATCTGTTCAAACTCACGGGTACGGAATGTAAAGTTACCCGGTGTGATCTCATTACGGAAAGATTTACCGATCTGTCCGATTCCGAATGGGATCTTCTTTCTGGAGGTTCTCTGTACATTTTTGAAGTTTACAAAAATACCCTGTGCTGTCTCAGGTCTTAAGTATACAGTGTTCTTCGCATCCTCGGTAACACCCTGGAATGTTTTAAACATCAGGTTAAACTGACGGATATCTGTGAAGTTATGTTTGCCACATGTAGGGCATGGAATCTGATGTTCCTCGATGAAATCTCTCATTTCTTCCTGTGTCCATCCATCCACAGAGCCCTTTAATTCAATGTTCTTCTCAGCAGCAAAATCTTCAATGATCTTATCTGCACGGAAACGCTCATGACATTCTTTACAGTCCATCAAAGGATCGGAGAATCCGCCAAGATGTCCGGATGCAACCCATGTCTGTGGATTCATAAGGATGGCACAGTCAACACCTACGTTGTAAGGGTTTTCCTGAATAAATTTCTGCCACCATGCTCTTTTTACATTGTTCTTCAACTCTACACCAAGATTTCCGTAATCCCATGTATTTGCAAGACCTCCGTAAATCTCAGAACCCGGATATACAAATCCTCTTGATTTTGCAAGTGCTACGATTTTGTCCATCGTCTTTTCCATAATAAATTCCTCACATTCTATTATATTATTGCTGTATCATGCAATTATTTATAACCCGTACTTATGATTTATCGTATCATCACGAGCCTATTTGTAAATGATATAAGTATAGACATCTGTACCGGATGAGCCGCCGGAAAGATTTGTGACCACATCATTGCCGGAAGCTTCCTCTGTTCCTATGATCACTTCTCCCTCTATGACATCCCCTGCGTCTTCTGTACTCTCTGTCTTCCAGGTTTCCTCTGTGGATGGTACTTCTTCAGCTTCCGTGATCCAGGTTTTCTCGATTCCGGTTCCCTCTTTAATGGAAACAGAATCTTTTCCTGTGACCGTCACGTTATCGCAGGAAACATATAATATTCTGCCATCGATCTTCACATCGGTATTTGCCTTGATAATGACAACTTTCAGATCTTCCTGTGCGAGAATATCCTCTCTCGCCACACCTCTGACACTGCCGTCTTTATCCACGCCCGCAAAATCTGTGTCAAAATCATACCCGGCAGCCAATGCCTGCACAATTTTCCCCTCGTATAATTCCACACCGTTAAACGCTGTATAGTCATCTACCGTTTCATAGTCCATCCGGAGCTTTGCTGTGCCATCTTCCACGGTCAGATCATCCACTTTCACTGAATTCTTTCCATTCTCCGTATTGTACTCCTCCACTGCGGAATCCACAAACTCTTTCAACTCCGTCTCATCATAATAAGACTGGTCAAGCTGCTCCACATCCATGGTAACTATTTTGCCATGTTTTGAAACATAAACGGTATTTGTGTCTGCCTCAAGACTGGAACCACACCCGGCAAGCATACCTGCGCAGATCATGACCGTCAGTCCAACACACCCTGATCTCTTCATGTTACAGACCCATCCTCTTTCTATTTCATTCAATGTTAATCTTGGATATTATACAATTTTTATATCATGTTTTCAACCTCTTCCAAAATTTTTAGTGATTTAAAAGAATGGTTGATGTAATATTTCATGTATTCCCTGATACACTGCTGTAATTCGCGCAATACCTGATCGGATACAGAAAACGTGTAAAGCTTTGCAATCTTTGCCGTCATTATGTACTGCATAGTATAGACTGTGGATTCCTGCACCTTCTGATAGGTTGGAAGAGCCGACATGTTTTCAGGTTTCCGCTTCAGTTCATTCACGCAGTGATCGCAGAGCATATGGGCTGTCTTTCCCGAAAACCAATGCAGCTCCTCTTTTTTTCCACATTTCGTGCACCCGAACACATTCGGCGCTTCCCCGTTGATCGTGAGAGTCTTAAGTTCATAGATGCATCTCACAAGCCGGTTGGAAAAAGCGGGACTTTCGAGTGCCCGGAGTGTCTGGTAAAGCAGTTTTAACATTTCTGTCTCATCGTTATTTTCCTGACAATAATAGTCTGCAAATTCCAGAAAATAAAATCCGTAGCAGGCAGTGTCAAAGTCTGCTGCAAGCTCCCGGAAATAATTCCGGATGGACACTTTGGCAACTGTATATGTAGAACGTCCCTCGAAAAGTTCAAATTCCCCGAAAGAGAAAGGATTTGTCGCAGCTAAAAACTGACTGTTCGGTTTTCTTGCCCCTCTGGCAAATGCTGTGATTTTTCCTCTCTCCCTCGTGAGCAGCGTTATTCTTTTGTCATAATCGCCAATCGGCATCGCATTTAAAACCATTCCGGTCACTACAAGGTTCTGCCCCATTCTGCCTTACTTCCTGCTCTCTGTCACTCTCTTTTTCTCTGCATATCTCCAGATAATCGTCAATCCGTCCTGTTTCCCAAAAAGTGTTCCAGGTTTTCTCCATCGTTTTTCCCTCCTGCCATCTGTATACAGATAGGATTTGCGTTGCGGAAAACCTTATACACGTTAAATATTGGCAACGGCTTAAATTTCGTCCTTATTGTATCCAAAATTTTTGATCAGAAAATCGCTGTCACGCCAGTCTTTCTTCACTTTCACCCAAAGTTTCAGATTTACTTTTGTATCCAATAACCGCTCGATCTCGTAACGCGCATTGCTTCCGATTTTTTTGAGCATTGCACCACCTTTTCCGATGATAATTCCCTTGTGGGAATCACGCTCGCAGACGATCGTTGCGTCAATGTCAATGATATTCTGTCCCTTTCTGCCCTTCATCTGGTCGATATAAACGGCAATTCCATGCGGAATCTCATCATCGAGCGCGTGCAGTGCCTTCTCACGGATGATTTCTGCAACAATAGCGCGCTCCGGCTGGTCGGTGATCGTATCCTCATCATAGAACTGCGGTCCATACGGCAGATATTTGAAAATCATGTCAATGACCGTGTCCAGATTCTTTGCACGAAGTGCAGAAGCCGGAATAATCTCCGCAAAATCGTACACTTTGCGGTATGTGTCAATATATTCCACGATTTTTTCACGGTCTACGGTATCCACTTTATTGATGATCAGGATGACCGGTGTTTTTACTTTTTTCAACTGCTCGATAATGTGCTGCTCGCCTGCTCCGATAAAATTCGACGGCTCCACAAGCCATAAGATCACATCCACCTCATTTAAGGTGTGTTCTGCCACATTTACCATGTACTCCCCAAGTTTATTTTTTGCCTTGTGGATCCCCGGTGTATCCAGAAATACGATCTGCCCACGCCCCATATCCGTATAGACCGTCTGGATGCGGTTTCTGGTCGTCTGCGGTTTGTTCGATGTGATTGCGATCTTCTGTCCGATCAGATGGTTCATTAATGTGGATTTTCCCACGTTTGGTCTTCCGATGATCGTTACAAATCCGGATTTAAATTTTTCGTTCATAAACTTCCTCTCTTTGTATTTATTTACTCAGACAATTGTAAATTCACAATCATCTTTCTGATTCATTCAAGTGCTTTACCTCTCCAAACATTTCTGCACATTCCTGCAAAGTCTCCTCATTTCCGACTACACAGAGGTTATTCTCCGCGAGAACGGCTGCGATCATATCACGGAGTCCTCGGATATCCTCCTGCGTTGCACTGATCACCTGATCACGTTCTTTCTGGATCTCTTCGTACGAAATATTCTGTAAATAAGCTGCCATGGACCGGTCGCCCTTCGTGCTTGGATTCATTGGCACATCCATATCACTGATCGTCCCGATGATATATTTTGTCATATCACGTTCATCTGCTGTAAAATGCTCAATATATGCAGGGATTCCGTCATAAATCTCATTTGTCTTTTCCAGATTTGGATCTCGGTAAGAGACAAAATAAGTGTCTCCGTTTTTCATATAACCGTTCATGCAGCCGTATGCTCCGCCTTTTACACGGATATTGATCCAGAGGTAATCATACTCCATGATAACTTTCAAAATGCGCAGTGCCCCATGATAGTCAAAACCATGTGTGCGGAAATTTCCGGCTCTCGCCACATACAGCACCTGGGAGGCATCCATAAATCCCTCATTCCTCCGGACCGGAACGATCTTTGCCCGTTTTTCCTCCCCGGAAATTTCATATAACATTGGAATGAATTTTTCCAATTCTGCTTCTACGATGGAAACCCCGTCTTTTTCGCAGGTGACACTGACCAGAAGATGTTCTTTGGTAAAAATGGAGGAAACCATCTCTTTTAATTTTGCGGTCAGTGCTTCTTTTCTCTCATCAAAATGTGCTTCCAGATCACACAGCGTCTCATAGAATGTGATCGTATCTTTGTAAGCAGCCGCCTTGGAAAAATAAGTCATGGCTCTTGTCGAAGCCACGGAATGTCCGGCGGAACTGATGCTTACCTGAAGTCTTGATTTCAACTCGGCAATAATCTCATACAGACGCTTTTCATCATCAATGTTTGAGGTGAAAAGCATTTCTTTCATCAATGCAGCTGCTTCCGGCAATTTGTCATATAATGCCTTGGTGCGCACCTCAAATTTCACCTGATAATCATCTTTATCCTTCACGCCCGGATACACACCGATCGTACTGCTGATTCCTCCAGTATGGATGTTCACCTCATTTGCAAAATCCGCATAGGAATAATTTTTTGTATCCACATAGCCAAGTACCGCCTTCAATACGCCAAGATACGGAATGTCCTCTGCCGGAACGTGCGCAATATCAAACAACATGGTCAGATAAATGATCCCATTCGAATAAATATCATGGTGTACCACCGGGATACCCTTCACCGAAAGTTCTGTATTATAAAAAGGTGCTGCCTCTTTTTTCATATCGGAGCGCGCAAGCATCGGTATTTTTTCCAGATCTTCTTTTGGAGAAGGTGTCTCCTGATATTCCTTCAGATGCTTTGTATCTGCGATCAGCTTTCGGATCTCATCTTCTGATAACCCCGCTTTATATTTCGCAAGTTTTTTCTCTAAGGCAGCCTCATTTTTTGCATTTAAGCCTTTCTCAGGTTCAATGATCACAACAGATGCATGCTTGTTATTTAATAAATACTTCTGGATCAGCTGCTCAAAATAATCTGTCTCCACCTGCTCTTTTAAGAAACGGTAAGTATCTAATGCCTCCAGATGAAGGAATGGACGCATATCATCATAAAGCCAGCTGTCCAGACACTGGATCCCATATAAAAGTCCTTTTGGGAAATGTCCGAAATCAGCCTCACGGTAACGGAATTCAGAACTATTGATCCCTGCCAGCAGCGATTTTTTATTTAATCCATTTTTTACAAGCCCCTCTAATGTCTCACGGATGACAGCCAGAAAATGCTCTTTTTCCTGCGGATTGGTATTTTTTGCGATCACAGAAAATGTCGGCTGCAGCGTTCCACTGTCATATCCGCCTGTGATCTCAGAACCGATCCCGGCATCGATCAATGCCTGTTTTAACGGTGCTCCCGGCGCACTGACCAGCGCATAATCCAAAATATCAAATGCAAGATACAATTTCTCGTCCAGTGCTGTTTCTATCACCGTGTTATAAGAAAGATAGGTATTGTTTTCTTCGGATTCCGTGGAAGAAATGGAATACTTATGCGTCACTTCGATTGGTTTTTCAAATGGTTTCTGAAGCTTTATCTCCGAGTTAAGCCCGATCGCCTCATACTTGCCCAGATATGCTTCATCCATCCACGCAAGCTTCTCTGCCACATCCATATCTCCATAGAGATAAATGTAGGAATTGCATGGATGATAATATCTGCGGTGGAAATCGAGATATTCCTCGTAAGTCAGTTCCGGAATATGCAGAGGATCACCGCCGGAAACGTTTGCATAAGTCGTGTCCGGGAAAAGAGATGTCATGATCTGACGGCTCAAGACATCATCCGGTGAGGAAAAAGCACCTTTCATCTCATTGTATACAACACCGTTGATGGTCACCGGAGCATCCTCGCTCTCTAATTCATAGTGCCATCCCTCCTGCTTGAAGATCTCCTGATATTTATAAATATTCGGATGAAAAACCGCATCCATATAGACACTCATCAGATTCTGGAAATCTTTATCATTGCAGCTTGCGATCGGATAGATTGTCTTCTCCGGATAAGTCATTGCATTCAAAAAGGTGTTCAAGGAACCCTTTACCAGTTCCACAAAAGGATCTTTGACCGGATATTTGTCAGAACCACACAAAACAGTGTGCTCAATGATATGTGCCACCCCGGTGGAATCCTCCGGCGGTGTGCGAAAACCGATATAAAAGACCTTATTGTCATCATCGTTGGAAATCACTGCGATCCGCGCCCCGCTTTTTTTGTGGCGGAGAATGATTCCTTCGGAATTGAGATCTTTGATCGGGCGTTTTTCTAAAATTTCATATGCCTGTAAATCTTTTAACTGCATCTGTCTGTCCTCTCTCTAATACATACTGTTCTATAGTATACCACACTTCGCGGCATTATCCTATTTTTATCTTCGAAAATTTTGAAAGAACAAAGAGTTGCTTCGCAACTCTTTGCGCGCTGATGTGCGCAAGCTTTAGCTTGCATCATTCTTCTGCGCATCAGTCGCATCCTCGCGGAGCGTTTTTATTACATAGGAAGTAATTTCCTATGTAACAAAAAAAGACTGTAACAACCATTCCCTATTCTTAAGGAATACCGTGTTACAGTCCCCCGCTTTTCAGATTCTCATCTATGAATTAACCGATGCGTCTTACATTTGCTGCCTGAGGTCCTTTTGCTCCCTCTGTCACTTCAAATTCAACTTTTTCACCGTCTTTTAACTCTTTGAATCCATCCATGTCTAATGCAGAAAAATGAACGAATACATCGTTACCATCTGCATCGGAAATAAATCCGTAGCCTTTTTTTGCATTAAACCATTTTACAGTTCCCTGCTGCATAACAAAATCCTCCTAATACCTCTAAAACCTTTTTGTAAATTTGACATGTTTTTGTGCATGTCACACAAATTGAAGTTAGCATACATCGGATTTTTTGTCAACAACTATTAATAAATTTTACTGCTTGATCTGCACATCAATCTGCTGATACGGAATCGAAATATGATTTTCATCCAGTGCATATTTGATATTTTCCATCAACCGCCACTTCGTATCCCAGTAATCTGCTGTTTTGACCCAGATCCGGATACCAAGGTCCACCGAAGATGCACCAAGATTATCTACGAACACCACAACGTCCTCTTCCGGCAGTCTTGCCGGATCATTTCTGCCGATCTCATATAAAATATTTTTTGCAGTACGGATATCTGCCTCATAACCGATACCTACCACAATGTCCACCCGTCGTTTATCCATATGCGATACATTGACCAGGCTGCTGTTGGACAGATTACCGTTTGGAATCACGATCATTTTATTGTCTACGGTCTTTAACTTGGTATAGAAAATAGAAATCTCGTATACCGTTCCTTCATTCGAGCCCTCAATGATATAATCTCCCACCACAAAAGGTTTCAGCAAAAGGATCAGCACTCCGCCTGCAAAGTTGGAAAGACTTCCCTGCAGTGCAAGACCAACCGCCACACCACAGGAGCCAAGCACTGCCACTGCTGAGGTAGTTGCTATCCCAAACAGACTTAAGATTGTCAGGATCAGGATAAAATAAAGTGCATATTTTACGACGGCAGACAGAAACTGTATCACTCCGACATCCGCATTTCTGCGCTCCATCGTTTTTCTTACGATCTTGACGATCAGACCGATCAGTTTCGCTCCCACTGCATATACGACGACCGCAATGACAACCTGCAGTGCAAAATTCAAAAGATCCGGAACAAGGTTTTGAAAATAAGTGCGGAGAATCCCGGGATTTTTTGCAACCTCCTGAAGATTTTCCTGCGCTTCGGCAATGGCTTCCACTGCCTCTGTTGTATCAACTGTCAGCAACATTTTTCTGCCCTCATTTTTTATTTTACTTTACGTACTTTTAAGACGCCCTCAATGTTCTCTAACTTCTGAATGACATCCTCCGTCACAGGGGAATCCACATCGATCAATACATATGCATAATCACCTTTGGATTTGTTTGTCATTCCTGCAATGTTCATTCCGGCATCTCCCAATGTTGTGGAGTACTGGCTGATCATACCACTTACATTCCGATGCAGGATACCAATTCTTCCTGCGGTAGTACATGCGCCCATAGAACAATCCGGGAAGTTCACGGAATGGACAATGTTACCATTCTCCATATAATCACGGATCTCTCTGACTGCCATGATCGCACAGTTATCCTCTGACTCTGCGGTAGATGCTCCAAGATGTGGTGTCACGATACATCCCTTTGCCCCGACTGTGGTTGGATTCGGGAAATCAGATACATATTTTTTGATTTTTCCGGCAGCTAAAGCTTCCACCATAGCTTCTTCATCTACAAGAAGATCTCTGGCAAAATTTAAAACGATCGCATTTGGTTTCATCATGGCAATCGCTTCTGCATTGACCATCTTCCTTGTAGAATCCAAAAGCGGAACATGAATCGTAATATAATCACACTCACGGTAAATATCTTCCACATTGCTGATATGTTTGACACTTCTGGAAAGATTCCATGCTGCACTGACGGAAATGTATGGATCATATCCATATACATCCATACCCATATGAATGGCTGCATTGGCAACTAACACGCCGATAGCGCCCAGTCCGATGACACCGAGTTTCTTGCCTGAAATCTCAGTTCCTGCAAAGTTCTTTTTCTGTTTTTCTGCTGTTTTTGCAATGTTCTCATCATTCTGATTTGCAAGACACCAGTCGATACCGCCTACGATATCACGGGATGCATAAAGCATTCCTGCAAAAACAAGTTCTTTTACACCGTTTGCATTTGCCCCCGGAGTATTGAAAACAACGATTCCTTTTTCTGCACATTTGTCAAGAGGAATGTTGTTGACACCAGCTCCTGCTCTTGCCACTGCAAGCAGGCTGTCCGGAAGTTCAAGTTCATGCATGGCAGCACTTCTCACAAGTGCTGCGTCTGCCTGACCTAAGTCCTCTACTTTTTCATAGTCGCCTGAGAAAAGATCTAATCCTACGGATGCAATTGGATTTAAGCAATTATATTTGAACATTATGCATTTTCCTCCTCAAACTTCTTCATGAATTCTACTAATTTTTCAACGCCCTCTTTCGGCATTGCATTGTAAATGGATGCTCTCATACCACCTACGGTACGATGTCCTTTTAAGTTTACGAATCCGGCTGCTGCTGCCTCTTTTACAAACTTGGCATCTAACTCTTCATTTCCGGTCACAAATGGAACATTCATAAGGGAACGGTCTTCTTTTCTTACAGTTCCCTTGAACAGGCTGCTCTGGTCTAAGAAATCATATAAGATTTTTGCTTTCGCTTCATTGCGCTCTTTCATCACAGAAAGCCCGCCCATCTTCTTTAACCATTTGAACACTTTGCCACAGATATAAATATTGTAGCAAGGTGGTGTATTGTAAAGGGAATCATTATCTGCCTGTGTTTTCCACTTTAACATGGTTGGGGTTCCCGGCAGGACATCATCGGTGATCAGATCCTCACGGATGATCGCGATCACAACTCCGGCAGGACCGATATTCTTCTGAACGCCGCCATATACAACTCCGTAATTTGTGACATCCATCGGTTCAGACAAAAAGCAGGAGGATACATCGGATACTAAAATCCTGCCTTTTGTGTTTGGAAGTTTTTTGTATTTTGTTCCATAAATTGTATTGTTTTCACAGATGTATACATAATCCATATCATCTGTGATTGGAAGATCCGAACAATCCGGGATATAAGAGAATGTCTCATCTGCAGAAGAAGCAAGTTCAACTGCCTCTCCGTAGATTTTTGCTTCCTGGAATGCTTTCTTTGCCCACTGACCAGTTAAGATATATCCGGCCTTGCGGTTTTTCATCAGGTTCATAGGAACCTCTGCAAAGAACTGTGAAGCTCCGCCCTGTAAAAACAGTACCTTGTAATTGTCCGGGATATTTAACAGATCTCTTAAATCCTGCTCTGCCTCTTTGATGATGTTATCATACACTTTGGAACGGTGGCTCATCTCCATAACAGACATTCCACTGCCCTGATAGTCCAACATCTCATCTGCTGCTTCCTTCAATACTTCCTCTGGCAGAACGGCTGGTCCTGCGGAAAAATTGTAAACTCTGCTCATAATCATTACTCCTCCTGTTTCTTTTTCAAGTCATCCCCGGTAAAAGCAGAACTGATCGCTTCACCCGGAGCAACCATCGGCCATACCTTGTCATCACTATTTATGATACAGTCTATTACAACCGGGGTATCAGATGCAAGTGCTTTCTTCAGAGCTTTGTTAAACTCTTCACGATTCGTTGCCCGATAGCCCGTTGCACCCATGGCTTCCGCCAATTTCACATAATCTACACCGTCATCTAAAACGGTTGCAGAATAACGTTTCTCATAAAACAAATCCTGCCACTGTCTGACCATTCCAAGTACATGATTATTAATGATCACTTCGATGAGTGGTAATTTTTGTCTCACTGCAGTTGCAATTTCATTCATATTCATACGGAAACATCCGTCTCCGGCAATATTAATGACCTGTTTATCCGGGCATCCGATCTGTGCACCGATCGCAGCACCAAGACCATACCCCATTGTTCCAAGACCACCGGATGTCAGAAGTGTTCTCGGTTTTTTGTATTTGTAATACTGTGCCGCCCACATCTGATGCTGTCCTACTTCCGTCACAATGATGGCATCCCCGTTTGTCTCTTTATAGATATCCTCAATGACATAAGGACCTGATAATCCGGTTTTTGGATAAGTCAGTGGATACTTTACTTTGTAATCCATGATATGTGTGATCCATTCCGTATGGTTCATCTGTGTCAGCCGCTCATTCACACGAAGCAGGATCTCTTTGATATCACCGATCACAGCTGCATCTGTCTGGATATTTTTATTAATTTCCGCAGGATCCACATCAAACTGTAAAATATCTGCCTGACTTGCAAATTTCTTTGCATTGCCGAGTACACGGTCTGAAAATCTTACGCCGACAGCAATTAAAAGATCACACTCACTGACACCGAGATTGGATGCTTTTGTTCCATGCATTCCAAGCATTCCGGTATAAAGATCATCCTCTCCGTCAAAAGCTCCTTTTCCCATGAGGGAATCACAGACAGGCGCATCTACCATTTTGACAAATTTCTTTAATTCCTCACTGGCGCCGGAGATCACGGCTCCACCACCGACAAATATGTATGGTTTCTTTGCCTTCTGGATCATCTTGACCGCTTTGTTTAAGTCTTCCTCTGTGATCGTCTGTGAAATTCCTGAGATCACTTCCGGCTCTTTTGCCTTGTATTCCGTCTTCGCTGCCGTGATATCTTTTGGGATATCCACAAGAACCGGACCCGGTCTTCCGGTCTGCGCAATTTTAAACGCACGGCGGATCGTGTCTGCCAGTTTATGAATATCCTTTACAATAAAGTTATGTTTTGTGATCGGCATTGTGATTCCCGCAATGTCGATCTCCTGAAAACTGTCTTTTCCAAGTAATGGAACATTTACATTACAGGTGATTGCCACCACTGGAACAGAATCCATATATGCGGTTGCGATTCCGGTGACAAGATTCGTTGCCCCCGGTCCGCTTGTTGCAAAACAGACTCCTACTTTTCCCGTACTTCTCGCATAGCCGTCCGCCGCATGGGACGCACCCTGCTCATGGGAAGTCAGAACATGTCTGATCTCATTCTGATGTTTGTATAATTCATCATATACATTTAAGATAGCGCCGCCCGGATATCCGAATACAGTATCAACCTTCTGTTCTTTCAGACATTCGATCACGATCTGCGCACCTGTTAACTGCATTCTCTAAATCCCCTTTCGTGTTTCCATATCTAATTGCTTCACCAATGCTTCCAAAATCCGGAAAGCACCCATGAACCGCTTTTCTTTAATCATTCTTTCCCGGAATCTGTAAGATTGCTCCGCGGTTGCCGGATGTTACCATAGATGCGTAACGCGCAAGGTAGCCGGTGGTAACTTTTGGTTCTCTTGGCTGCCATTTTGCCTTACGTGCTGCCATCTCTTCATCGGACACTGCAATATCCAAAGTCATCTCAGGGATATTGATTTTGATGATATCTCCCTCTTCCACAAGAGCGATCGGTCCGCCGACTGCTGCCTCCGGTGACACATGACCGATGGAAGCTCCACGGCTCGCACCGGAAAAACGTCCGTCCGTGATGAGTGCCACGGAGGAACCTAATCCCATTCCTGCAATTGCGGAGGTTGGATTTAACATTTCTCTCATGCCAGGTCCGCCTTTTGGCCCTTCGTAACGGATCACGACAACGTCACCTGCCACGATCTTTCCACCTTTGATCGCAGCAATCGCATCTTCCTCACAGTCAAACACTCTTGCCGGACCTTCATGCACCATCATCTCGTCAACCACTGCGGAACGCTTTACAACGCCTCCATCCGGAGCAAGATTTCCTTTTAATACGGCAAGACCACCTGTCTTACTGTATGGATCGTCAACCGGACGGATTACCTCCGGGTTCTTATTCAAGGCATTTTTAATATTTTCTCCGACTGTTTTTCCGGTAACGGTCATGCAGTCTGTGTTGAGCAGTCCAATGTCTGCTAACTCTTTCATAACAGCGTAGACACCGCCTGCCTCATTTAAGTCCTCCATATAAGTCGGTCCTGCCGGTGCAAGATGACAGAGATTCGGTGTTTTTTCGCTGATCGGGTTAGCGAAAGATATATCAAAATCAAATCCTACCTCATGTGCGATTGCAGGAAGATGTAACATACTGTTTGTGGAACATCCCAATGCCATATCTACGGTCAGGGCATTTAAGATTGCTTCTTTTGTCATGATATCCCTTGGACGGATATTCTTATTGTACATATCCATAACTGCCATTCCGGCGTGTTTTGCAAGTTTGATACGCTCTGAATAAACTGCAGGGATGGTTCCATTTCCGCCTAATCCCATACCGAGTGCTTCTGTCAGACAGTTCATCGAGTTTGCGGTGTACATTCCTGAACAGGAACCGCAGGTTGGACAAACTTTCTCTTCATACTCTTTTACTTCCTCCTCCGTCATCGTTCCCGCTGCGTAGGAACCGACTGCCTCAAACATAGAGGAAAGACTTCTCTTTTTGCCGTGTACATGACCTGCAAGCATTGGTCCACCGGATACGAATACGGTTGGAACATTAATTCTTGCTGCTGCCATCAAAAGTCCCGGAACGTTTTTATCACAGTTTGGAACCATGACAAGTGCATCGAACTGATGTGCGAGTGCCATACACTCGGTGGAATCTGCGATCAGATCTCTTGTGACAAGAGAATATTTCATTCCGATATGTCCCATTGCAATTCCGTCACAGACTGCGATTGCCGGGAATACAACCGGTACACCGCCTGCCTCTGCAACGCCTAATTTCACTGCATTTACGATTTTATCCAGATTCATATGACCAGGTACGATCTCATTGTAGGAGCTTACGATACCTACCATTGGTTTTTTCATTTCTTCTTCTGTAAAGCCCAATGCATTGAAAAGACTTCTGTGTGGAGCCTGCTGCATCCCTGATTTTACATTATCACTCTTCATATTCTGTCATTCCTTTCCCTCACCTGAAGTTATCATTCAGCCCAGATTTTTCTCCTCAGGTGATACCATTTCATCTTTTTGGATTTTAAATTCGCTCACAGATCAGATCGCCCATCTGTGATGTACCAACCTGTGTTACATTTGCTTTCTTTGCATCTTCCTGCGGCATAATGTCAATGGTGCGGTAACCGTCTTTTAACACCTGTTTGACGGCTGCTTCTATTGCATCCGCCTCTTTATCAAGATCAAACGTGTAGCGGAGCATCATCGCTGCGCTTAAAATGGTTGCGATTGGATTGGCAATTCCTTTTCCTGCGATATCCGGTGCAGAACCGCCGCTTGGCTCATACAGACCAAATCTGGTGTCATTCAGGCTTGCGGAGGATAGCATTCCGATAGAGCCGGTCACCATACTTGCCTCATCAGATAAAATATCACCAAACATATTCTCCGTCAAAATGACATCAAACTGTTTTGGATCTTTGACAAGCTGCATTGCACAGTTATCTACAAGCATGTGCTCATAAGTAACCTCCGGATAATCTTTTGCGACTTCTTCCACTACTTTTCTCCATAATCTGGAGGAATCTAAAACATTTGCCTTATCCACGCTTGTCACTTTCTTTCTGCGTTTCATGGCAATATCAAATCCACGCTTTGTGATTCTTCTGATCTCATTTTCATTATAAGTAAGCGTATCGGTTGCGGTCATCACACCGTCAACCATCTCTGTCTTTCTCGCCCCAAAGTAAAGACCTCCGGTCAGTTCGCGCATGATCATCATATCAAATCCATCTCCGATAATATCGTCACGGAGCGGGCACGCTTCTTTTAATTCTTCATATAAATAAGCAGGTCTTAAATTTGCAAATAAATTCAAAGACTTTCTTAATTTTAACAGTCCTGCTTCCGGTCTTAATTCCGGAGCCAGTTTGTACCATGGGGAAGTCTGTGTGTTTCCACCGATCGATCCCATCAAAACTGCATCCGATGCCTTTGCAGCTGCAATTGCCTCATCGGTAAGCGGCACGCCTGTCGCATCGATTGAACATCCTCCCATTAAAATATCTTCATACGAAAACGAATGTCCGTATTTCTCCCCTGCTTTATCTAAAACTTTCTTTGCCTCTGCCACGATCTCCGGTCCGATTCCATCGCCTGAGATCACACCAATATGACACTCCATATCCAATCCCTCTTTTCTTCCATTTCACAGTCTGTCAGTGGCGCTCTGTGAATCCATATCTTTTTTACTTTAGCACAGTAATTGCCGACAGTATTTATAAAGACTATAATATAGTATCTTTGGAAACATTTCAACCATCATTGCTATTTTTCTTTTTCATAATAGTTATAACTGTTACCTATAGAAAATATATCTTATCATTCCTCACATACATAATGATAAACACTTTTATATAATTCTGTCCGCACGCTCTGAAACTCATCCTCTGAAAGCGGTTCCGGTGCCGACATGATCCGCAGGGGAATTTCATGCCGGTCTTCCCCCATCGGCGGCTGGATATATGGATATTCGTTAAAAGCGAACCCATGCCGCTCATAAAATCCTATTCTTCTTTTTTTCAGGGAATCCTCCGGCAATTCCACCTCCAGAACAACTTTTCCTGCTTTCTGCCTTGCCAGTTCCTCTAACATTTTTCCGCCGATTCCACTGTTTCTTGCTGTCTCACTGACTGCAAAATGTTCAATAAAGACAAACTCCGCGAACTCCCAGACTGCTAAAAATGCCAGAAGCCTTCCCCCGTTTCTTACACCGAGCAGCTCATATTTTTCTTCCTCCAGAAGTTTTTGCTGTCCTTCCTTTTTTCTTCTCTCATCTGCCGGAAAACTCTGTTCCATAATACAATAAACTTCTTCAAAATCACTTCTATCGAGCTTTTCAAGACAAACCATTTTCTTTCCCTTTCATCATCATATTTTGATCCGGATCATGCGTGAGACAACATCTCCATAAGCAGCCCACTTCCCTGATGCTCTTTCAGATACAGATAAGACGCCGGCAACTGCCGACGTCTTATGATAAAGCACTCTATTTACATTATGCTTCTTCCGGTTTCTCAACTGCTGCAATTGCAGATTTCTGCATTGGGATACGGCAGTTCTTGTTGCTTCCAAATTCAACAATGACTGTATCGTCTGTGATATCAATAACTGTACCGTAGAAGCCACTTGTTGTCAAAACAGTATCTCCTGTTGCAAGTTCCGATAACATTGCATTTTTCTTCTGAGTCTCTTTCTTCTGTGGACGGATCATGAAGAAATACATAAATGCAAATAAAATAACTAACCAAAGGATCATTCCACCCATTCCTGCTGCGGATGATGCTCCTGATGATGCCAAGATTGATAACATCTTTCTTCCTCCTAAAAACTTATTGCTCTCTAATATCGTATTTTGATATTTTTAGAAACTATAAAACATTGTACACAAAACCTTGCGTTTCGGCAAGCTTTTCCAATTAATTTTATAAAATATTTAGTCTTAGACAATATCTGTCCTTTTAATGGAACTTCTTCTGTCCGCTCATTTCTTTTTCACGGTCGATCTGTCCCATGTTATAAAGTTTTTCTTCCTTATAAGATCTGAAGTTTCCGGCATCTAAGGCATCCCGGATTTCTTCCATCATCGTGTTGTAGAAATAAAGATTATGCAGTACGCAGAGACGCATTCCAAGCATCTCTTTGGCTTTCAGCAAATGGCGGATATATGCCCTGCTGTATCTGCGGCACGCCGGACACTGGCAGCCTTCTTCGATCGGGCGCATATCTTTTTCGTATTTCTGGTTAAACAGATTGATTTTTCCCTGATTTGTGTATACATGTCCGTGACGGCCGTTTCGTGACGGATAAACACAGTCAAAGAAATCAATACCGCGGTCAACGCCTTCTAAAATATTTGCCGGAGTTCCCACTCCCATCAGATAAGTTGGTTTCTTTCTCGGCAGATGTGGAACCGTCTCATCCAAAATATAGTACATTTCCTCATGTGTTTCCCCGACTGCGAGACCTCCGACTGCATAGCCGTCGAGATCAAGCTCCGATATTCTCTTGGCATGATCGATACGGATATCCGCATAAATCGCACCCTGGTTGATACCGAAGAGCATCTGGTTTTTATTTACGGTATCCTCTAACGAATTGAGGCGGTTCATTTCTTTTTTACAACGCTCCAGCCATCGTGTCGTTCTCGCTACGGATGCCTCCACATAAGGGCGTTCCGCAAGAGCCGGTGCGCACTCATCAAAAGCCATGGCAATCGTTGAGCCGAGATTTGACTGGATCTGCATACTCTCTTCCGGTCCCATGAAAATTTTGGCTCCGTCAATATGAGAATGGAAATAAACGCCTTCCTCTTTGATTTTTCTTAAGCCGGCAAGGGAAAACACCTGAAATCCGCCGGAATCCGTAAGGATTGGACGGTTCCATGACATGAATTTATGCAATCCGCCCATCTCCTTAATGAGTTTATCTCCTGTTCTCACATGCAGATGGTAAGTGTTCGATAATTCCACCTGACATTTGATCTGTTCTAAATCCTCAGTGGAGACAGCTCCCTTGATTGCTGCCACTGTGCCGACATTCATAAACACAGGGGTCTGGATGTCTCCGTGCACCGTGTGAAATACTCCACGTTTGGCTCTTCCCTCTTCTTTTAATAACTCGTACAATTTTTGTACTCCTTTCCTGTTTCCATTATATTTAGGCGTTTGCGAAACTCAATTTTACGTTATGAATATTACGAAAAGTTAACAAGATCAACG
>ERZ772937.1157-NODE-1157-length-20126-cov-3.270888_pt1 | contig 20126 bp, 19 predicted proteins | sample MGYA00512113_ERZ772937 | MGnify/ENA primary metagenome ERZ772937 (study PRJEB29015, sample SAMEA2737649) | human gut metagenome | biome: human gut; feature: human-associated habitat; material: faeces | place: China | collected 2012 ... | reverse complement strand
TGCAATGAATAATCCTACTCCGACGGAACGGAGTAGTAACCGGGTGACTTCATTCTAAATTTTACATTATCTTCGTAAATCATCCGTACTTTTTTCGCTAAAGTTTCACCATGGTCACCAATACGCTCAATATCGTTACAGGCGTGTAAAAGACCTGTATGCCGGGCTGATAATTCCCTGCTCATCTGCGTTTCACTCATTTGCGTCAAATATTTGGTAACTTCTTCTTCCAATGCATCTATCACTGGTTCATGTTCTAAAACATAAGCGATTTTCCTGCTGTCCATGTCTTCCATTGCCGCTATGCTCAGTTCAACATTATGACGAGCCATGGTTCCCATGCGCACAACCTCTTTACCAGCCAGAGTCATAGCGATAGACGGGGTTTTAAGCATATTCACATCCAAATATATCGGTTTGCGCGAAATGACACCGTCACTGCCAGGCAGTAACCGTTCCACAAGCTTGATAAAAGGAGCAGCAAAAGGCAGAAAAATAAGTGTATTGATAATATTAAAGGCTGTATGCGCATTAGCGATCTGACGCGCTATATCATGAGCAGGTGATACTGCCAAAACAAGTTTTATGAACAATCCCATAAAGGTCACAAAAAGGATGCTGCCAATCAGATTGAACAACACATGAGCTAATGCAACACGTTTTGCCGTAACATTTGCACGCCAAGCCGCCATGATTGCTGTAATGCAGGTACCAATATTATCGCCCAGAAGTACAGGAATTGCACCTTCTAAAGGTATCAACCCCTGGCTTGCCATTGCAATCAAAATACCAATAGTAGCGGAGCTGGATTGAATAAGTACTGTCATTACAATACCTACGCCAATACCTAGAATCGGATTATGAGAAAATTTGCCAATAAAATCAACAAAGCCCTGATACTCGCGCAGGGGTAAAACAGATTGTCCCATCATACTCATGCCCAGCATCAGGATACCAAACCCAAGAAGTACCTGCCCCAGATATTTCCCACGGCGGCGTTTAGCAAGCAACTGCATTGCAAACCCTATTGCCAAAATCAAAGTAACATAATCAGTAAGTTTAAATGCAATCAACTGGGCGGTAATAGTGGTACCAATATTAGCACCCATAACGATGCCGAACGCCTGTTTCAGTGTCATCAGCCCGGCATTTACCAAACCAACAGTCATGACTGTTGTTGCACTGCTGGACTGCAAAACAGCAGTTACAGCTGCACCCAACGCTACTCCGACAATCAAAACCCCGGTCAATGCTTCCAGTATTTTCTGCAATTTTTCACCAGCAGCACGCTGCAGACCATCACCCATCAATTGCATGCCATATAAAAACAATGCCAGACCACCTAGAAAGCCAAAGAAATATACCATAATTGCCCCCAGTTCTCACCTTTTTATTTTGTACTTGACTTTTATTATACTAGATTTTACAACGAGCTTACAAGAAAAAAACTTTTCCGCAGTGTCTTATTTTACTGTCCCGGCGGGACTTTTATGCAGCAACAAAAAAATCCCCATATCAAAATGATATGGGGTAAAAAATCAATATAACATTTGTATACTCAAGCAGCTCACTCTAATGCCATTTAATTCAAATGTCTGATAATCTCCATTATTTCTTCAACAGGCAGCACACTGCCGCCTGCAACAACTTTTTCATCAATAACCAAAGCTGGTAAGGCCATAACTCCGTAAGCGACTACACGCCGTAAATCATTAACACGTTCAAACTCAGCATGACATTTGAGTTTTTTAGCCGCGATGGCTGCATTTTGCAATAACAATTCGCATTGTTTCGTCATAGGCCCTAAAACCTTTATATGCATTTATATCACCTTCGCTTTTCTTAGTGCTTGGCTTACAGTTATAGGATACCAAAAGCCTTTGTCCTAAGTTGGGCTAAAAAGTGAACTGTTTGTGAATTTTCAGGCAATTCATCCTGCTTCGCTCAATATTGACAAATTTTACTTTATGACAGAACTTTATCAGTATGCTCCAAAATATTTTTTTCTGCTGATAAGGCTTCTTGCTCCAATGCTGCAATTCTTTCGACAAGAACTGAGCAATAATCCTGATCGCTAATCAGATTAAGATTTATTTTTACATTATAAACTGCGCTACGTACAGCTGCCCTGGCCATCAATGCCGCTACAGCAGCATCTGTAATTACGGCTGGATTACCTAATTCTGCCGCTTCTGCCGCCAAAAGTAAAACTGCCAGAGCTTTTTCACCGATTTTCAAAGGTATCTCTGCTGCCATTTTAGCAGCTTCCTGAATTTTTATTTGGCGCAGTTCTTTTTCCAAATCTGTTGCTTTCGGCATTTTATAACATTTCATAAATGCTTCAAAAACGCTGGCATCCTCTTGTACCAACTGAAGCAATTCTTTTCGCAAATATTTACTTGCGGCTGCCAACCTAATCATTTCACCTTCTACCGATAAAAATTTTTCTTTTCCCACAGTAAGATTGGCAACCATTGAAGTTAACGCCGCACCTATGGCTCCACCTAATGCAGCGGCACCTCCACCTCCTGGTACAGGTTCTTTAGATGCAAGTCTTTCTAAAAATTCATCACAGTTAAGTTTCATAAAATCGTTCATTTTAGACTCCCTGTTTTTTTATTTGTAATCGCTCATCATGAGCAGGATAGTCAACCATTTTCAAGCTTCGCAGCGCAAAAGCAAAAAAAGTCTTATCCTTACCACAATCCCTCAAATGCCGTGCATTTTGCAGGCTGTAAAAACCATCGCCGCCACTGAACATAAAATCATTACTTATGACCTTATAATATTTTTCATCCGCTAATGTGCTGCCATCAGACAAAGTAACACTGCTAATTCTCTGTCCTTCCTCCCTTCTGATATCAGCACTGATCTGCAAACCTGAAAAACGCAGCCTGCTGATATCCGGGTTGCCAATACCATGTTCCAGAACCTGCCTCAGATCACTGCCTTTTACTTCTGCTGTATATATGGTACTGTCAAAGGGAAAGATTTTCAATAAATCACGAACCGTTACCCTTCCAGACGGCAAAGTATCACGTATAGCTCCACCGTTATATAAAGCAACATCAGCCTTAAAGCCGTTTTTCAAAACATCCATAAAAAAGTCTCCGACTCTTGATTCTCCATTACGGTCATTTGTCAGCACCTGGCTATTGACAGCTAAAATCTCATTATATTTAGAATCTATGTTTTTAAATATTGGTTCCAAAAACCTTTCCATTGCATTATCCTGTACTCTCGGTAATTCGCTTAATTTATAAACACGCGAATTTGCAGAAACAACCTTCTGGGCTGCAATGGAATATAACAAATTGATTCTGCCAACTGCCTCCCCATAGCATCCGGCCTGGATTACCGGAATATCTCCATATATCCCGCTGACACACAAATGTGAATGTCCTGTGACAACGGCATCTACTCCATGAATTTTTTGCAAAATCGGTACTATCTCCCCTGTAATACCATTGTTCTCCCCTTGACTGCTGCCAATATGTGTCAGTAGAACAATAATTTGTGCCCCTTGCCTTCTCAACTCATCAACATATACCTGTGCAATCTGTTCCGGCGGTAAAATTTTTACCTTCTGCAAATTAAACTGCGATGCTTTTTCCTTAGTTTCAACCGTAGTAAGACCCAATATACCAATTGTCAAACCATTCCTCTGCAACATTACATATGGTTTAAAAGGTTCCGCAACTCTATCACCTGCAGCCTCAACAATATTTGCTCCCAAAATAGGGAAATTTGTTGCGGCAGCCTGCCTCTTTATTACGTCCAAAGGATAGTCAAAAATATGATTGCCTGCTGTATTTGCACTAAAACCCATCTTATTCATCGCTGTCACAACTGGCAGTCCCTGATACTCATTGGCATCAATTGTTCCAGAAAACATATCACCACCGCCCAAAAGTAAGGATCCTACAGGATTTTGCTTCATCAGTTCGTTAATTACTCCTGACAAAACAGCAATTCCAGGATCAGCAGCTTCAGCACGCAGGTGCCCATGGAAATCATTCACACTGTAAATATCTATTTCGACAAAGTTTTTTTCTGCCGCATTTACGGCCGTTGCAATCAACAATAACAGTAGTGTTAACCATATCAGACTACATTTTTTCAGCCTGATCATTTTTCCACCCCCATTTTAAACTGCCTTGATTTTATTCGCCGCTGCCCAATATTTTCCCTGCTAAAAAAGCACAGGGAAAAATTCCTGTGCTTTTTATTATACTGTATTTATTTTTTCAAATAACGACGTACCAAAACAGCCGCTGCGTAACCGTCTAAATTAACAGGCGGAACTTGCAGACCCAAAGGAAGTAAACGGCGCCAGCCCTGCGGAGGGTTTTCCTGCCAATACAATTTTCTGGCCTCTTCCGTACTGTAGCCTTCTTCTATCATTAATATCTTAATTACATTAGTTACTTCCATCAGCATTTTTTTTATGCTGTCACAGTTAGTGCCGTTCCCCAAAATCACAGCAGCTGGAGCAGATCCTAATATTTGCGGCAGCACTTCTGGTAAAGTTTCTGTTGCCAGTACTACAACCTTTTTTATTCTTCCATCTGCCTCTACCCATGCAAATCCAGTTTTAGCACTACCAGGATCAACGCCTAAGTACCATACTTTATTTTCCGGCATTTTCCACCTCTAAGCGCAGTAAAACCGGTCCAGAAGCGTTAATGTCACCTTTAGCATAGGCCTTAAGTATAACTTTCCCGCCATACTTAGCCATTTTCTCACCTGTTTCGACCATTGTTCCAGCATCCATATTACCAACCTTACCTGTAAGCGGGTCTGGTATGACTCCGGCAGCAACAGCTACACGGTTAATATCAGACAGAAACTCTAATATTTCACCATTCATACTGCTCTCACTTTGTTCAAGGTCTATTTCTTTACTAAAAATCAGCTCGTTATTTTTATAAATACGATTGTCCGCTGCCAATTCCAACGTACATACAGCCGGTTCTCCAGCAATAATATTAGCAACAGTCCTTACTCTGACAAAAATATTCCCCTGTGCAGCTTTAATGCGCGTCAAAGCCTCTTCAATTACCTCATTAGGCATCCATATGGCCTGCACAGGTTCTTCTGCTTCTATTCCCATACGATGCAGGGTCACTTCATTAGCCGTAGCTAAAAACAACTGCATTTGCCGACTATTTTCTTCGTCATTTAAACTTCCTTTTAAAACGCCTGCATAAACAACTTCGCCGCTTCGAAAAACAACCTGACCTTCACGAATAGCCAAAATTCCTCGCCGCAGACGTTCTGTCATCTGTTCCAGATTAGTTACTTCCCCTTCAAGAGACTGCTTAGCCTGTGACAATTCTCCCACAGCCGACTGAGCCTGCTGAAGCTGGCCTTTGGCTTCCTCATAATTCTGACGAGCAACAACTAACTGATTCTCAATCGCCGCTTTTTCAGCCGCGCTGGCTTTTATCTGTTCATCCAAAGCCAGAATTGCCTTATTCTTTTCAGCAACATCAGCCTGAGCCTTTGCCAACGCCACAGACGCCTGATCTTTTTCTCTGTTCAAGGCCGCTAATTCATTCTGAAGCTTTTCCATTCCAAACATTGCGGTTCTGGCACTGTCAGAAGCAACAGCCATTGTTACCAAAGTAATAGAGGCGATCAAAATTCCGGTTATAACGGTCATCAACACAGAAGTATGATAGGGCCTTAAACCAAAAACAGAAAGTTTTTTCTTGCCGATCTTACTTCCCAGTTTATCACCAATAAAAGCAATCAAACCGCCAACTACTGCCAGAATTAAAATCAACCGTAATCCGAACATGAATACACCTCCTTTACTTCAAAATATATTTTTTAAATCAAGCGTTTTTCTTCTGCAGTAAAAATACACCGGCTCCCAAACAAATCAGATTGGGAATAATACATGCCAGCAGAGGATTCATCACCCCGCCTTTACCAAGACCTGTAGTAAGTGTCATTATCGCATAATAAATAAAGATTACGATAATACTGATACCAAGGCCAATAGAAGAACTTGTTCTTTGTTTCTGAGTGCCTAACGGAGCACCGATCATAGCAAAGAAAAAGCTGGCTAACGGAATCGAAATCCGCATATAGATTTCACACCACTGGCGTGCTGTCGGCTGATGCTGTCTTTCTAAAACAGAAATATATTCACGCAATTCCCTGATTGTCATTTCCTCAGGTTCTTTTTGTTCCCAGGAAATCTCTCTTGGAGTTACATCAAGCGGGATGATCTGCTCTTTAAATTTAGCAGTGCTTTTAATGCCTTCCGCTTCGTTCATTGTATAAACAGTACCATCTTCCAGACGCCAGGATCCATTTTCCCAGTAAGCTTGTTTAGCTGTTTGAATTCTCGCCAGATGAGATTTTTCAAACTCTTCGATCGTAATATTTTCCATTAAACCTTTTTCTTCATCAAAACGGCGGGCATAAGTAATTCTCTGAGTACTGCCACTCAAAGTTTTAATGATAACATGATCCTGGGTTCTCGGTTTAGTATTCTTTTTAATCTCATATTCTAAAATCCTGCCATACTGTACTTTTGCCGCCGGCACTACCTTCTCTGCCCAAACAACAGAAAACATGCTGACAAAAAAAGCTACGATCAGTACAGGTGCAACAATACGGTAATAACTGATACCCCCTGATTTCATTGCCACAATCTCGCTGCTGCCTGACAATTTACCAAATGCCATCAGCGAAGCCAGCAGCATCGACATTGGAAAGGTATAATTTACTACTTCTGGTAAACTATACATAAATAATCTGGCAATAGTTTCTCCCGAGGCCCCGTATTTAGTCATGTATTGTGTCAGCTTAAAAAGCATGGAGCTGGCAATAAAAATACTGGAAAACGAAGCGATACCAAAAATAAAAGGGTACAGCAATTCACTTAAAACATAACGATCCAGTAAGCGTAAACGCATCCCTATTCCTCCTACATGCTAAAGTTTTCGCCAAGATAATATTTACGTGCCGTTGGATCGTTAGCGATGGTTTCGCTGTCACCATGAATTAAAATTTCACCGTTGGCAAGGATATATGCAATACTTAAAGTTTCTCTCACATTATGGTCTGTTATCAGGATACCAATTCCGCGCTTTGCTAAATGTGCTATCATTCCCTGGATATCTGATACAGCAATAGGATCGATTCCAGCAAAAGGTTCATCTAACAGAATAAAAGCAGGATCCGTAGCCAAAGCCCTGGCGATTTCAACACGTCTGCGCTCACCACCGGAAAGCTCTGTTCCTTTGCTTTTTCTTATGTGTTCAATACGAAATTCTTCGATTAAAGAATTCATTTTGTTCACACGTTCTTCCTCAGTCAGAACAGTCGTTTCTAAAATCGCTAAAATATTTTCTTCAACTGTCATTTTTCGAAAAATCGATGCTTCCTGCGGCAAATAACCGATGCCAGCCCTGGCCCGTTCATACATTGCCAAAGATGATATATCATCTCCATCTAAAGTAACTACACCTTCATCAGGACGTTCAATGCCTACAATCATATAAAATGTCGTAGTCTTACCGGCACCATTAGGCCCCAGTAACCCGACGACACTTCCCTGCTCTACTGTGATGCTGACCCGATTAACAACGCGCCGTCCTGAATATTCTTTTACAAGATCTTTCGTTTCTATAATCACTAGGCGACCTCCACAGGTGCTTTGGCCATTTGTAATGCCGCATTTTCATCTGCAGTTACATTTTCTTTCTTCTCCACAGGCTTAGGAACATAAACAATTTTTACATTTCCACTGGCTTCTGCCTTATTAGAGGTATTGTTCAGACGCAGGCGATTTCCTTCTACTGTATTCCCATCCTGTGTCGCTTTTGCGTTACCAATCAGTTCTATATAACCGCTATTATTTGTTTCATAAACAGCGGTATCTGCAGAAGCTGTCAAATCACGAGGCGGGCTGGAAATAGCTACACCACCGGTCGCATTTGCCACACCAACTTTTCCATCATAAGTAATTTTCACTGCATCCAGAATGCTTCCATCAGCCATGGACAAACGTGCCCAACTACCAACAGTCTCAGCATATTCACGATTTTTATAATAATCAACACGTTCAGATGCTAAAGTTTTATCACCTTTAGTCAGACGAGCATCACCTATCGCCGAAGAATAATCTTCATTATGCATTACAAATGTATAACAAACAACATGCGAGTCATCACGATCAGCAACAACACCGCCAGTCAGCCTGCCGGATTTTGTTTTGCTGTTAAATTCAGCATTAGCAGCAGTTGCAGTACCGCCATCTTGTTTCAATACTACATTTCCCTTGGCCATACCGTCCCCAGACTGCATATCATATTCAATAGTATCAGCCTTCACACTGAAATTCGAGCCTTGAGCGCAAGCAGTCCCAAGCATGCCCACCATAAAAAATATCCCTATCATCATAACGATAGTCATTTTCAGTTTATTCATTATAATCGCCGCCTCTCTGAACTTCCGCATGCCCTTCTAATTTCAGTCTTTCAAATGCACTACTGGTAACAGCTTTGTCTCCTGTCGCCAAGGTATCATCTTTAAGCAGCCTTACATTCCCCGAAGCTGTAATAACATCTTCAGTCTGCTGCCAACGTATGCTTTCGGCAGTCAGCTTACCGCCACTGGATAGAACTGCTACCACTTTATCATTCAGTTCAAAATCCTTTGCCTCATTTTTTACTTTACCGCCACCGGCCACAACCTCTAAAACACTGCCGTCTTCACGGTAAATTTTACCTTTAACACCTTTTAAAACAGCCTCACCGCTGCTTTTGATCTGTTCAACTTCTTCAACAGTAAATTCCCAGACTTTCTTACCGTCCACTTCTCTGGCCAAAGTACTATTCCTTACTTTAGCATTCGCCCCAGAGCTTTCTTTCTGAACTGGATTGTTGGAAGGAGCCTCACCGCCGAGCATAAGCCAGGCAATAATGACGCCTGTTATAACTATTGCACCCACGATCATCTGGAAGCCTTTATTTCTCAACATGCTCCTGCTCCTTTCCTGTAGGTGTGTATGGCGTATTCCAGCGATGCTGGAACCATAACCAGTTATCAGGATATTCCCTGATAACTTCTTCGACAATTCTGGTCATTTTTAATGTAACGCGATAGTCATCCAACTGCCTATCGCCGGTATCTTCATAGTAAATAGGATCTTTGACGATTGCCTGATGCCCATAATAACCTTCTTTACGTACAATAAAAATAGGTATAATAGGAGCTTTAAATTTTCTGGAAAAATATGCCGGTCCAGAGGGTGTAGCTGCCATTTTTCCAAAAAACGGTACAAAAATACCGTCATATCCGCCATCCTGATCTGCAATCAAGCCCAGCATGCGGCCTTTTTTCATTGCTCTGGCACAACCAAGAATTTCACTTGTACCACGAGAAAATATTTCCTGACCTACGCTTTTGCGCAGTTCGTTCATAAAATCACTGTAGACTCTATTAGGCTGTGGTTTTTCAACTGCACTTATAGGAAATCCATACAAAGATAAAGCAGCACCCAGCCATTCCCAATTATCCATATGGCAAGCCAGCATAACTACACCATGACCTTCATTCAACGCTTCCCATAACACATCCGGACGATCAAAAGTAACCAAACCACGAATATTATCTTTATTGAGTGCTGGCATATACATTATTTCCATAAAAGTTATGCCTAATTTCACAAACAATGACTTTATCGTGCATTTAGCTTCTTCATCAGAATAACCAAGTCTTTCCTTGATAGTTTCCTCTGCACGGATCCTCTGTTTTTTTGCAATTGTATGATAAAGGTGCCCTATGCCGATACCAATGTTCACCACCAGCTTATAAGGCAGCCATGATACCAAGGTACTGATTGTTTTCAGTAAATAGTAAAGCCACATTATTGAGCGTCTCCCTGTCCCTCTTGTAAATAACTGTTTACAATTTTATCCCAGTCACCACGAGCATTTAAAATAAACTCTGTAATTTGACGCACTGCTCCGCAGCCGCCTTTTTTTTCTGCTACAAAATGACATACCTGTTTTACTTCTTCTACAGCATCTGCCGGAGCACAGGCCAGACCAACCTGTGTAAGCACTGGCAAATCATTTAGGTCATCGCCGACATAAGCCGTTTCATTTAAAGACAAATTATATTTTTGCAGCAGCTCCGCTAAAGCACTTCTTTTCTCTTTAACATTTTCACAAACTTCGACGATCCCTAATTCTCTGGCCCTTCTGCGAATAATTGGACTGCAGCGCCCGGTAATAATCGCAACCTGCAGTCCGCATCTTATAGCGCAGCTGATTCCCATACCATCTTTAGCATTAAAGCTCTTGAAAAGTTCCTGCTCAGCATCAAGATAAATCGAACCGTCTGTCATAACACCATCGACATCCAACACCAGCAATTTAATTATCTGAGCTACTTTTTCTATGTTTTTCATTATACCACACCCTGACGTACCAAGTCAGTCATATGCAATAATCCAATAACACGACGCTCCTCGTCAATAACAGGCAGCACTGTAATAGGCTTAGGACTGTTGCTTTCCATCAGATGCAATGCCTGAGCCGCCAGTTTATCTTTAGTAATAGTTTTAGGGGCCCTGGTCATCAGTTCAGTAACAGGACGCTGCAGAAAATCAATCCCCTTACTCAGCCCACGGCGAATATCTCCATCAGTCAGAACGCCAATCATAATTTCATTATCATCAACTACAGAAACAGCGCCAAGCCCTTTATCAGTAATTACGAATAAAGCATCCTGAACAGTTGTTGCACCATTAACAACAGGATTATCAGCACCACTATGCATGATGTCCTCAACAGTTAAGAGCAGCTTGCGTCCCAACGAACCACCAGGATGGAAAACAGCAAACTGGCTGGCAGTAAATTTACGTTTGGACAACAAAGCCAAAGCAAGCGCATCACCATAAGCTAATGCGGCAGTAGTACTGGATGTAGGAGCCAGCCCTAACGGACATGCTTCCTGCGAAACACCAACATCTAAAGTAATATCAGAATTTTTTGCTAAAGAAGACTCAGCATTCCCAACCATAGCAATCAATTTTGCCCCTATACGCCTTAAGGATGGCAGTATATGCAGTACCTCTCCCGTTTCGCCGCTATTAGACAGAGCGATCACGACATCGCTTTCGGTTACCATACCCAAATCACCGTGAATACCTTCGGCAGGATGGAGATAAAACGATGGTGTACCTGTACTGGCAAACGTAGCCGCCATTTTTCGTCCAATGATACCTGATTTACCCATACCAGTGATGACAACTCGTCCTGGACAGTCTAAAATCATAGCCACTGCTGCAGAAAAATGCTCGTCAACGCGAGGTACGAGCTCTAAAATAGCGTCAGCCTCCATTTGCAAAGTATTGCGCGCCTGCTCTAACATTTGTTCCATGCTCCAACTCCCTCTCACTTACCAGATCTAACCGCGTACTATTTTATCAATAGCCAAAACATCTGTTAAAAGTTTCTCTAACTTGTCCAAACGAACCATATTGGGTCCATCAGACAACGCTTCTTCCGGATTATCATGTACCTCAAGAAAAAGAGCGTCAATGCCTACAGCCGCAGCAGCTCTGGCCATATGAGGCACATACTGGCTTTGACCTCCGGAAGTCGTTCCCTGACCGCCTGGAATCTGAACGCTATGAGTAGCATCCATCACTACCGGATACCCCAACTCACGCATAATTGCCAAGCTGCGCATGTCAGTAACCAAAGCATTGTAACCAAAGCTGGCACCGCGTTCAGTCAGCATAATATTATGATTGCCTGCCTCCTCAGCTTTTTTCAATACATTTTTCATGTCCCAAGGTGCGAGGAACTGGCCTTTTTTAATATTAACTACACGTCCTGTTTTTGCTGCTTCGTAAACTAAATCCGTTTGACGGCAAAGAAACGCCGGTATTTGCAGAATATCTAAAACTTCAGCAGCTTTTTCCACCTGAATAGTTTCATGAATATCACTGACAACAGGCACACCTAAATCTTTTTTAATCTGTGCTAAAATCTTCAACCCTTCTTCTAATCCCGGTCCACGGAAAGAGCTGTAAGAAGAACGATTGGCTTTGTCATAGGATGCCTTGAAAACATAAGGCACACCTAATTTATCAGCAATTTTTTTAACTTCCTTACCGATCATCAAACTGTGCTCATAACCCTCTAAAACGCAGGGTCCTGCCATCAATAGCAGCGGATGCCCCTGTCCAACTTCATAATCACCAACTTTTACAATGTTCATGTCCGACCTCCTTCTGGAATAAAACCGCTTATTTACTTAACAGCTCATTTACCGCTGCCAAATCTTCCGGAGTATCTACTCCAATACCTTGAAAATCACTTTCCAGTACTTTTATCTTATATCCGTTTTCCAAAACTCTCAACTGCTCCAAACTTTCTGTTTTTTCCAATTCAGTGGGTGCCAAAGCAGCGTATTGCAAAAGGAAATCACGTCTATAAGCATAAATACCAACATGCTTATAGACCTTATAGTGTTCAGTTTTATTACGGGGATATGGCATTAGGCTGCGCGAAAAATAAAGGGCATAACCATTATTGTCGGTAACAACTTTAACTGCCGCCGGATTATTATAATCTTCTTCCCGCATCAATACTTTCATCGTAGCCATTTTTAAATCAGATTCAGCTTCGAAAGCTTTTGCCAGCCGGTCAATAATCTCCGGCGGTATCATGGGTTCATCGCCCTGTACATTGACAATAACATCTACATCTGGAAAATTAAGAGCGACCTCTGCTAACCTGTCAGTACCACTGGGATGATCCGGAGATGTCATGATCGCTCTACCACCAAAACCATGAACCGTTTCAAAAACTTTCTCATTATCCGTGGCCACAATAACATCATCAGGCAGTTTGGCCTCACAGGCTTTCATATAGACATGTTGTATCATAGGCTTTCCTGCAATAAGTGCCAAAGGCTTTCCCGGAAGTCGTGTAGAAGCGTAACGTGCAGGTATCACACACAAAACTTTCATTACTCGTTCGTCTCCTTCTGAATGGCGTTCAGAATTGTTTTCTCAAATACTTCACGTCCTTCAGTAATTTTTATATCCATATTTAAAATATACAACGGCATTTCTCTATTAAAATAAATGAATTCCGTTGGTATTTTAACAGCGTCCTTACCAGTTGTTACCATAGCTACAACTTCTTTGCTGATGGCTCTTTCACTGATATACTGCATTTCCAGCATTCCGTAATCATGATGGTCAGGATATCGTATAGCTTCAATTATATCAATGCCGATGCAGGCCAGAGTCTGCTCAAACGATGAAGGATTGCCGATCGCAGAAAAGACCATAACTTTTTTACCCTGCAGCTCAGAAAGATCTTTCGCATTTTCATGTATGCCTTTATACCAGTCAGCAATTTCCACAAAATTTTTGGGATGATGGATACTCTCAATAATAGGAGCATCTCCGTTGTACTTATCCAAAGTATCGCGTAATTCCTGACGGCTGAACTGAGAACTTTGATCTGTTTTAGTCAGCAGGAACAAGCCCGCCCTGTCCAAATGACTCAACGGTTCGCGCAAGGTCCCGCGCGGCAGAAGACAGCCATTGCCGAACATATTAAATGTATCAACTAAAACTACGTCCAGATCACGATATAAGTGCCAATGCTGATAACCATCGTCCATGATGATAACCTCAGCATTCATTTTATCCACAGCAAACTGACCTGTTAAGGCTCTGTTTTTACCAATAATTACCGGCACACCCGGTAAGGTTTTCGCCATTAAATAAGCTTCATCACCGGCCTCATAGGCAGTCATAAAAATCTTCTTACCATCACTGACAACGCCCATCTCCTGATCCCAGTGCGAACGATAACCACGATTCAGGATCACGACACGATAACCCATATTTTTAATAATAACAGCAACTTTTTGCGCGGTAGGAGTTTTTCCTGTACCACCAACAGTAATATTCCCTATAGAAATGACACAGCAATCTAATTTTTTCTGTTTCAATAATCCGGATTTATAAAAGTCTAATTTACAGCAAACACCAAATTCATATACATAGGAAAACATCCTTAAAATCCCCAATAAAATCCAACCAAAAAATGGGGTGTTAGGACCATGTGCCAGCTGGTATAAATATTGAATCACCGCATCTCCATGGCGCAGACGCCCGCCGCCTTCATCATGCAGATTTCTGATATTTGTAGGATAGGATGCTTCAACCTTACTGTCAACAGTCGTTAATGTCAGCAGATCCTGCAGATATTCAATACTGCGTACAGCAGCACCGCGATTTTCTTTAATAACCTGCAATGATGCTGCTCCCATTTGCAAACGTCGTTCATCGTTTCCAACAATATCTAAAACTTCTTTAGTAAGCTCTGCACTGTTATTGATCATCTTGCAGGCACCGACCTTACTCAATAAAGCATATGAATCTTTAAAATTCTGCATATTTGGCCCAACTAAAATCGGTTTGGCATGCGCTGCCGGTTCCAGCACGTTATGTCCGCCATGTTTTATCAAAGAACCACCAACAAACACCACATCACCAACAGAATAAATACGACCTAATTCACCAATAGTATCTATCAGTAAAACAGGATATTTAGACCGAGCACCTTTGATTTCCAGGAGTTTTGATCTAAACCCGCTTTCCCAATGATACTGTTTCGCCAGTTTACTGATTTCATCGGCACGTCCCGGTTTGCGAGGTGCGATAACCAAACGGGCCTCAGGATAGCTTTTAATAATTTCATTAAACACATCAAATAAAACTTTTTCTTCAGTAGGATGTGTAGACCCTGCCACAATTACAGGATAAGCATTTTCAATTCCTAATTCTTTTTTATAGTTTTCCAGATCCTCTGTTGTCACTTCCGCATAAGTCTGATCAAACTTTGTATTACCTGTAACATAAATCTTTTTGGGATCTGCGCCTAAATGACTGATATAATCAGCGTCAATACTTGACTGCATGCAGAATCTGCTGACTGTATTCAGCATATCATCCCAAATGCCATATAAATAACGATACGTTTTTACTGATTTCTCTGAAATACGTCCATTAACCATCATTACCGGAATATTTCTTTCACGAATAGCCCGCAAAAAATTAGGCCACAACTCAGTTTCTACCGGCATGAATATCCTCGGCTGAATACGTTTAACAAAAGATTCAGAAACAAACGGCATATCCAAAGGAAAATAGATAATAGCATCAGCTTCCTGAATTATCTGTTTAGCCATATTATAACCGCCTACAGTTACAGCAGAGACCAGTATTGGAGAATCAGGATATGCTTTGCGTATTTCTTTAACTAATGGACTTGTCGCAACAATTTCACCGACAGAAGCGCCATGAATCCAAATACAGTCCTTCTGAGCCACAGAAGCAATTTCTTCATCTCGCAGCCCTCCCAGACTTTGCCGCATTCTGGTAGTAAAACCTGCTTCACAGATACAACGATAAAGAAAGTAAGGCAGTACGAACAAACAGCACACGCACAAAACCAAAAAATTATAAATAATATACATTCTTTAACCTCACTTCGCTTCTTTGTTGCGATACTGAATTTTATATAAATGTGCGTACAGCCCATCTAAGGCCAAAAGCTCATCATGTGTTCCTGATTCGACTAAATTACCTTTTTCCAGCACTAAAATTTTATCTGCGTTTTTAACTGTTGATAACCTATGTGCTATAACAAAAGAAGTCCTGCCTACCATCAATCTGTCCAGTGCTTCCTGCACCACTCTTTCACTTTCTGTATCAAGAGCCGAAGTCGCTTCGTCTAAAATCAGAATCCGTGGATTTTTCAATATTGCCCGGGCAATAGCTATACGCTGCCGCTGCCCGCCGGAAAGATTAACCCCTCGGTCACCAAGCTTAGTTTCATAACCATCAGTAAGCTGCATGATAAAATCATGTGCGTTGGCCGCTTTAGCAGCGGCTTCAATCTCTTCTTTAGTCGCATCCAGACGTCCATAAAGAATATTATTATAAACAGAACCATTAAAGAGCATTGTTTCCTGCGGAACAATACCAACCTGTTCACGCAGAGAATCTAACGTAACCTCTCTGACACTGTGACCATCAATTTTGATATCACCCTTGTTTACATCATAAAAACGCGGCAGTAAATTGGCAATTGTGGATTTTCCTGCACCGGACGGACCAACGATTGCTATTACCTCACCCGGTTTTACACTGAAAGAAAGATCCGTAATTACATTGCCTTTATCATCATAGGCAAAAGAAACATTTTGAAATTCCACTTTACCACTGACTTCCGGCAATTGCTTAGCATCCCTGCTTTCTGCTATTTCTTCCGGCATGTCGATAATCATAAATACACGCTGTGCTGCAGCCAGCGCCTTCTGGATATTACCAATAACTCTGGTTAAACGTTTAATCGGATTAGAAATATTTACGGCATAGGTCAAAAAAGCGACCAGAGAGCCAGCAGTAATCGTGCCATTAATAACATTATTACCGCCGTACCAGATAATCATCGTCACGCCAATTGCTGCAACAAGTTCTACAACAGGAGTCAAGGTTGCCATCAATTGCGCATTTTTCATATTAGCACGGAAATTTGCTCTATTTTCTACGTCAAAACGATCAACCTCGTAATCTTCCCTGACAAATGATTTGATAACTCTGGCAGAAGCCACAGACTCCTGCAGAACCGAAGTAATATCCGCAGTACATTCCTGGATTCTGCCGCCGGTTTTGCGAATTTTTTTCCCAAAAATTCCATAAACCATAAGACCACCGGGAAAGTGCAGACTGTAAAAAGCGTAAGACGCCAATCCAGATAGATCATCGCTACTACAGAACCAATCAAAATAAAACCTTCTGTAATCATCTCAATGGTATTCTCAACCATAGCTGATTGCAACGCATTGACATCATTAGTAACATAACTCATGATCGTACCCGTTTTGTTCTTGTCATAAAAAGATACGCTGAGACGCTGTAATTTTTTAAAAACAGCTGCCCGAATATCAATAATTACGCTCTGCCCAACGTAGCTCATCAAATAATTCTGACCATACCAGAACAAACCGCGTACGACGAAAATAGCTATAATGCTGGCAGCAATCCAATTCAGCATTGTGCCATTCTTATCAGCCAAAACTTCATCAATCATATCTTTGATAATCCAGGGAATATATAAATTCCCCGCTGCTGCCATAATAGTACAAAACATAGCAAAAATCAGTCTGTGCATATATGGTTTTATATAACTCAAAATTCGTAAATATAATGTCATTGTTTCTCCTCAGCAATACGCAGAACCAATTCTGCAACTCTATGTACAGCACCGGGCTCTCCCAGACGCTCACTGACATAAGCCAAATCTTTTTTCATCTGCGTGTTCCGCTCCGGCTCCAAAAGTGCCAGAGCCTCCTGCTGCAAACGTTCCGGAGTGAATTCTTCCTGCAGCAATTCAGGTAAAATACGTTTGCCTGCAACAATATTTGGCAAGCCGATGTTAGGTATATTGATAACTCTGCGTGCAATAAAAGCGGTAATAGGCGAGGTTTTATAAACGATAACGGACCCCAATCCGCACAGCGCCGCCTCTAAAGTCACTGTTCCGCTTGTAGCCAGTGCCAGATCAGCACTGAACATCACATCGTAGTTGTCACCTTCTATTATTTTGACCGGTACTCCTGCAGCTTTTACCATATCTTCCAGCATTTTCAGAGGAATTGTTTTGGCCCGCGGCATAGTAAAATCTGTATCGGGACGTTTTTTTAAAATTAATTTTGCGGCCTGTAACATCGTTGGCAGCATTTTTTGTATTTCCATCAACCGGCTTCCCGGAAGTAATAAAATCAAATCCCTGTCAGCATTCTTTCCTGCTTTTTTCCAGGCAGCTTCTTTGCTAAGATGCGGTTTCACTATATCCACTAAAGGATGTCCAACAAATTCGGTATCAGCCCCCGCATTTTTATAAACTTCATATTCAAACGGGAAAATGGCAGCAACTTTATTGACAATCTGAGCAACGCTCTTCGCACGGCTTTTATGCCAGGCCCAAGCAGAAGGGCTGATGTAAGAAACTACAGGAATGCCTTTTGCTTTTGCAAGTTTTGCCAAACGCATATTAAACCCCGGATAATCAACAACCACCAGACAGTCCGGTTTTCTTTCTTCAATTACTTTGGCAAAAGCTTTTTTCAATTTAAACAACGCTGGTAATTTGCAAACAATCTCCGCAAACCCCATTACCCCATGTTCTTTAATATCAAATAACACTTCGCCGCCAGCTTCACGCAGGCAATCACCGCCCATACCGAAAACTTCAGTATCAGGAGCAATATTTTTTAATTCTCTTGTCACCGCAGCAGCATGAATATCTCCCGAAGCTTCTCCGGCAGAAATCAATATTCTAGCCATAAACGCTCCCTTCCAGCTATCAAAACACTTTAAAAAGTTTTCTAGTTCTTATTTTATTACACAACAATTCATTTTATATTATAACACAAAAACAGACTGAACGTATCGCTCAGCCTGCATAATTAGCAATTATTTTTCATTTATCTTGCTACAATAGTAATATTGTGAGCATCTGCCAAAGCCAGAGTTTTTTCTTTTTCTACAAGCAGCGTTCTGCCGGCCTCAATTACCAAGCCGGTCGCTCCGGCTGCTATCATTGATTCCATGGTCTTTGTGCCAATGCTTGGCATATCAAACCTGTTATCCTGCGCCGGTTTTGCCGTTTTTGCGACAATAACACCTTTGCCAAGTGTTCCCCCTCGTAAAATGCAGGCATCAGTTCCTTCAATAGCTTCAACGGCCATTAAAGCACGATCTTTTACCACCACCGTCTGCCCAATATCCAAACGACCAATTTCTTTCGCCATTGCAAAGCCAAAATCCATATCAGCCACTTCCGCTTCTGTTGGCATTCTTTGGGTCAAAACGCCAGGCGGTGGCAATAACGGCTGAATCAAAAGTGTCTGATCCATCACTTTGATGCCTTCACCTTTCAGCTCCTTGACAATAGCGTTCATGATGGTATCATCTTTACGGTCAGGTACGGAAGCCAGTATTTTTATTGCCCTAAGGTCAGGAACAACAGCTCCTGCTTTATATAAAAGCTCTTTTGTAACTTTTCCTATCATTGTCACTGTTTTTACATCATTTTTCTTCAGAGTGCTGATAATCTTACCAATTTTCCCTATATGAATGTCATAATAAGCATCAACAGCCTCTGCTAACTCCGGATCTATATCAGGGACAACTCCAACAGCTATAACTCTATAACCCATAGACTTGGCTGATAAAGCTACATCCACCGGCAAATGGCCGATTCCCGACAATAAGCCTATAGTCTCCACCAGGTCACCACCTTAATCTCTGCGGGTACGAATAATACCACGTTCTACATTACGCAAAAAGCGCATCAAATGCTCAACAGGCTCGCTGCTGTCAAGCTCCTGCTCCATTGTAGCAACAGCCTCCTGTAATGGCAATCCGGATCTGTATAAAATCCGAAAAGCTTTTTTCAGCTGACTGCGTATTTCCTGAGCCATACCGGCTCTGGCCAATCCAACACTGTTCAACCCCGATACAAAGGCCGGATCACCTGCAACAATCATAAAAGGAGGCACATCCTGAGCAACACGTGCCATACCGCCAATCATAGCATTACGGCCGATCTTGCAAAACTGATGCACTGCTGATAATCCGCCGATAACAGCCCTGTCTTCAACAATAACATGTCCGGCAAGTGTTGCAACATTGGACATAATAACATTATTACCAACAATGCAATTATGTGCGACATGCGTATAAGCCATCATCAGTATATTATTACCAATAATAGTTTTATTTCCTTCACCAGTAGCTCTGTAGACGGTAGTACATTCACGAAAAACACAGCCATCACCGATAACCGTCGATGTTTTCTCGTCTTCAAATTTTAAATCCTGCGGATCAGCACCTATAGAACAACCCGGGAAAAATTTACAATTTTTACCAACTGTAGTATATTTATGAATCACCGCATGGGCTCCTATTTTACAATTGTCGCCGATGACTACTTCTTCATCGATTACAGCATAAGGGCCTATTTCAACATTTTTTCCTAAAACAGCATTGGGATGGA